>Ga0180434_10000486_pt1 | contig 58608 bp, 45 predicted proteins | sample SS_ome_7_FD_132453 | JGI IMG/M metagenome (GOLD analysis project Ga0180434, IMG submission 132453) | Hypersaline lake sediment archaeal communities from the Salton Sea, California, USA - SS_1_D_2 metaG | ecosystem: Environmental > Aquatic > Non-marine Saline and Alkaline > Hypersaline >...
AAGGGCGCCATGGGCCGCGCCATGTCGTACAGGCCGTAGACAAAGTTGCGCACCCAGTCGTCGGCCTGCTCGTCGCGACGATCCTCTTCCGGCCGTTGGCCGCTGCGCACCGCGTCGGCCAGACGCCCCCAGCGGCGATAGAACGCGCGCTGCAAGCGCAGACTGCGCACCAGGCCATCACCTCCGGCGGGGGCGAGCCAGGTCTCGGTCAGCGCCGCGTTGGCGAAACGGCTATCCCGCTTCTCCAGCAGCCCCAGCGCAACGGCGGCGTTGAGCAGCAGTTCCACGCTGCGTGGGTCGGCCTCGACCGCCGCAGCGACCCCGGCTGCCGTGGCGCTGCGCCCGGCCAGCGCCTCAAAAACGCCCAGCTCGACGCACGTCAGCAAGATCTGGGCCTGCCGGAATCCCTGGGCCATCTCCCGCAACTGCCGGCGCTGTTGCAGCATCTCTTGATCTGGAAATTCAGGCATCGTCAACTCGCTTCCCGCTTACTCCTCACTCAAGTTCAGTTGTTTGAACCCGCCGAAGGCCTCGGCCATCTGGGCGTAGGCGGGATGACCCAACAAAGATTGGTAAATCTCGTCCGCTTTTTGCCTGGGGTCAATATCCGCAAAGGCCGCCGGGTAGAGGATCTTGCCCAGGTAATAGGCATCGGCAATGGCCGTGCCGATGTTGGTGTTGTAATAATTATAGGGCAGTTGAGCGTACACCTGGCCGTTCTGCACCGCCGAGAGGGATTCATAAAACGTGGGGTTCTTTTGGTAATCCTCCAGAACCGCGGCAAAGCCGCCCTGGTCGATAAAGATGTAGTCAGGGTCCCAGGCCAGCAGTTTTTCCTTATCGATCATGATCGAACCGCTCTCGCCGGTTTCGTCAACCACGTTTTGGGCGTGGATCGCATCCAACAACGCATACTTCCCCTGGGTGCTTTCGATGCCGTGTGCGCCTCTGGCGCCCAGCCCGCCCACATACACCGAAGGCTTGTCGGCGTCTGGAATATTCTTCGTTCTGTCTTCCAAATCCTGGCGAGCCTGTTGGATGAAATCAATCGCCGCCTGCGCCTTTTCGGTCTGCCCGGTGATGTCTCCAATCAGCCGTAGCGAATCTTGTACCACCTCGCCGAAAATCGCCGTGGTACCGAAACCGATGGTGCCATAGCTGATCACCACCACCGGGATGCCGGTCTTGGCCTGCAACTCGTCGGCGACGGCGGCCTCTGTAGCATAGGTGCTAAAGATCACGTCCGGCGCCACCGTCAGGATTTTCTCGGGGTCGGGGGCGTTGTTGGGGCCGCCCTGCCCGATGACGGGCAGCTCCGCCAGCGAGGGATTGGCGAGCAGGTAGGGCCTGCCGGTGGGATTGTTGGCTTCGATCTGCTCCACTCCCACGACGTAATCGAGATTACCGGCGTACACATACAATCGCAACGCGCCGGGGCCGATGGCAACGACGCGGCTGACATCGGCGGGGACGGATACTTCTCGCCCCAAAAGGTCGGTGACGGACACGGTTTCTGTCTGGTTTGGGTTTGCGGCATTGCAGCCGACCAGAGAGACGGATAGAACAGTGATAAAGATCAAGATGGTGCAAAAACGTGATTTCATGAGAATCCTCCTGTAATCGTTTCAAGATTGAATAGGTACCGCGCACACTTCCATTCGCCGGGCAAGGACTTAGCGGGGGATCACCACCCGGCTTCCATTATGGGCCACGATGGTTACCGGGACCGCGTAAACCGTTTCGATGTTTTCCGGGGTTATCACCTCCGATCCGCCGCCGGCGTAGATGGTTTTGTCTTTGAGTAGAATAAAGCGATCCGCAAACCGCAGCGCCAGGTTGAGATCGTGCATCGCCACCACCGCGGCGATGCCTCGTTCGCGGCTGATCTGCCGGATCAAGTTGACCACCTCGATCTGATTCCTCAAGTCCAGGCTGCTGGTCGGTTCATCCATCAGCAGGATCTTGGGTTCCTGGGCCAGGGCCCGCGCGATGATGACCTTTTGCAGTTCGCCGCCGCTCAGTTCGTCCAGGTAGCGCAGGGCAAATTCCGCCAACCCCAGGGTTTCCAGGGCCTGGCTGGCAATTTCCATGTCGTTTTGGGTGATGTCCCAGCGGATGTAGGGCTTGCGTCCCAGAAGCACGGTGTTAAAGACCGTGGCCCGTGAGCCGTTGCGCTGCTGCTCCACATAGCCCATTTTCTGCGCCAGGGCGTTGCGGCTGAGGGCCGAAGTGGGTTGATCCTCGATCAGCACCGTGCCCGCTATGGGCGTGAGGATGCGGTTAAGGCACTTGAGCAGCGTGGTTTTGCCCGCGCCATTGGTGCCCAGGATGGCCAGCACCTCGCCTTTTCCCATGGCAAAACTGGCTTCTTCCAGCACCGGGCGGCCCGGATAGTGAAATCGAATCCCTTGCACGTTCAGAATCATCGCCGGGAATATCCTTTCGCTAAAATGAACAGGAACAGCGGCGCGCCAAAGAAGGACGTGATCGCGCCCACCGGCAGGACCACGGGCGAAATCAGGGTGCGCGCCAGGGTATCGGCAAACAGCAACAGGGCCGCGCCGGTCACCGCCGAGGCGGGGATCAGGAAACGGTGGTCGATGCCCAGCACCCGGCGCATCATCTGCGGCGCGATCAGCCCGATGAAGCCGATGATGCCCATAAACGAGACCGCCACCGCGGTGATCAACGAAGCCGCCAGCATGCTGCGGAAGCGGATCTGCTCCACGTGCACGCCCAGGCCCTTGGCCGCGTCCTCGCCGCTTTCGAGGGCGTTGTAATTCCAGCGTTGCAGCAGGAAATAGATCAGGGCCGCCGCCGTCAGGGCCGCGAGGATCGCCACCTCCTGCCAGGAGACGCGGCCCAGATCGCCAAAGGTCCAAAAGACCATCGCCGCCACCTGCACATCCTCGGCAAAGTACTGCACCAGGGTCGAGCCGGCCGCGAACAGCGAGCCGAAGGCCACCCCCGCCAGCACCACCGATTCGGGTGAGAAGCCGCGCAGCCGGGCCAGAAGCAAAATCAGGAGCATAGCGGTTATCGAAAAGACAAAGGCGCTGATGGTGACGGTGTAGGGATTGGCGATGAATACCGCGTCGTGGGTGTTGCTGTGCAGGGTGCCGGCTCCAAAGAACACAATCGCCAGGTTAGCGCCAAACGCGGCGGCGTTGGAGATGCCCAGCGTAAACGGCGAGGCCAGCGGGTTGCGCAGACAGGTTTGCATCACGCAGCCGGCCACCGCCAGCCCGACTCCGGCCACGATCCCGGCCACGACGCGCGGCAGGCGGATGTTCCAGATCACAACGCCGGGAATGCCGCTTTCCAGGCCCAGCAGCGCCCGCAGCACCTGCGCGGGATTTGTATTCGCGGCCCCGGCGTTGATGGCGACGACGGCCAACAGCAAGGTCAACATGGTCAAACCCAGGATGAGGCGCTTTTTGCGGGATGACTGCCGTTGGAAGGCTGCCGCCGGAGTCGTGGAACCGCCGTTGATGGAGATTTTCCTATGCATAACGATTTTCGACCGCCTCAAAGCAGGGAATACACAGCGTGCGGCCCTGGAAGCGGCGCGTGCGCGTCTCCATGGCCATCTCGCCGCACGCCTCGCAGGCCAGCGAGGCCATGACGCGCGCCCGCGCCGGGACGACCGGCTCGACCTCGCGCACATCGAACAGCGCTTCTTCCGGCGCGTCGAGCACCTGCTGCGCGCGCTGGCCGTGCAGCGCGCCAAAGCGCGCCTGTTCCTCCTCCGTCGCCGCGCCGCTGCGCACCCGCTCGAACAGCGCCTGACGCTCCGGGCCGGGCGGGCCAAATCCGTCGGGCCGCATCACGATGCGCAGCGCCTTGCCGTCGGAGCGGCGGATAAAGGTAAAGGCGTTCTTGCCATAATCCAGGTGGATCAGGTTGCCCTTGCCGAAGGTGCAGCCGGTGAGGTACTGGATGGCGTCCACGCCGCACATGTCGGTCTCGACGATGGCGACGATCTCTTCATCGCTAGAATGTGGGCCGATCTCGCGCAGCGCGATCTCGGCCGCGCGGATGCCGATGGCCAGGCCGGGGCAACTGTGGCCGTGGAATTTCTTAGTTCCTTCAATATCGAGGGTCATGTCGTGCTCTCCTTCTCAAGATGTGCGGTGGAGAAACCACAGAGGCCACGAAAACCGCCCGGCTTACAAGCCGGACACGGCCTTCATGGCCCCTGGCTCTCCAATTACTCTTTTATTCGCAAGTGGTGCGCGCCTACGCCTAGCCAGCAGACGATGCCTGCGCTCGACTCAAATGCACGGTGTGCTTCAAAAAATCGATCTTTTCAATCCGTCCCTGCACCAGCTTCTGTTCACCCAACAGGTTGACCAGCAGGTACGCATCGCCCTCCGGCTGTACCACCACCACGTCTTCCATGATCGGTTGTTCTTCGCCGTCGTCGCCGAGATAAACCCGGGCCTCGCACATGTTGCACCTCCAACAAAAAACGCCACACCCCGGACCTTCAGGCCGGTTGAGTGGCGATCTTCATGATACGCTATCGCGCTGACTTCATGCCAGCAGAAGGAATTATACCACGAACCCGGAAAAGGTCAACCCGCCGACGCCTGACGAATGACCTCGATGGCGGCGCTGATCTGCTTGGTCAGGGCCTTCCACTCGATGCCGATGATCTCGAAATGCGGCTGGTTGATGGGCAGGAGCAGCTTGCGCCCCGGGGCGCTGGCGACCGCTTCGGCGATGATTGGCGTGATCTCTCCCATCATCGAGTTGGGCACCACGACGCCGATAGGAGCCAGGATAAAGTCGGCCTGCCCGATGGAGACGCGGATGGCGTTCTCGCCGCTGGCCCCCCGGCTGGCGCGGGCCTGCATCATCTTCTGGGTGGCGACGGCGTTCGCTCCCAGCGCCAGGATCTCGGTGTCCAGCGGCAGCTCCTCGCGCAACTGGGTCACGATCTGCGCGCCGATCCCCCCGCCCATGCCGTCGAGCACGGCGATGATCACGGCGCACTCCAATTCCACGGAGCCAAAAGGGGCATGGCAATCGCGAATCGAACAGAAAAACGGTTTTCAGGCATCCTCGATATTTCCTCCCGGCTGTCCGCGAGGGAATGTACCACAGATGTCGAGAAACGTCAATGTATGCCCAGATCGCGTTTCAACCAACCCCGCGCCGCCCTGGAATAGGCGGCGCGGGATAGTTCCTTCTTTTCGACGACGTCTTGCAAATCAGCCTCGATAAACTAACCTCCAGACTAGCGAAGCGAATGGCTGAGGTTGACCATCAGCTTTCGGCCATCCTCGGTCATCTCGCTTGGTCCGGCGTTGTAACCCCAGAGGATGAACTCCTGTGTCCCCCGAAGCTCCTCCGCCACCGAGTAGTGATCCGCATCTGTCTCCTCCCGCGCGATCGCCGTGACGGTCTTGAGAGGATCAGGGATATAGATGCCCAACTCTGTGAGCGGTTCTGGATAGAGTTGGACGAGCGTCTCGACGTCGGCTTCGATGGGATACGGCTCGTTCCAGTAGCGGGTGGCCGGGGCCACAGGATAGACGTTGTTGTTGTCGGAAAACCACGTCTGCCCGTAACCGATAAAGAGGTCAAACTCTTCAAAGAGCGCAGCGCCACCCTCACCCAGGCCGAGAAAAGGCTTGTTCCACTGGGCGAGCGCACCGGCGGCCGCCTGGTCGTTGAAATCATAGTACTGGCCGGTCTCTGGCCCGACGACGATCAGCGAGTACGGGCTAAAGTCAGTGTCCGTCACCGTAGATAGTTGCACCAGGTCGACGACCCAGCCGTTGTCCTCGAACAGTGCGGCATAGTCGAGGGTCGTGTCGATGTCGTCGTCCCACACGTAGGCGGCCCGGTATGGCACGTTGAAGCCGGTGTGGGCATAGCGCTGAAACAGCTCGCCGTCGTTGTTGGTCCCCTCGGCCGCCAGCTTGACGCTGTAGGCGCCCGCGGCGTGCGCGATCACCTCGTTGGCGTAGAGGCCATCGTCGGGCTTGCCGTCTCCGTGCGCGCCGTCGTCGTAGAGCTGGACCGTCGCGGCCCAACTGGTCGGCGCGAGCGTCGGCGATTCGCCCTCGGTCACGGCGGCGGGACCGGCGATCAGCGCATAGACCCCGGCGTCGGCGATAGGTTCGTTGTCGCTCAGGATGCCATAGATCGGTATCGGCGTCCCCATCCTGTGATCCTGGGGATCGCCTCCGACGGCGGCGATGAGCGTGGTCGTGCTCTTGCCCGAGAGCATAAAGTGATACTCCGTCGTGGGCTTCCAGGTCGTGATCCCGACCGTCCAGGCGCCAGGAACGGGGTTTGTAACGCGGAGCTGTAGGTGCGTGTCGCTGCCCAGTTCCGTGTCGGGCGTGACCGAGCCGCCGCCGGGATCGACCAGCGCCATCGTCAGATAACCGAGTGGATCGTCCCAGTTGAGGGTAAAGATCGCCTCGGGCAGCCCCTCTTCGATCTCGACGGTGAGCGAGATCGTTTGCTGCTCGACCGCGCTCCCTATCCGATCCCAGAGCCGCTGCTTCCGGTGCTCCAGCTCGCCGATGGCGACGTAGGTCTCGGCCATGCGATTGCCCAGCGTCTGCGCGATCTCCAGCGGCGGCGCTGCCGTGCTGGCCGGTGAAAGCGATCTCGCGACGTATGGCGGGGCCACATCTACGGCAAAGAAGCGACCGTGTTTCTCGCCCGCGATGCGCTGCAACAGCCCACTGTCAGCATCCTCGCCCAGCGCGACGGTGTGAACGACGGCGTCGGTGATGTCGGAGGAGATGTCGTCCCAGTAGGGCCTGACGTTCTGATGGCCGTCGCTCAGCAGAACCAGCGACCACTCGTTGTCGGAGGCGGCCTCTGAACTTAGCTCGTCGTATGCCACATAGGCCCCCTGTCCCAGCGCGGTCGAGCCGGTCGGAGTGAGCGCGTCTATGGCTATGATGGCGCTGTCGCGTATGGCGCTGTCGGTGATCTCGGTCAGACCATACTTGACGGTGCCCGTATAGCCAAAGCTGGCGACGCCGATCTCATCCCCGTCGTTGAGGAAATCGACAAAGGCGCTGCCGGCGTTCTGCGCGGCCTCCATCTTGCCATCGTACCCCATGCTGCCGGAGCGATCGAGGACGACGACCTCGCTCTTGGCCGTGCCCGTCAGGTAGTAGACCGCGTCGCTCTCGTCGTCACTGTCGCCGCCGGATAGACCCACGAAAAGGTCATAGTAGGCGCTCGACTTGGCCGGGGGCTGCACCACCAGCCAGTGCGAGTCTCCCGAAGGATAGGCGGAGAGCGTCGTGGCCGGGTCGCCGCCGATCTCTACGTCAAAGTCGCCGGGCGCGAGCGAGAGCGGCCAATGTTCGGGGACGGCCGTGCTCACCTGCACCAGGATCTTGTCCGGGTTGCCCGGATCGCCCGCGCTGACCGGATCGATCTTGAGAGGGTGCAGGATGTCGAGCAGCGGCTCGCAGGGCTGATAGTCGCCGATGGCAAAGTTATCGGTCTCGCCCAGGTAGGACTCGTGCTCGCCGTTATAGTTCGTGTCCTCGCATCCGTCGGGAGCGCCGTCGTTGTCGTTATCGAAATCCAGCTCCTTGCGGTCGCCGTCGCCATCCCAGTCGGCCCGGTTCGGCGTGTAGACGTGGTTGCCAAATCGGTCATAGACCGTCTCCAGGATGTCCTCCTTATCGGGCACCCAGTCGCCATCGCTGTCGGCCTCGAACGGGTCGGTGTGGAAGCGGCGCATCTCATCAAAGTCATAGACGCCATCGCCGTCGCTGTCGGTCCAGACGCTGCTCTCGTCGGAGCGGGGCGCCGGCGGCGTGCCCGGCGCCGGATATGCGGCGACCCAGTTGATCTTTTGGATCGAGCCCGTGTCCGTGTACGGCTTCCACGAGGCCGCGCTCCAGGGATCGAGCAGATGCACCTGGTTGCTGGGCGAGGTGCGGTAGCCATCGATGACCATCACGTGACCGGGTTTGATCACCATCAGCGGGCGGTTGGCGTCGATCCAGGACTTGATGTCGTTGAAGGGAATCGTGGTCGTCGGTGGATTGTAGGAAGCAAAGTCAATGTCGCTGTCGTCGTCGTAGGCATAGCCCAGCATCCAGGATTTGGCCTCCAGCCCCTTGTTGCGCCCCGCCCAGAAATCGTCCTTCACGTCGGGGCGGCAGGCGTCCGGATCGGTACAGATGCGATCGGGATCGAGGCCGCGCTTTGAATCCGGGTACTCGCGGATAGCATAGTAGGAGAGGCGGTCCTGGCTGATGTCGCCGCCGTAGTAGGAGTTGATCATCGACATGGAGGCGACCTGACAATAGTGATTGTCGTGGTTGACGACGCGATGGTCATCGGGATGCGGCTTGTCCCAGGCGCCATCGCCGGTCTTGGTGTTGTTGCCCTCGGTGCTGACGTCGAGCAGATAGGTATCCTTGTGCTGGACCTGCCAGACGATCCCCAGCGTCTTTTCAGCCTGAATGTCCCGAACGCTCCGTCTGCCGGACGGGGTCAGGTCCACAGCCTGGAACATTGTGGGCGCCGTCCAGGGGCCGCTCTTTCCGCCGGCGTCGTTGACGCGCACGCGCCAATAGTACGCGCCGCTCGCCAGCGTCTCGGGATGATGGTAGTCGGGGTACTGCGTGGTCGTATCCACCAGCGGCGACGCAAAGTCGGACGTGGCCGCCAACTGAAACTGGTAACCGGATGCGTTCGGGATCACGTCCCAGGCGATGGTCACGTCGCTGGCGTCCACGGCACCACCGTCGGCCGGCTCGTAGAAACTGGGTTGGGGCACCGGGTTCTCGGCGCCGGGGGTCAACTCGTTCTCTCGAAAGACCACCCAGGTCGTCGTGTCGCCGGGATGACGGCCTACCGATTCGTCGGGGGAGAGATGGAGTTCGGCGTCCCAATCGGCCACGAAACCGGCCGAGGCCGCGAACTCCAGGTAGTGGCCCGCGGGCCACAGGCCAGCCTCCGCCGCGTTGTCTCCGTCGCTGCCCGGCTCCGCGCCCCAGGCGACAAAGTCCTGAAGGGTGTCCGCGGAATGGGTGCTACCGTCGTACAGCGCGACCTGGTCGCCCTCGTCGTCAAACACGTCGGTCAGCACGGCGGAGGCGTGCAGCTCGGCTACCCCGTCGGAAAAGTCGTAATCGTCCGCGCCACTGCCCTGACCGTCGAATGCGATCAGCACAAAAGCTTCGGGGGGAACCGGGGGCAGCGCTTCGGGAACGGCATAGACGTTGCCGTCCTCATCGGTGATCTCCCAGCCGGAGATGTCAAAGCTCCTCGAATCGGTCGCAGAGACCGTCATCAACCCGGCGCCTGTCGTGGAGCCGGAGCCGCCGACCGCCCTCATCACGATCGGCAAAAAGATCTTGTAGAGGGGCTGTGTGTTATAGATCTCGACCCACTCGGCTCCGCCGCTGTCCGCCTTGGGCATCACCTCGTTGAGCGCGATGTTTGTCTCGCCATCGGAGGCCGCCAACGCTTCGGGGCGCCGGGACATCTGTGGCGATTCCTCGATCCTGGCCTGACTCGCTCCCATCGGCATCAGAAGCAGGGCCAGTACGATTATACGGATGAGCACTTGCTTATTCATTTTTCCTCCTGTACAAACTATCGGTTATTGAAACTGCCATCGAATGGCACGAGCAGCACCTGATGAAAGCCTTATCATCAGCCATGTCATTAAAGCGCAAAAAGCAGCCCCCAACCGATGGACTCGGTTGGGACTGCCGTTGAGTTGGGTTCAAGAGCGTTGGAATTTGGTTGGAGCCGTCGGAGCGCGCGTTACGAAGCGGTTGGCCGAACCTTGGGCGCGGAGTCTCGCCCTTACGAACGTAGAGGAATAGTTGTGTACAGGCTCTGTCCTATATGATGCGCACCTCCACTCCGGCCTCCGTCTCGATCCTGGTCGCCAGGTTCTCCAGATCTTGCAAAGCGAAGGCGCTCTCCTCGCCGGACGGTTTGCCCAACACGACCAACGCGACGTTCAGTTCCTCGTCACAGGCGGCGGCCACCAACTCCTGGCGCAAGTCGCCGTAGCGCAGAATATAGTCCGCCGCCACGCCCTGCTCCTGCGCCCGTTCCTGGGCCATGACCAGCAGAAACTCGCCCATCCTTTCCATCTCGGCCGTCACCACGTCGGGACGAACGGCGCGGGCCGTCTTTTTCAGGAATTCAATATCGACCACGTAAAGGAACAACAACCCGTCGCCTCGTTCCTGGGCCAGAGCGATGGCCGCGTCCTGGGTGCGGTAGCTGGCCTCGCCTCCCCGCGTCGCACAGAGTATCTTTGCCACAGCGCCTCCTAAAATCGAATCAGCAGCCACAATGTGCCGACGGCCACGGTGATGATCATCGCCGGCATACCAGCTTTGAAAAACTCTTTGTACGTGATGTGATAACCGGCCTGTTCGGCGATGCCGGCCGTCACCAGATTGGCCGAGGCGCCGATGAGGGAACTGTTCCCCCCCATGGCCGAGCCAACGGAGAGGGCGTAGAACAGAACCAAGTTCGACGCGCCCGGGGTCGTCCGGGTGAGAAAGCTGACCACCGGCAGCATCGCCGCCGTGAAGGGGATATTGGCGATGATGCCCGACAAAAAGGCGGCGGACCAGACCAGCACCAGGATCGCCACCGTCAGATTGCCGCCCACCAACTTGCTGATGGTATCGGCGATGATGCTGATCAACCCCACCTCCTGGATGGCCCCGACGACGATGAACAGCGAGATAAAGAACATCAAGGTCGTCCAATCCACCACCTTGAGCATGCTCTCGATGTCGGGGGCGACCCACAGCAGCATCGCCACCGCGCCGATGATGGCGACCACCGCCGGCACGAGATGGATGCTCTCGCCCACGATAAAGAAGAGCAACATCACGCCAAAGATGATGCCGGAGCGAAGGAGCTTGGTGGGCTGGGTGATGCGTCCGCTCTCGCGCAGCCGATCTAGCAGTTTTTCCGAAAGCCCCCCACCCTCCACCAGGAACTGCTTGCGATAGCGAACGAGGACGTACATGGTCAGGGCGGCCTGGGCCAGCAACACACCCGGCGTCAGCTTGGTCAAAAAGTCGGTGAACGTGAGACCGGCGTAGGAACCGATGAGGATGTTGGTCGGCGTGCCGATGAGCGTGCTGATGCCGCCGATGTTGGAGGCCAGCACCTCTGGGATCAGCAGAGAAAGCGGGTTGACGCCCAACGCAATCGCGATCTGGATCGTCATCGGCGTCATCAACAACATCGTGGTGACGTTATCCAGCAGAGCCGAAGCGACCGAGGTGATGAGCATCAGGATCGTGACCAACAACCAGGCCCGTCCGCCCGACAGCCGGTAGGATTGATAGGCCAGCCATTGAAAGATGCCCGTCTCCTCGATGACGCCGATGACGATCATCATCCCCATCACCAAAAAGATCACGTCAAAGTTGACGTATTCCAGCGCCCGCTCAAAATCAAAGATGAACAGATCCGGGTTGACGGCCCCGCCGACGAACGTCGTGCCCAGGACTACGGCCACGCCCAGCAGGGCGGCCATCGTGTTGTGCAGCTTTTCCAGGGCGATGATGACGAGTATGACGACGAAGGTGAGCGTCGCCACCCAGAAGCCGGCCGTGATGCGCCGGGCGAGTTCCACGTCGGGCAGCCGCAGCGACTCGCCCTGATTCAGGTGGGCGATCTGCTCGCTCTCAAGCTCCACGTCCTGAGATTGAAAGTGGGGCCGCGAGATGTTCAGCGTCAGCGTCTCGATATCGCCCACAATCTCAGGCGGCAGGTCCAGCAAAAAGGCACCGTCGGGCTGGCTCTTGGTCGAGGGGTTCGCCTGTTCGCCCTCGTCATCTGCACGATCATCTCCGTTAATCAACAGGACGATCTCGGCGTCTCTGACAGGCTCACCCTGGGGATCGAGCACGTGCCCCGCCAGGCCAATGCAACGACCTTCGTTTTCAGACAGCTCTTGAGCGCGAGCAAGCGCGCGCGACAGGATCAGCGCCAATCCCAGGCACAGCACGATCAACAGTGCCATGCGTTTCCAATGTGGTTTGATCATAGAGGCTCCTTGTCGTCTATATCTCTCCAACACGTCATTCCGAGCAAAGCCGAGGAATCTCACGTCATCGGATTTGGAGACCCTTCGAATTCGCTGCGCTCCGCTCAGGGTGACGAATACGTTTCCCTGGACAATCGAGCGAGCAACGTCTCTAACCAGCGGCGCACGGCCCGGGGCGATTCCAGGCAATAGTCGGCCTTTGTCTCGCGCGGCTCCGGAGCGACCCGGATGGCGATGCCCGCGCGCGCCTGGATCACGCCGAACGCCTCCTCGTCCTTGTCGTCGTCGCCCAGGTAAAGCAGTTGAGCGCCGGGCCAGGGATGCGCGTCCAACAAATACACCACTGTCTTGCCCTTGTGCGCCAGCGTGGGGCCGACCTCCAGAAACTTGTGCCCGCCCAGCACGCGAAACAAATCGGAGGCCGCCCTGATCGCCACGCGGCGCGCGTCGGCGAGCACGTTCTCCGCCTCGTCGTCGTCGGCAAAGCGAGCGTGGAGCGCCAGAGACCATCCCTTGTCCTCCAGGAAAAAACCCTCGCGCCCGTCGATCAACTGCGACCAGCGCGGCTTGATCGACGCCAGCGCGGGGCGGACATCCTCGTAGGCCACCCGGTTGACCCGCTCCCCCGTGGGCATCCGCATCTCGACGCCATACGTCCCGGCCAGCAGGACGCCCGGCACCGGCACCAGCGCCTCCACGTGGCTCAGGCGGCGCCCGCTGATCACCGCCAGCCGGATGCGAGTGCGCGCGGCCAGCCGGGTGAGAAGCTCCACGAGTTCCGGATCGGGGTGAACGTGTTCCGGCGTGGGCGCGAGGTCGGCCAGCGTGCCATCATAGTCCAGGAACAGCCACAGGTGCTCTGCCCGGGCCAAACGCCCAACGAGCGATTCAAGCATCTTTAACAGGTTTTCCCTCTTCGTTTCCCAGCAACAGTTTGATGTCTCGCTCGAAAATCGCGGACCACGTATAGCTCTGTCGCACGCGCCCGCGCAGACGATGGAGCGGATTCCCCCTGACCCAGTCCAGGATGCGCTCGGCGACGCGCGCCGGGTCATCGTCGGCGTCGAACATGTGCACGTCCGCGCCGCCGATCTCTTCCGCGGCGGGGACCGGGGTGCAAAACACCGGCATGCCGAGCAACCCCGCCTCCAGCACCGGCATGCCAAAGCCTTCCCTGTGGCTGGGCATGAACATCACGTCGCTGGCGCGGAACAGGTCTCCCACCACCTGACTGTCGATGGTGTATGGTTCGTCCGGATCGGGGCCGGACTCGAAGACGAAGCGCATTTCCTGTTCGACGCCCAACTCCCGGCGCATCGTCTGTAACAATCGGAAATAGGTCATGCTCTCGACGTCGTGGGGATCGGGCGGGCCGGTCAGGATCAACTTGGGGCGACAGTCCCGCGCCTTTAGCGCCGCCACGACCCGCAGCGCGTATTCGATGTTCTTGGCGCGGGTGACGCGCACGGGCATCAACAGGACCAGATCGCACTCCAGCAGGCCCAGGCGGGTCGCCAGCGCCTGCCCCTCGGCAGATAGCCCCATCAGCGCCGTCGGATCCACGCCGTTGTAGATCACCGAGATCTCCTCCGCCGGACATTCGAAAAGGGCCGCCAAGGCACGCTGCCTGCGCTTTGAAACGACGACGTAGGTCACGTCCGCACGGCGCGTGCGCAAGAGGTCCCAGGGATAGCCCGGATGGACCTTGGAGCGCGAGCTGGGGCTGGTCCACGTAAAGTCGTGGCACCAGGCGATGCAGCGGCGAATCGCGCCCGCGTCCAAAAGGTAATGAAGCGCCGCCGTGAGCGGGAGATTAAAGTGCTTGGTGAACACGTTGTGGACGATCACGTTGTCAAATCGAGACAGGGTCGCCGTCAGGGCCTCTATCAGGCGATTGAGCAGACCCTCAAATCCCTCCGGCACCTGGCCCTGCTCGAGGGAGGCGCTCATCTGCGCCACTTTCTTGTACCGCGAGTCGATCTCTGGGACACGCACAAAGCCCGCGCCGGGCGGAAGCGAACTTGGCTCGCCCCAGCCGGCGACGACGGTGACGGGGTATCCGGCCTCGACGAAGGCCTGCGCGTGGGCCTGGATCACGGCCTCCACCCCGCCGACGACGGGCGGAGCCGTGTAGTGCAGCATAGCAGTCTCGGATCGTTTCATCGGTCGTTCCTGTTCCTCTCACAAGTCCAATTCGGCGACGGCCTCCAGTTGACTGTTCAGCCAAAAGTGAATGTCCTCCTGCTCGACGAGCCAGCGCAATCGCTCGCCGCGCTCCTGGCGTTCCTCCGGGGCCATGGTCAGCGCCTGGTGGAGCGTCTTGGCCGTGGCGTAGACGTCGCACGGCGAAATAATCAGCGCCCCCGGCTCGAGCTGCTGGCGCGCGCCTGCCCGTTCCGAAAGAATGAGCGCGCCGTGACGCCGGTTCACGATCGGCCCCTCCTTGGCGACGAGGTTCATGCCGTCGGCGATGGCGTTGACCAGCAACACGTCGTACTGCTGGAGGGCCGCCACAGCCCGCGGATAGTTCTCGCCCACAATGACACGCACCGGCTCCCAATCGCTCGTGCCATAGGTGGCGTTGACCTGACCGGCGGCGGCCATCAGATCGTCCAAATAATCCTGATATTCGTCAACCCCCAGTCGAGACGGCACCAGCAGCGCCAGGAACTTGACCCGCCCGCGATGCTCTGGGTGGAGCGCCAGCATCTCCTCAAAAGCCTGAAAGCCGCGCACAATGTTTTTGCTCGGCTCGATGCGATCCACGCGCAGGATCAACTGCCGATCCTCGACAAAGTCCCGGACCTCGGCGTTATACTCGGCCACTTCCGGCGAGGCCGCCAATTGCCTCAACCCCTCCACGTCTATCGAGATCGGAAAGTCGCGCACGTGGGTGGCGTGGTTGCGGTACCAGACCCTCCCGCGCCCAAAGTCCACGTGCGAGCGCGGCAGAAACGACTCGCAGGTGCGGATAAAGTTCAACGCATCCTGACGGGTCTGAAAGCCGACGAGATCCACGGCGCACAACCCGTCCAGTATCTCCTGCCGCATTTCAGGAGGGAGAATCCTCCAGTACTCGGGGCCGGGCCAGGGGATGTGGACAAAGTACAGCGTCGTCGGTCGCTCGCGAGGGGGCATACTCTGGCGCAGAAATCGCGCCGTCAGATAGAGGTGATAGTCCTGGAGCATCACCAGCGTGGGGCGAGACGCGGCGCGCACCTGTGCCGCGATCGCCTCCGCAAACATCCGGTTGACGACCAGATAACCCTCCTCCCAGGCCTGCCAGGTGGCCCGGTTGATCACCGGCGCCCGCGGCACGTCCCACATCGAGTGTTGCAGAAACCACAGCAATGGATTGGCGATGACGTTGTAGTACCCTTCGTAGGCCAACGCCTCCGGCGTGAGGAACCGCACCTGTAAATCAAAATCGCCGCCGTCTGCCAACGGCACACGCCCCGACCGCCAGGCTGCATCTGCCTCGGTACGCGCACAGGCGATCCAGGCGGCATCGGCGTAGCGGCAGAGACCCAGCAGTGCCTTGACCAATCCCCCCTCCCCGCCTTCCATCTCCTCCCCGCCGTCCGGGGTCGCTTTGAACGTCACCGGACCGCGGTTCGCGGCGATGATCAGCGAGCGATTGGCAAAAAAGTCATCCGGCCACGTCTGGCGGGGATTTTCTGTCCCCACGATTTTATTCATCGCCAGTCTCTCCCTGGTGGCTGGCCTGGATCGCCAGATCGATAAAGACGGCAGCCGTCCACCCAAACGTCTCGGCGGCGGTGGCGGGCGGCTGACCGGTCTGCGAGTTGTAGTACTCGTAGATGCCCGGATGGCTCATGATCAATTCCAGCGTTTTATCGCGCAACGTGCGGGCCAGATCGCGTTCCCCCACCTGGCGCAGCGCCTCGATGAAAAAATAGTTGATGTTGGCCCACACCGGTCCGCGCCACATCGTCTCCGGGTCGTACCTGGGATCGTCCCGCGCCACCGTCGGGATGATGTACTCGCCCCAGAACTCGTCGGGGTTGGTGAGGTGCGCGAGGATCCGCTCTCGAATCTCGTCGGGTAGCTGGCCGGTCCACAGCGGATAGAGGTTGAACGGCGTGACCACGGGAATGGGCTGCTCGTCGCGCAGCGCGCAGAACAGGCCCGCCTCCTCGTCCCAGAAACTCTCGATCATGCGGCGCACGATCGCCGCGGCCCGACGCCGCCACATCGCCCCCTCGGCCTCCATCCCCAGCGCCTCGGCCATCACCGCCAGCGAGCCCATCTGGACGCACAGGTAGGTGTTGAGGTCGGGCGATTCCACCGGCATTCCGCCGTCCCACAGCGGGCTGTCGTCCAGCCCGGAGGAGTAGGGATGGTTGTACTGCGCCAATCCATCCACGTCGTCGTCGTTCATGCTGAACCACCAGGCGTTCCAGCGCACCAGCGGCACATAGATTTCCTGCAAAAAGTCCAGGTCGGGATCGGTCTCGTGAAGCTTGAGCGCCGCCCACGCCAGAATCGGCGGCTTGGTGACCTCGGCGCGGATGGGGTGATCGATCTCGGCGACGACCCCCTCGTCGTAGACGGCATCGGGCAGCATGCCATCGGCAAGCTGGCAGGCCAGCATCGTGCGAATCTGATTGCGCGCCAGCTCGGCGTCCACGTGGCGATAGGCCAAGGCGTGCATCGCGCTGTCCCACAACCACAAGCCCACGTAGTTGATCTTGGAGGGGGTCATCGCCTCGTAGGCTACCTTTCCCTGCGGGCTGATGAGGTTGTTCGCCATAATCCACCAGGCGTAGGCGTAGGTGAGCCGGTATCGCTCGTCCACCGGCGGGACGCGGCTGAACCAATCGTGCCAGCGAGCCTCGGCAGCGGCGCACGAGGTGGAGAACGGTAACGGCTCCGGGGACGGCCTCGGGCTCTCTTCGACGGCCAGCGTGATGGCGCAATCCTCGTTGGCCTGGACGATAAACTCCACCGTGTAGCCCCCCGCATCCGGCGTGATCTGATTGCGAACCGCTTCGTGGTTGCTGGCATAGGTCAGGTTGCGAATCGCCTTGAAAACGCCGCCGTTTTCCATCTTTTCCCAGAACTGGGGTGAGACGTGGAACCGCAAGCCCGTCACAGTCTGGGGGGGCAGGCCAAAGGCGAGGGTGCGCCGGTCCTGGAAAACCAGGCGAAAGTCGCCCAGGCGGGTGCGAAACTCCAACACGTGGGGATAAGTCACGACCTCTGCGTCGAGCACCTGGCCCTCCTCATCCACCAGGCAGAGGTCGCGGATGAACGGAGGACGATGCAGGTAAGCCTCGATGTCAGGCTGAAGCCCTATCAGTCGCTCGGCGAGCTTTACAAACAGCCGGCTCTCCTCAGGCGACCGAAAGACCAGCAGTCGCGACCCGCGATCGCTAAACGGCACTCGACAGATGTCAATGTGGTCTCTAAGCAGGTTGAGATAGGAAGATGCGGTCATATCACACCCCCTGTCGAGCGCAACGGTCTCGCGCGCAGGCTATGCGGCGGATGCGGCTGTAGATTGACGATTACGCTGTGCAGCGGTTTGACTTCGCTTGTAGCGGTACACAATGCGCCCTCGCTCCAGATCGTAGGGCGAAACCTCCACCTTGACCCGATCTCCCAGCAGAACGCGGATGTGGTATCTCCGCATCTTGCCGGAGAGATAGGCGATGATCTCGTGGCCGTTATCCAATTTCACCCGGAACTTGAGGCCCTTCAAGGCTTCGATGACGGTGCCCATCATCTCGATCTTTTCCGAACTGTTCTGTTTCATACACTCCCCTCTTTATCATAATCTTTTAGAATTGTCAAACATTCTCCCTATGCCTCTGCGACATGATGTCCCATAACCGCAACTCGACCCTGGTCTCGGTGTCCTCCGGATCGGTCCCTTGAACGGCTGCTATCTCCCCTGCAAGGAGCTTTATCCCTCTCCGATATATGCGCCGATCCCCGGCGGTCAAACCATCCCGCTTCTGTTTCCACGTGAGATCCCTCATCGCCTCCGCCACCTGGAAGAGATCCCCCGATTGAAGCTCGCAAATCAGAAATTTCTCTCGCTTTTGGTGATCGGCAGGCAGCTTGCCAGGCTCGGCGCGCAGCACACCCCACAGTTGATCTAACCTGGACGGTCGAATGGCGCGCCGCACGCCTTGCTCCTCCGCTCGCTTCACCGGAACCATCAAATTGGTCCGCACCGGGTTTAGCAGATCGATCCTGTAATATTGTTTGCTGTTTCCCTGAAGTTGCAGTTTCTCAACGTCAGTCACGATTCCAGCCCCTCGAACGGGATGGACGACCGCATCACCCACTTCAAACATCTGCATATCTCCTTTTATCGCGCTCTCGCGCCCAAAACTACAGGGTCTTCCATCTCTTCAGCTCGCGCGCAGTGGATGCACGTTTGGATACCCGGCAACACCGCCAGGCGATCTGGATGGATCGGTTTTCCACACTGGATGCAGATCCCATACCCGGCTTCATCCTCACCGGCCTGTGACAGAGTCTCTTCCAACTCCGCTGCATGCTCTTTGAGCCGTTGTAGAAACGCCCGGTCCAATTCCCAGCGTGTGACCGCGGGAGAGTCGGAATCAGGTTTTTCTTCCACCATGGTCTCTATGGCGATAATTTGATCCTGTAATTCGTCCAATTCATGTTGTATAACCTTCGTTTCGTCTTTCATGTTCTTCTCCGATATCGTCGGGATGCAACAGAAGCTCTTGGGCCAGCAAACGCAGAATGAAGCCTCGTCCCCGGTTTATCTTAAATAATTTTGCAGATCGCGACTGTGCCGCGGATGGCGTAGTTTTCCAAGCGCCCGACGCTCGATCTGCCGAACGCGCTCTTTCGTCACTCCCAGCTTCTCCCCGATCTCTTTCAAGGTATGATACTCGGCATTCCCCAACCCAAAGCGCAAGCGCAGAATGCGAGCCTCGCGGGGTTTGAGGGAAGATATGATCCTCTCCAGGTCCTCGCGCAAAAGATGTCGCTCGACGTCCTCTGTCGGCAAAGGGGCCTTCTCATCCTCGATAAAGTGCCCCAGTTCGCTGGCGCCTTCCTCTCCGCCCACCGGCTTTTCCAGAGAGACGGGTCGCTGCGAGATGCGCAGCATCCAGCGCACCTCTTCAGGGTTGAATGACGTCTCCTGGGCTATCTCCTCAGGGGTAGGCCTTCGCCCCAAGCCCTGCTCCAAGCCCTGCGCGGTCTTGGCGAGTTTCCTGACGCGGTCACTCATATAGACGGGGAGACGAATCGTGCGCCCCTGTTGAGACAAGGTCCTGATGATGGCCTGCCGGATCCACCAGGTGGCATACGTGCCGAACTTGTATCCCCGCCGATAGTCGAATCTATCGGTCGCTCGGATCAGGCCCACATTGCCTGATTGGATCAGATCGGTCAGGGGCATTCCCAGGCCCTGATATTTTTTGGCGATGCTCACCACGAGGCGCGTGTTCGCCCGGATGAGCTGTCGGCGAGCCTCTTGCCCTTCTTGAACCGAACATTGTAACCTCGCCCGCTTCTGAGAGCTGCGGCCATTGTTGGCCAGTTGATGTTGTGCCTCTCGTCCCTGCTCCAACTGCCTGGCCAATTCCACCTCCTCGGTGCGCGTCAACAGAGGCACGCGACCTACCTCCCTGAGATACAGACCGACCGTATTCTCAATCGAAACGTTTTTCAAGCTGATCGCGTCCAAGGCATCTCCGGCTTTATCAGGCTCTTTCGATGTCGTTGACTTTTTCTTTCCGACCTCCATTTCGGCTACCTTACCAGCTTGCTTTGCGCACGCCAGGTATCTTCCCTTGCAGCGCCAGCTCGCGGAAGCAGATGCGACATAGCTGGAACCGACGCATGTAGCCCCTGGGACGTCCGCACAATCGGCAGCGATTGCGCACCCGGGTCTCGTACTTTTTGTGCTTTTCTTTTTCGATCAAACATTTTCTAGCCATACGTTCTCCTTACTGGTTTATACTCTTTCCAGACGCACCGTCTGGATGGGATACGGCAGTTCTATTCCCTCATCTTCGGCCACTTTTTTGATCTCTTGCACCACCGCCGAATGGACATCGAACAAGCCATGGGTTTCCTGGTTCACCCAGAACCGGGCGGCAAGAGTGAGCGCGGAATTCCCCAACTCCTCGGCGAGCAGCTCGGGTGCCGGATCCTCCAGCACGCCTTCGACGCCACGGATGGCCTCCAAAAACACGTCGGTCGCCTGTTTCGCGTCTTCTTCATACCCCAGACCGATCTGAACGGTGCGCCGGCGACAGGGTAGCTTGGAATAGTTGGTGATCGGGTTGGTAAAGACGTCCATGTTGGGCAGGATCACCATCTCGCCGTCCCAGGTTTCGAGCACCGTGTCTCGCGTGGTGATCTCTAACACACTGCCAGCATACCCCCCGATCTCGACGGCGTCGCCGATGTTAAACGGTTGCCGGACCAGCAGGAGAATCCCGGCGACAAAGTTCCGGGCAATATCCTGCAAAGCAAAACCAATGGTGAATCCGGCAATTCCCAGGCCAGCTACAAAGCTGGTCACGTCAAAGTTGACCTGATCCAGCGCGACTACCGTCCCCAAGATCAACACGGACCAACGAGCCAGCCTTGAAAGCAAGCGCAGGGTCTCCCGGTCCTGGATCTTTGCCTGGGCAGTTCGTCGCGCCCACCGTGCGGCCACCCCCGAAAGTAACAGCGAGGCCCCAAAGGTGATCAGCGCCGTAATGAGGCGCGGTATGAAGCGCAGGACATCCTGTAGCAATCCCTCAAAAGTTCCCCAGTCCATTTGATTTTCTCCCAGCAGTTATCTTAACGTACACAAGAGCACCCTCTCCGGTAGACAAGCTTCTAGGTTTCAGAGCATACCGCATGGGATACTTGATCGGCATAGCCTACCGTCCTCATACTCGGGCCAGAACGCACTACTTATCACGCTTTAGGCACGTGAAGCCACGGACACCAAGCTCGATTCACCTGGATAGAGTGGATATTCGGATTCCTGAAGCCAGGTCCACGCGCTCCGGACCCGGAACCAGGTGGATTTCAGACGCCTCCACCAGCGAGGCGGCAGGGGATTTGTTTTCAATTTGACCAATTCTTTCAAATGATCCGTCGCTATCCATCGTCCCGCCCTGATAATGTCCGCCGAATCGTCATTGGGAAAGATCCCCACGTTCGGCAAGTGAATCTCCAACAACAGATCGGGCGGGCAGAGCGTCAACCGGGTTTGATTGACGATGCGGACGGTGAACGCGGCGCTTGCCTCTGCGACAAGAAACGGCAGCTTCCAATCACGTATGTGATTGTCTAAGCGAAAAAGCTCCCACAAGGGTAATTCCTTTTCCTCCTCTCCATCGCCCAGAGACAAGTTGACGTTGGGCGGCACGTTGACGCCCAGAACCCGGTCCGCTCCCATGCGGCGCACAACGTCCACCGGGAGGTTATTGAGTACACAGCCATCCACCAACCAGCGCCCCTGGTGACGCACCGGCGAAAATACTAGCGGCACCGCCGACGTCGCCATCAGTGCAGGAATGAGCGGCCCCTTATCCAGGATAATCAGCTCACCCGTTTCCACATCGGCGGAGACAACGGCAGCAGGGGTATTCAGATCCTCAAAGGCAAGGTCTTTGGTACCCAGGAGATCCGCCAGGAGTGCGGCTATCTTTGTGTGTCCAAAAAGACCCCGCAATCCTCGATCAGGCGAGGCCAGATCCATGAAGCCAGTCTCTTGACCAAACGCGATAATTTCCTGTACCGGAACCTCAGCCGCGTACAGACCCGCGACGATCCCCCCCATACTGGTCCCGGCGACGGCGTCGATGGGAATCTCGGCCTCCTCCAGCACTTGCAAGACGCCCAGGTGCGCCAGTCCGCGCACGCCGCCCCCACTGAAGGCCACCCCGAGCTTGATGTCTGTCCTGTTTTTCATACAACCCCTTCGGTTTCTATCCGCGTTCAAAATCGCCCGTTCCTACTTATTGTTGCCGCCGTTGTATCCACAGATCGATCAGGCCCAACCCGCGCAATGTGATCAACACCAGTACCGTCGCGCCCAGCGCCAGCACAAATTGAGATAGTGCGACGCACACGCCCACTGCTGCGATGAACAAGATCGAGGCCGCGGTCGTAAGCCCCTCCACCCGTTCCTCGGCCCGGCGCAGGACGATGGTCCCTGCTCCGAGGAAGCTCACCCCCGTGACGACGGCCTCGATGATGCGTACAGGGTCCGATTGCACCAGGCCGCCTCCCAACTCGGCGCCAAAGTGCCCCACTACGACGTCTACCAGCGCGACGAACAAGGTGGCTGCGCCACCCACAAGAATATGGGTGCGTAGACCGGCTGGCTTGTTCTCGATCTCACGCTCGAACCCAATCGCGGCGCCCAGTAGCATGGAGAGAGCGACGCGGGCCAGAATTTGCAATTGAAATCGATACAGGGTAAAGAACGCCATTTGATCTCCTATCCCGGTAGCCAGCACTGAACGTCGCAACCCGCATCATGCGTTTTCCGATCTCGGCAGGTCTCCCCGGCGGGCGATGGCCGCGCTGAGATGGGCGCCGAATAAGGTGATGTAGCTGCTCAAATAGATCCAAAGCAACAGGGCCACCACCGTTCCCAGCGATCCGTATACTAGTTCATACTGAACGAAACCGCTGCCCAGATACCACGCAAAAGCACTGGCAACACTTTCCCACGCCAGAGCAGCCACGAGCGCGCTCCAAAGGGCCGCCTTCCATTCCACCTCGACGGTCGGTGTCCAAAGATACAGGGCCAAAAACATCAGGAAACTGAACAGCAGCGGCGTGAGATTCGATAACACCGACCACAAGGGCGTCACATAGATCGATACGCTGCCCCACAGGGGCACGTCCAATCGGGGCAGGATACTGGCAAGAGTGTTTGATAGCAGCGAAAGAAGCAAAAATGCCGCCAGCACTCCGATCATCCCCAGAGCCACCAGGCGACTTTTCACGAAACTCCGCGATTCCGCCTGCCTCCAGGCGCGGTTAATATTGCGCGCCAGGATGTCAAACGCCCCCGTGGCCGCCCAAAAGAGACCGATCAGTCCCACAATGCCGACCGTTCCGCGCAGTTCCAGGACCCGCTGAACGTTCTTCTCGATAAGCCCCTGAGAAACGGGGAACGCCTCACTCACGAACTCGACTGCCTGTTGGTGGACCTGTCCTTGCTCCAACACGAAGCTTCCGGCCGCCACCAAGGCGATCAACAACGGAAAGAGGGAGAACAGGGCGTAATACGCCATACCGGCGGCGGCTTCTGCCGCGCGGGCGTCTCCAAAGCTCTGCCAGGCGTTCCGCAGAATCCCTAACACCCCGCCGCTCAAGTCGTTCGCCCGACGATAAAGAGCCTTGAATCGGGCGGCGAAACTCGCCATACCTGGATCTTTTTCCACTGGATCGAGACGCTCCATGCGCCTCCCTTCTCAGTAACGAAACACGGCGGCCAATGACGTTTCGCTCGGCACCTGCTCCGGCTCGGTGGCATAGACGGCGCCCCGGTTCAGAAAGGTATGAATGGCGGCAAAATCCAATAGATCTTTGCCAGGCTCGACGTCGTCGTGTATCTGCACCTCGTGGTTCGCCGGGTCGAAAGTACCCCACCTCTGAGCGTCCCGTGCGACGAACAACTCCTCCACCCGCCCGACGTACGCGGCGGGAACGACCTTCGTCAGATCGTCGGAGGCCTGTTCGCTGCCGCTGCCGGCCAGTTGTCTATATCGCCCGGCGGCCTCCTCCTCTGCTGCCAGAAAGAGAGGCTCCACGATGGACCATGCCCTCGCGTGTAGTTCCTCTACCCGCAGTTGCTCCGGGTTCCCCTCGATCCCCTCATCCACAAGGTGGGGATACGTATTCGCCTCCCGATAAAGGGGAAGTAAATACTCCACTCCCGCCAATACGAGGGGGATACGGGTTTCGACCAGTATCTCGTGCAATCCCTCGTCAACCTGGCGAAAGTAGCGCAGGATATGCTCTTTTTGCTCGTCGGCGCTGGCGGTTCCCTGCCCGTGAAAGATGGCCGGACGTTCTCCTCTGCCTCCCGGCGTGGTTGTGCTGGTGTGAAACTGGATGGTTTTCTGAGCGTCTTCGTACCGGAGGGCCTGGGCGAGACCGGCGGGGACTTTTTCCAGCTCGATCTCGCTCACGTTGAACCGCGTGCCCTGCAATAGCCTGACCTCCTGCTGGCTGAGAGCCAGGATGTAAAAACGTCCGTTGCCGCTGAGGAGAGGGAGCAGTGGTTTGACGTGGAAACGATCGCCGACGACGACCACAGGCTCGAAATCGAGCGGAAGGCGATAGTAGCGCAATCCATCGGAGGAAAGAAATATCGCCAACCCATCGCTCTGGTGTTGCCAAAAAAGATCGTCTGACAAGAGATCTCGCGCCGGTTCGAGCAACGTTTGTACATCAGGGGTGCGTAGACCTCCGGCGACAAGACGGTTCTCGGCCTTGCCCAACAAGTTCTTTAGCCGAATCGAGTCCTGCTGGATCTCTTGGCCCATCCGGTGTGTGGGCATATAGACGGAAACGCGCCGTCCATCCGATTTTTTCATCAATATCCAGAGATCGTTGTCAGTCAGCATATCCATACGATATTCTCCCCATTTCGACGTTCTCGGTACGCTCGGTGCTCGCCAACGCATCCCGGACCACTTGGCGAATCTCGCCAATCTCCATCGGCTTATCCACGCAGCGATGGACCTCGAGCCGGTCTACATCGTCGCGCACATTATGGCAGCCATACGCCGTCATCCAGAGCACGACGGTTTCGGGACACAATTTGGCGATTCGCTCCGTCAACTCGATACCATCCATATCCGCCATTCTCAGATCGGTGAGGATGAGAGCAAAATCGTTTTCCTTGACGATTTCCAGAGCCTCGCGGCCGCTGGAAGCAGTCATTACCTCACACGCGTCGGCCAGCTTTCTCAATGTATTGCGCATGACGAACAGCACTTGCTCGTCGTCGTCAACGATCAGAATTCGTTTGCGCACATCCATGACGTTTCTCTTGCCTTTTGCGGAGGGTGTTAGAACGGTTTTCCCTCGTCTTCTTGAACGGCGCAAAAAGCAACTATGAGGCCTTTTCCGGCTCCGCTGTAGCGGTGGCAGCGGCTTTTTTCGTCTCCTCTACCGCCTGGGCCAACTGCTTTTGGCTCTCCTCCAGAATGACCTTGCTCTGGGTCTGAAGCTCTTCCGCACGCTTCTTGACGTCAGCCGCTACAGTCTCGAGGCGAGCGCGAGCGTCGTCCAGCGTCGCTTCCGCCCTACCTTGCAGCTCGATGCTCTTTTTCCGAATCTGCTCGCGGGTCTCCTCACCTCCCTGAGGGGCCAGCAGGAGGGCAGCCGCCGCGCCTGCCAACCCGCCCACAAAGGTCCCGGCCAAGAATGCGCTAAAAGTTCCGTTATTGTTGCTCATCTCTACCTCCTCTATCTCTTAATCCTGTCTATACCTTGGTCCAATATCTGGGCCGACCGTAGTAATCGTAGAGCCGGAGTTCGTACTCTCGATTCACGGGAGCCGATGGATCGAACTCGGGACTGTTCTCGATGGTCTCTCTGCTGAGATCCACATAGACATCCCTTTTGGCCCAGTCCACCCGCTTGACCCACGTCGGAGCCACCAGTACTTTTCTGCCCGGCAGCCAGTTTCGCGTGTCCACGATCATGTAGCGGATGACCCAGTCCTCGCCGCCGGCGATAAAGTCGTCTACGTGGCCAATCCCGCCGTCGTTCGCCTGGATGTGATACCCGATCACTTCCCGCGTGCTTCGCAGGTGGGGGTCGGCCTCTTCCATCGCTTCCTCTTTTCTCCTGGTAGTCACTGGCACAGCTACCGAAGCCGCCGTAATACTCCAGTAAGGTCGCCACCCGTAATACCCGTGCAGCTCCTTTTCCATCTGCCGAGAGACAGGTTCATCCACGCCAATGGGCGGGCTATTTTCCACCTGCTCCTTGGTGAGGGTCACGGGAAATACCCGTTTTTCCCAATCAGGCCATCCCAGGCAGGCTGTCGAAAGAAGCACGCGCCGGCCTACGAGCCAGTTCCCTGTATCCGCCACCAGGTACCGAACGGTCCAGCGGTGATCGTCAAAGTAGAATTCGTCAACTTTTCCGATGTCGCCATCTACCGCGCGGATGGTGTAACCGTACAACTCCTTTAGACTGCGTAACATAGTACTCTCTCCTTCCTTACTTGCACTCGCTACTATGTTAACACGAAAAGCAACCTCAAACCGATGGATTTGGTTGAGACTGCCGTTGTGTTGGGTTGCAAACCGTTGGAATTGGGTTGGAAAGCGAGGCGAAGATACTATTCGACGATGCGGTAGAGATGGTAAGGAACAAGTTCCACTCCTGGATGCAGGGGCGGAGAACTAACCTTGCCTCTGTTTGTGTTTAGGATTCTCGCAGATCACGTATATCTTGCCCTTGCGCTTGACAATCTTGCACTTGGGGCAACGCCGCTTAACCGATGATGATACTTTCACGATCCTTACCTCCTGTTCTCAATCGGTGATCAGAGTGTTGGATTCACCACGATAGACTCGGTGATAAGCACCCGATCAAGCTCGAGGCTCCTATCACCATTCCCGCACACTCTCAAACGCCCCAGGTTATCGATCCACAGAGCATCTCTTCACCCGCACACACCTGTACCGGATGAAACAAGCGCTATTCTTGGATCAGGCAACACCAGGGTGTTTGAGAAGCGCTACGCGGTATGCACTATGACCACATCTAAAGACTTGGGACCTCTCTGAGTCTGTTCAACCTCAAACTCTACGGTGTCTCCATTCTTTGCCCAGTAAGCATCCGCCCTGGAACGAAATTCGTTCATATGAACAAAGACATCTGGAAAACCATCACCACGTTGAATAAAACCGTAGCGTTTTTCTTGGCTAAACCATTTAATGTTTCCTTTTACCCGTTTGTTCATCTTTTTCCCTACACTCACTCAACTTTTCCATAATCTGGGTCTGGGCGGCGAGCATATCTACGCCTCGCACGGCTGCAATTTCACCGGCGAGGATTTCCATTCCTTCATCATACAACCGCTTCTCTTTTGTAGTTAGCTTGCCACGGCACAGTTGCCGCCACTCCAAATCCCTCACTGCCTCCGCAACCTGAAAGATGTCCCCGGTGTGCAGTTTGTCCTCCAGTACTTTGTACCGTGTCTTGTGCTTGTCTGGCAGTTCCTGAGGGTCGGTGTGCAGCACGCGCCACACCTTTTTGATTTGGGAGCGCGGGATAGTGCGCCGGAGACCCAGCGTTTCAGCGGCGCTGGTTGGAACCATCAGACTCATATCAGGATGAGCCAGCAACTTGACCTTGTAGTAAAGCTCGTCGTTCCCTCGCCAGAGCCGTTGCATCAGGCGCACCACGACACCTGCACCCCGGACGGGATGCACGATCGTGTCGCCTGTCTTGAACTTTATCATTTACTTTCTCCTCCAAACTTGACCGAACAGCAAGGAGTATGCTGACGCTCCACCGTACCTTTACCAGCGATTTCTTCCTTGCTCTCGGCGCCGGCGCTGTCGCTCTCGGCGTTCCGCCTTGAGACGAGCATGCCGCCGCTGTTCGCTCTTGGATACAAAGAAACGTTTTTTTCTCACATCACTCAGAATACGTTCCCTGGTTACCTGCTTGCGAAAACGCTTGAGCAGACTTGCCTGCGACTCGCCAGGCTTTAGTTCAACTTTTGCCAATGTCCATTCACCTCCTTCTTTTTGTAGATTTACTCTCCAACTTTATCGATTACTGCTGAGCATTATGAATGCTGTTGCCTCACTCCAGACTGTCGCATCGCTCACACTTTGTTCCTGTGGCATAAAAGTGAACCTGGCCAGCCACAGTCTCCACTACCGTCTTGGCCAACCAGGTCCCAAGTTTTGAAACCGGATTAGAAAAAAACGTACATAGAATTGGACGGGTTCTAGTCCAAAGATAACCCTCCAGATATGCACTCAGACGGTCAGAGTGACGTTGTCACCTTGTGCAACCTCCATGGACGGTGTCCCGTAGGAACCGCTGTCTCCACGAGGTGGTGGTTGTCGAGATAGCCGCTCCAGTGCACCATCCAGCCAGGCCAGTTCGGCAGCGGCCAGAGCCAATCCGTAGTCGAATGTCAGGCGTTGTCCAGAGTCCAGCGTTCCATACTCTGCCTCGGCGAGCTGTTTCAGCGTGGTGTGACAGGCCATCACCTCTGAACGCCGCTGCTGTAAGTGAGTGATCAGCTCTGTGTGAGAGAAACTGCCCGCCAGGATCAACCGCGTCACAAAGGCCTTCAAAGAGGCGCCCGCCGTTATCGATTGGTTCACCCACTCTCGCAAAGCTCGCCTCCCAGACTGAGTCGGGGTATAGACCTTGCGAGGGGATTTTCCCTGGGAGAGAACCTCCTCCATGGTCGCCAGCCCATCTTCCCGCAAAGAGCGCAGGATGGGATAGATGCTGCCGAAACTCGGGCTATCCATCAGCCAACTCAGGCTCTCGAGCAAACGCTTGATGTCATAACCGGACATCGCTTGCTGGTTCAACAAGCCCAGGATCAGATGACGAATACTTACAGCTCTAGCCATAGCACATTTTGTTATATCGTTCAACTATAACAACTTGATATAGTATACCACACATTATCAAAACTGACAACCGTACGGACGATCGAATTCGCGCAGCGTTGCAGGAGTTGAATCAAGAGGATTGGTCTAATCAGTCAAGGCCAAGGAAATATCTAGTTGGTGCCCCTGACGATCAGCGGTACGTAGACACGGCTCGGCGGTCTCAGCGTCAATTCCCACAGCCGATTGTTGTCCCAGATAGCTGAAGAGGCCATATCGCGCCCATTTACCCGAAACATCACCTCCCTGCCCAACGCGCCGCATCCGGCATGCGCGCCCCAATCCTCGGCCATCACATCCACCACGTAGGCCACACCGTACCCCGCTACATCGGTCAGGACGCTTTGCCCGCACAATGTCCCCGATACCCACGCCGTCACCGTCATTCCTGCCGCTGGCACCAGGCCATCCCCGGCCGCCACCGGCCCATAGTACGTCGCCGGTGGATACGGGAAGCCGTCGCTACTCCCCTGCGCCACGTTCACAGTGCCACCCTTCAGGTAGAGGGTCAAGACATCGGACACGTTGATCCAGTACCCACGGCCAAACTCAAGCTCGTGCAGGTCGTTGACCCACGCTGGCGCCCCCACGTCGTACACTTTCCACGGATCCATCCCCGCACCCTCGTAGCCATAGACGGTCGTGTAGTAGCCGCCGATCGACAACAGCCCCTCTGTCACCCCCCGACTTCCCTCCACCGGATAGGCGAACAGGTTCCAGCCCGGGAAGCGCAGTGGGATCTCCAGGCTGCTCATCAGCACGTACAGCCCTTCGCCCTGCACCTCCGCCGATGCCATGTTGTGATAGGTGTCCAACGTGGTAGGCAGCTTGCGCCACGCCTCACCATCCCAGAAGTAGACCCGCAACCAGGCTTCTTCCCCAGACGGCGCCTCGCGACCCAGGTAGCTGAAACTGATCGACGCGCCACGCAGGTCGGGCGCGCCAGCCGAACTCACCAATCGGTATCCGTGCCCAACGACCGTCGCCCAGGGCAACGGCGATGGAATGTGAGTCGCCGCCTGAAGAGCGACGAACTCGTCCTCCTCGAATTCAATGTCCTTCTCGTGCAAGATCACCTGCCCATCGGCCGATATCGCCGGCGCCCCGTGCCCCCGCACGTGCCCGCCGTGCCCTCGGACGTGACCAGGGTCGCCGCCCAGGGCATAGTCGGTGACGATCTCCTGGAGGGGGACACTATCTTCCACCCAGACGTGCACGTACCCCTCCAACGCCGGTTCGTCTGCACCGAGGACGCCCGCGTACACCCCCACCGTCTCTGTCAGGGAGATTGGCTCGCTGGCGGGATGGGTCACCGGGAAGAGCCGAGCCCACAATGGCTGCCCCGTCGGCACGCCCGTCACCGTGATCCCAATCGTGCGCGAGGTGATGGGGGAGACGACGACGTCGGGCTGCCAACCCGACACCGTCGCCAGCTCCAGTTGCTCGTCGCCGGCGCTGATCGTCTCACAGCCCAGTCGTCCGGCGGCCGGTTCGTACACACACAGCCGGTCGCCAGGCCGCGCCCCCCGCGCCAGCACTCGGTCCACCGTCGGGCAACCCAGATCGGTGGCCCAACCACCGCGGAAGAGGAACGCCCTGGCCCCGGTTCCCAGTTGAACGCGGTGACCTCCCGCCGAGAGATAGAAGGTCGGGTCCTCCAACGTCGTCGGGGAAGTGACCGGCGTGACCCAGTGGATCTGTGTCACGGCCAAAGGTAATCCGTCGGGGCCGGTGTTGGTGATCGCTCCCTCAAACCAGGGGTAGAACGCCGCGATCGTCTCCCAATCGGAACGGCCTGTGGCCTGATGGGAGAGGGTCCGCTCGCAGGCTGGCAGCCACCCGTCGGCGGGGTGGAACTCGTCGTAGGGATAGTCCTCCCGGTAGGAATCGCTCATCGCCCCTGGGCAGCCATCCACAGAAATGAGCAATCCGGCCTCGTCGAATCCCAAATAGTTGTCGTTGAGAAAGAGGGCGTAATGCCCCAGTTCGTGGGCCAACGCGCGAGGCCAGTCCTCCCCCAGGCTGCCGCCCGGATCGCCGTAACGGTTCCACACCGACCCCATGTGCACCTGACCGGGAACGTAGGTGATGGTCGAGGTGATCGGATCGGTGACGACGGCGCTGACGATGCCGCCCTGCACGGCGCTGGGACGCAAACGGTTCGAGCTGTAGATCCTGACATGGGCATCTAGCCAATGGTCCCGGTCGTGATAGACCGTCACCCGCCCCAGCGCCGCCTGGCCGTTCGTCCAATCGTAGAGCAACTCTGACGCACGCAACAGGTCGAAGGTCAACTGAGACGCGAACGCATCGTCGGCGCGGGCATCCCACTCCAACGAAACGTCCAGGTCAAACAGCACCAGCGGACTGTCCGAGGTCACGGCGAGAACTTGCACCCCTGGCGCGGTGACGGTATAGGCGTCCAGGCCAACGAGGGTAGGGCTGGCGCTGGTGTGGTACAATGTGTAGCTGTCGGTGCTCGTGATGGGCAACAAGGCCACCAACCGATCTCCGATCTCCAGCCGACCGCGGCCCTGCAAGTAGCCGTGACCATCGGTGTGGAAGGGGTTCTCTGGCCCGCCCATAGGCTCGGCGCTCTGGGATTGGCCGCCGGGCAGGCGATAGACGATCGCCCCGGCTGCCTCGTTGCCCGGCGCCACCGTCTCGCTGTAGACCCGCACCTGGGTGCCCTGCACGCGGAAAGGAAAAGTCGCCGCCGCAGCGTAGGGCCATTGATACGGCCCCGGAGCGCTGCCGGTATAGGCGTAGGTTCCGCTGATGTCGCTGTGGATCGGCTGGGGATAGGCCTCCAGGCGAAAGACGACGTTGTCCGACCGGCCAAAGACCCCGGAGGCAAAGGTGTCCCAGGTCAGGACGTGGGCGCCGCTGCCCGCCTGCAGATCAAGGCCCCAGGATAGCAAAGCGCCATCTCCTGTGATAGGCACTGTGTCGGTGACCCACAATGTCCACGTGCCCCGGGCCATCTGGCCATCAAAGTCGGACAGGTTGCCTTCGGGCCGGTAGGTATCTGTGAAGGGGGCCGTTCCAGAGATAATGGCGATGGCTGCTTCGTCATCGAGTGCAGTGCCGGTGAAGTCGGCCCCCGAACCACCTACGGCGGAGAACAGCTCGACCCGCTGGCCCCACGGCGATTCCAAACTCACGTCCAGGTCGCTGTCGTGTGCGTGGGTGACGTTCAACCAGACGTTCACGTCGGCGATCGGCCCGTCGCCAGGGACGACCAGCGTGGCGCTCACCAGGCTACTGGTCGCGGAGATAGGGATAGGGAACGCATCGCGGCTGACATAGTGGTGGGGCAGGCTCGTCTCCAGGTTTGTCGTCACCGTATCGGTAAGGGCGGCCGGCGACCACTTACCCCCGCCGTCCAGAGAATAGGTGGCGGCGACGCGCCCTACCCGGTCGCCCTCCAGGTCGAAGAGAGTGTACGTGATGGGAATGAAACGACTGTCCAGAATCTCTGGGGTGGAAAAGAAATTGGCGTCGCCCGCGGCGACGGGACGGTTCACCGCCAGGTAGGGCGGAGTATCGGCCAATCGCTCCGAGCGCCGGGAGCGGTTCCGGTAGACGACGTTCGGCTGTCCATAGTTGCCCGCCGCCAGGTCGAGCGTCCCGTCGCCGTCCATGTCCCCCAGGGCCACGCTGTGAGTCGCATCTGGGCCGCCGAAGGGACTGCCGGTGGAGAAAGCACCCGCTCCGTCGTTGAGATAGACCAGGCTCTGACTACCCTCGTTGCCCACGATCAGATCGAGCGTCCCATCGCCGTCCAGATCTCCGAGCGCCACCTCGAAGGTCTGGGCCGGGCCGCCGAAGGGAATGCCGGTGGAGAAAGCGCCCGCCCCATCGTTGAGATAAATCAGGTTCTGGCTGCCCCGGTTGCCGACGACGAGGTCGAGCGCCCCATCGCCGTCAAGATCCCCCAGCGCCAAGCTGGTGGTCCAATCCGCAGCGCCAAAGGGGATGCCGGTGGAAAAAGTCCCCCTGCCATCGTTCAAATAGACCACGTTCTGTTGGTCATCGTTGCCCACAACCAGGTCGAGCGCGCCATCGCCATCGAGATCCCCCACGGCCACGCTCTCGGTCCGATCCGCCCCGCCGAAGGGGACGCCGGTGGAAAAGGCGCCCGACCCATCGTTTAGATAGATGCTGTTCGGCTCCAGAAAATTACCCACGACGACGTCGAGCGCGCCATCCCCATCCAGATCCCCCAGGGCCACGCTGTAGGTCGCATCCGGGCCGCCAAAGGGGCTGCCAGAAGAGAAGGCGCCCGCGCCATCGTTCAAATAGACCAGGTTCCGATATTTGTAGTTGCCGACGACGAGGTCGAGCGCCCCATCGCCGTCCAGATCTCCGATGGCCACGCTCTCGGTGTTGGAGATGTAACCGGCGTCGCCCAGAGGACTGGTGGAAAAAGCCCCCAGCGTTTTTCCCCGGTCGCCCGCCTCGTTCAGATAGACTTGGTTGGGTTGCCAATAGTTGCCAGCGACGAGGTCGAGCGCCCCGTCGCCGTCCAGGTCTCCCACGGCCACGCTTTGGGTCCAACTCCAGTCGCCGAAGGGCACGCCAGGGGAAAAGACAGCCGACCCATCGCTCAAATAGACTACATCCTGCTGAAAATCGTTGCCTACGACGAGGTCGAGCGCCCCATCGCTGTCCACGTCCCCCACGGCCACGCTTCTGGTCCAATCCAGGCCGCCGAAGGGACTGCCGGAGGAAAAGCCCCCCACCCCATCGTTCAAGTAGACCAGGTTCCGATCCCCATTGATGCCCGCGACGAGGTCGAGCGATCCATCGCCGTTCAGATCCGCCAGGGCCACGCTGTTCACCTGATCGGAGCCGCCAAAGGCGCCGCCGAGAGAGAAGGAACCCGTACCGTCGTTCAGATAGACCAGGCTTTGTCGCTTGGCATTGCCCGCGACGACGTCGAGCGCCCCGTCGGCATTCAGATCCCCCACGGCTACGCTCAAGGTGGGAGAGAGGAAACCCGAGTCGCCCAGGGGGCTGGCGGTGAAGACGCCCGCCCCGTCGTTCAGATAAATCAAGTTCTGCTGCCAATCGTTGCCCACGACGACGTCAAGCGCACCGTCGCCATTGAGGTCGCCTAGAGCCACGCTGGTGGTGTCGGACGTATAGCCCGAGCTGTCCAGGGAATAAGCGGAGAAAACGCCCGTCCCATCGTTCAAATAGACCAGGTTCTGGTAGCCGCTGTTGCCCGCGACGATGTCGAGTGCTCCATCGCCGTTCAGATCCCCCACGGCCACGCTCAAGGTGATCGAGATGTGCTCCGAGTCGCCCAGGGGGTTGGCAGTGAAGGCGCCCGCCCCATCGTTCAGGTAGATCAGGCTGGGGCTCCAATCGTTGCCCACGACGAGATCGAGCGCTCCATCGCCGTTCAGGTCGCCCACCGCCAGGCTGCTGGTCGTATCTGGGCAGCCGAAAGGACTGCCGGAGGAGAAGGCGCCCGATCCATCGTTCAGGTAGACCACGTTTGGCTGCCAGTAGTCTCCAACCACCAGGTCAAGCATTCCATCGCCGTTCAGGTCGCCCATCGCGATGCTGGTCGTGTTGCCAACCGGATCGCCAAAGCCGTACACGGTGTCGAAAGTGAGGTCACTGGCCCGCGAGGGAGAGACGGCCAGGAACAGCAACAGGAAACTGACAGCGACCAAGGGCAGCGCCAGGCCGACCAGCGTCGCGGTTCGGCGGCGCGGGATCACTCCCTCAAACCGGGATCTTTTGCGTTTCTGCGTGCTCATATCAGCCCTCCTTGGACCCGGGATGTCTCTTCTCGTGAATGGAAACGACACTAACCGTGAGGATCGATGAACACATCCTTCCAGAACCACCACTTGATCGGCGATATGGGGAATCGCTTGACCCACGGCTTGATCAGCAGGTGCGACCGCCAATAGGCAAAGGGCATGATGACCGCTTCCTCCACCAACGCTCGATCCGCCTGATGGTACATCTCTATCCGCTCCTGGTGATCAGCGACCCGCCTGGCCCCTTCGACCAGTCGCCGGTAGGTATCGTTCTGCCAGCGGGTCCAACGGACGGCGTCGCACACCCGCAGGAAGTTGTCGGGATCGGGATAGTCGGCGTACCAAGCGCCGAGGAACACGTGGGGCGGTCTCGTCTCCATGCGGTCGAGAAACTCGGCCCATTCCACCAAACTGACCACGACCTCCACGCCCAAGCCCTCTCGCCACTGGGTCGCCAGGTATTCGACCGAGTTCTCGTTGACGGTTTCGGCGACAAGCTCCACCGGGGGAAATCCGTCGCTGCCCCCACCATCGGCCTCGGCCAGAAGCCGCCGCGCCTGATGGAGGTCGTAGGGCAGGCCGATGCCCGCCAGGTGACCCGGCATGCCGGGCGGTACAAGCCCCCCGGTGGCCGGGAAGGCATAGCCGCCCATAATCTCATTGGCCCACCGCTCTCTATCTATGGCCAGGACAAAAGCCCGGCGAACGCGCGGGTCATCGAAAGGCGGGCGACTGACGTCGAACCCGACGTAGGCGGTCGTCGACCATGGAGCGGAGATGTACTCCCCGGCGTGACGTTGCCGCACGCGATCCCGACCCTCCTTTTCTTCCGAGAGGTTGCGAAAGGAGAGCACGTCCAGCTCGCCGACCTCGTACGCTCCCAGTCTGGCGGCCTCGTCGGGGAACGCGGGCAACTCCACCCGCTCCACATTGCCGGTGAAACGGCCATGGTAGTCGGGGTAGCGAGACAGGAGCAGTCTCCCGTTCCGATCCCAGGCATCCAGCTTGAAGGGGCCATTGGTGACGATGTTCTCCACCTTCGTCCAGCCCTCACCGTGGGCCTCCACCACGTGCCGGGGCGCCGGGAAACTGGCGTTGTAGGCCAACAAATGGAGAAAGTAACCCGTCGGCTGTTCCAATTCCACCAGCAGGGTGATCTCGTCGAGCGCGCGCACGGCCACCGTCTCTGCGCTAGAACCCTTCCCCTGGTGGAAAGCCCTGGCCCCTTTGACGTCGTACAGCAGGCTGGCGGTGGGCGACTCAGTGGTCGGGTTCAGCACCCGCTTCCAGGCATACTCAAAGTCTCCCGCGGTCACGGGCGCGCCGTCGCTCCACCGCACGTCGTCCCGCAGGTGAAAAACATACTCCCGTCCGCCCGCAGATACCTCCCAATGGCGGGCCACGTCGGGAACGACCCCCAGTGTCGGACTCAGCTCCACCAATCCACTGAAGAGCTGATCGATCACGCTGGTCGAGTCCAGATCCTCGGCCAGGGCCGGGTCCAGGGTCATCGGCGGATAGGGAGAATCGACCCGTAGGGCATGGGGCGCGGAGGGGAGCGCGGCGGCGTCTCGACCCTCTCCCACCTGCTGCCACAGAGCGAACCCTTCCTCGTAGGCATGGCGGGCGCGCTGGAAATCGAGGGCCAGGTGATAGGTCAGGCCCATCTTTATCAACGTGTGGGCCATCTGCTCGTAGGCCGCTCGCTCCCTCAGTAGATCCAGGGCGCGCTGGTAGTAGCCGATCGCCTCGTTCAGCGCGTACAGCCCGCGCGCCCTATCCCCTGCCTGGTGCAGGTAGCCAACTGCCTTGTCGGCGATCCCCGCCTCTTGGAAGTGGTAGGCCAACTGCCCGGCGACGGTCTCGATCTCTTCTTTCGCCGCTTCTTTGTACAGAGCCTCCAGCGCCATCCCCACGTCCTCGTGCAGATGCGCCCGCTCCACCGGGTCCAGGCTGTTGTACAGGTGTTTTTGGAACAGGATGTGCCGGAACCGGTAGCGGGACAGACGCCCCATCCCCAACCGCTGGAGGCCCACGGCACGCACCAGACGATGTTCCCGGCCCAATTCCCCGCTCAAGCGCGCCACCATCTCCCGCCCATCAACCTCTTGCAACCGGGCTGCCACCTCGGCGGTGAACGCTTCGCCCTCCACGCAGGCCACCTTGAGGATTTGGTGCAACGGTTCGGGCAACCGGTCGAAACGCTCGGCAATCACCGCCTCCACCCGGGCCGGCAGGATCTCCCAGTCCAATGCCGGCCCCTCGACCCATCGGCCCTCCTCGTCCCGGACGAGGTCTCCCCGTTCCTGCATGCCCCGCAGCAGCTCGACGGTAAAGAGCGAGTGCCCGCCGGTTTGTCGACAGAGCGCCTCCCGGAACGCCAGGCCCAACCGGTTAGGCTCGGCGTCCAAAAGAGCATCGACGAACTGCCGGTCCTCGGCCTGCTCCAGATTCACCTCGACGTCGCCAAAGTACCGCCGAAGCTCGTTGACTACGGAGGCGATGGGGTGGCGCTCTCCCCCCCGGCCCAGGGCCACTTCAGTAGGTCGGTAGGCGCCCACGATCAGGACACGGCTCCCTTCGATCCGTCTCCCCAGGTGGAACAGCAGGCTGGCAGAGCCGTCGTCCGCCCATTGCAAGTCATCCAACACGAGCAGCAGCGGATGCTGGCGCGCCAGGGTCTCTACAACTCGAACGTACTGCTCAAAGAGATCGCTCTGCCCGCTGGCGACAGTCGTCTCGCGCTTTACGATCTGGTCCAATTGGGACAACCAGTCCATCCCATCGGGCTCGGTCCGCTTTGCTGCCCGCGCGCGTCGAAGCAAGGCCTGGCCGGGCACAAAGGAACCAATCAGGTCTGGGCCAACCTCCACCAGCGCCTGAGCCGCCAGGGGAAGCATCTGCCACAGGCGGCTGGCTTGCTCCCTGGAGATCGCCCCCGCAGCCCACCGGGATTCGACGTCGCCGGTCATCAAGCGCAAAAGCTCTCGGAAGAGCAGATACGGATCCCCGACACCTGTGTATGCGTTCCCATTCCCATCGGCTACCACCAGATCAGGGTGAGCCATTTGGGCGCGCCGGGCGAATTCCTGGATCAGCGCCGTCTTGCCCCGGCCGGCGTCGCCGGTGACAAAGACAAGTTGGCCCTGTCCGGAGAGCGCCTGGCCGAGAAATCCATCCAGTTGCGCCAGTTCGCGCTCGCGGGCGACAAAGACGGGTCTATCAGGCGCTTGCTCTTCACCTGCGAGGAAAGCAGGGGGTTCGGGAAGACGATCGAGGGACTGCGCCGGCACTTCCAGCTCGCCGTCGCGAATCTGCTCATATAACCGCGTCGTTTCCGTCCCCGGCTCGACGTTCAGTTCCTCCGTCAGGATGCGGCAGCAGGTTTCATACTGGGCCAGGGCTGCTCCCCGCTGACCGGTGTAGGCCAGCAGGCGCATCACCTGCCGGTGCGTCTTCTCTCGCCAGGGCTCCAGGGCCAGCAGCCGCCGGGCAACGCATAGACCCTGCTCGTACTCACCCCGGCGGCTGTAGTGCGCGATCAGATCTCCCAACGCGCGCACCACCTGTTGACGCCATTGCTCTCGCTCCTTGACCAGCCAGAGCTCGAACTCGGCGCACCCGTCCAGGTAAAGCCCCTCCAGGAACTCGCCCCGGTAAAGCTCCACGGCAGCCGCCAGGGAGGCAGGATCGGTCTGTGTTTCTAACTCTGAGAAAGCGTCCAGGTCCAACCAGTATGAATCTGCCCGTTGGAACTGCACAGTGTGGTGGTCGGCCTGCAAGCAATCGGGCAACTGAGAGGTGATCTGGTTCAGGGTCCAACTGAGATTGGCCCGCCCCCGGGACTCCGCCTTGTCGCTCCAGAAGAGATCTGCCAGGTGTTCGCGCGAGATCGGCTTGTTCTGCACGGCCAGGTAGCCCAGCAGCGCCGCCGCCTTGCGGGATTTAAGGCCGTGTGTCGGCTCTTCGTCTCGTTCGATCTGTATTGGCCCCAAAAGCCGCAGGCGAAACATATTCTCCACCTTTTCTCGTCTCGTGATCTACAAAGAGTTGGCAAAGAGTCAGCAACGAGCCTTGGGGTAGACTGAGCACACATGCGACAGGCTACCAAGCAAATGTGCCAGAAATCAAACAGAAAAGACCAAGGGAAGTATCAACGCAAGACTTGAGAAATCTGCCAAAGAAGACGCAATGATTGCCCTCAAGGTGATTTACCGGGGAAAATGACTCAAAAAGACTTCCCAAGTCTCTCCTCCCCCCAATGTACTCGTCAATGCGCCCAACGACGCCATTATAACAGATTGTGCACCCGGTGACAATAACAGCAAGACGGGAGTGACAATGACACAGAAGAAACAACGCCCGGATCGTACCTACTTGTTGCGTTGCTGGCAGGAAGAAGCTATCTCAGCGGAGAAGCCCCCCTGGCGTTTCTGGGTGGAGGAGATTTCGCACGAGCGGCGGCAAAAGGGGTTCGGCAGCCTGAAAGCGCTCTTCGCCTTCCTTCGGGCCGAGCTGGCCGCTGACGAGGAGGCACCGCTTGACAATAAAAGCACTCCGCCATGAGCACATGATAGCAAAATAAGGAGGTGTCTGCGCACAAATCTGAGAAACGAGCACCGTATACGTACGATAGTTGTTACAGGATCAAACAAAAAATCACGAGATAAAGGAGAGAAAAATGAACATGCGTAAATGGTTGATGATGAGTGGTATCGTGGTGTTGGTTATGCTGGCGCTGGCCATGGGGCTGACGCAGGCCCAGGAGCCGGGACCGCCAGAGAGAGCAAGTAGCGCTCCATCAGCCGTTGAAGAAACAGCCATTGTGAGCGGTGGCATCCCTGTTCAAGGACGGCTGACTGACAAAGACGGCAACCTCCTTCCCAACGCTGACTACGACTTTGCCTTCCGTCTCTACGACTCCGAAGATACGCTTCTATGCACGGATCACCAACTCGTAGGTGTCGTGGATGGACTGTTCAACACCTATATCAGTAGCTGTGAGGACAAACTGTACGGCCAGACAGCCTACCTGCGCGTCGAGGTCGAAGAAGATGGCCAGATGTTGGGTCGCCAGTACATCCGCCCCGTCCCCTACGCCCTGACCTTGCGGCCGGGGGCGCTCATCAGTGATACCCGCGATACCATCCTGACCGTGCGCTCGACCGGTAGCGGGGACAGCGACGCCCTCATTGCCTATGCCGGGGGCGATGGCGAGGCGGTGCAGGCGCACGCCATAGATGGCGCTGGCCTGTTCGCAACCAGCGAGAACTATATCGCTCTGCAGGCATATTCCGTCGAAACGCAAGATCATCCTGGCGTCTTTGGGTGCTCAGCAAACAGCTATAGCGAATGCGACCCGTATCGGGATGACAACGCTGCCGGCGTTCTGGGCTACAGCCGGTACGACTGGGGCGTGATGGGCGTGGGCGGGAATGATACGGATGACGGCGGGGTCTATGGAAAAACCGCCAGCACGAATGGCGTCGGTGGCATGTTCTATCATAGCGCTGGCGGCGAGGCCCTGCAGGCGAGAAGCGATGGTGTCGCCGACAACGACAACATTGTCCGTTTCAAAAGCAGTGATACTGCCGTCGTGTTCAAGGTACAGGGAGATGGCGATACCTACGCGGATGGCTCTTTTACAGGTGGTGGTGCCGACTTTGCAGAGATGCTCCCGGCCCAGGACGGCCTGGCGCCGGGCGATGTACTGGTCATAGGCCCGGACGGCGATCTGACCCAAAGCGCCGAAGCCTATCAGACCAGCGTGGTCGGCGTCTACTCCACCAAGCCCGGCTTTGTCGGCGGCTCTGACGAGGAGATGGAAAACCCCGGCAAAGTGCCCCTGGCTATCGTAGGCGTCGTGCCGTGCAAGGCCAGCGCCGAGAACGGCGCCATCGTCCCCGGCGATCTATTGATCTCTTCCGCCACTCCAGGTCACGCTATGCGCTGTGACGACCGTTCGGCCTGCATCGGCGCCATCATCGGCAAGGCGTTGGAGCAATTGGAGACGGGGACTGGCACCATCCAGGTGCTGGTCACCCTGCAATAGGAGGAAAGCATATGCTGACCAAACGAACGCCGATCGTGATCGCGGGAACCCTCCTGTGTGGCCTGCTGCTGGCCGGGGCCGCCCTGGCGATGGAATCCGACAACTACAAGCTGGACTGGTTCACGCCGCTGACCGGCAGCGGTGGCGGATCGGCCAGCTCGGATAATTACGCCATCAACGTTACTATCGGCCAGACGTTCATCGGCGCGTCCGATAGCGATAGCTACGAGGGCTGCCTGGGCTACTGGTGCAGCGGAGCGGCAGAGCACAGAATCTACCTGCCCCTGGCGCTGAGGAACCACTCGTAGCAAACACCTCTCGCCTCCTCCTGTGCGCCGCTATCGGTGGTGGGAGGAGGCGAGGGTCTTTAAGCTAAGGGGGAAGAAGATGAAAAAACGAAGAGCATTCGTAGGTCTGTTGGCGATGGGATTGTCTTTGGCCCTGGTCGCCATCCTCTTTATAACCAGCGGCGCCCTGGCAATGGAGTCCGGCAACTACCGGCTGGACTGGTTCACGCCCCTGACCGGCAGCGGCGGGGGAGCGGCCAGCTCCGATAGTTACGCCGTCAACTTTACCGTCGGACAGACGTTCGTCGGCGCGCCTGATAGCGCGAGCTACGAGGGCTGCCTGGGCTATTGGTGCGGCACGGCCACAAAGCCCGTGTCAGATTCAATTGACCTGTTGATCATCACACCGGAAGAGTTCGCGCCCGCGCTCGATCCACTGGTCGAGCACAAGAACGCGACCGGCATCTCAACCGAGATGATCACGCTGGAGGAGATTTATGAGGACCCCGCCCTTCCAGGCGTGGACGAGCCGGAACAGATCAAGTGGGCCATTGCACTTTACGAGCAAAGCCGCCACGTCAAGTACGTGATGCTGGTCGGCGACGTGGATAGGTTCCCGGTGAGGTGGGTGGCTTATCATTACAAAGACGCCGAAGGTTTGGTGGATTATCTCTTTCCCAGCGATCTGTACTATGCAGATCTTTACAATGATTATCAAGACCTCGATGATTGGGATACCGATGGGGATGGCTATTTCGGTGAACACATCGAAGGCCCGCGTTGTTCTCTAGATATTGACAGCGCGAACCTAGATCACGTTGATCTTTACCCTGACGTGGCTGTGGGGAGGATCCCGGCGTCCACCTACGAGGAACTTGAAAACTATGTCGGCAAAGTCATTGCCTACGAAAACACCGCTTTCGGTTCAGATTGGTTGGGCAATGTGCTCTTGATGGCTGGCAATGCGACCAAATGTGAAGCTGGGCTGCACTTTGAGGAGATCCAGCGCAGATTCGGCACGCACGCTGGCGGCAATTTTCAGTTCAAGAATTACATGCATATCGACACCACGACGTCTGCCTCCGGTTTCGATCATCATCCTTGTTTCTGTACCGAAAACGAGCCGCTGGCGGACTGCCTGGAACGTACTGGATTGCGTTTTGAAGAGCAGACGGCGATCTTTTCCGATGCCGTGGCGGATGGGACCATCTGGGGAGGCTCTGCCGGTGTGGTTCCGCCTGCGGAGTTTGAGGGCGTTGGCTTCTTTGGCTGGCATGGTCACAGTTCCAATGGCCAAAGCTATACAGACGCCGTCAATAATGCCGGACAGTTGACTGTGGCTTTCTCCGATGGCTGCAGCGATGGGGCCTTTGCCGGTGCGCCGATTGGCGGCATGGTCAAGTTCCTTGTGCGCGACAAGCCTTACCGGACGGCTGACGGCACGCTGCTCCAGGTGATTTTTTCCCCCACGATGGTCGATACCGATGGCGATGGAACGGCCGAAAAGTATTATCGCATCTTGGGTTGTTCTATCGACGGCGGGCCCCCTTCCTTGGCTGGAGATCGTTGCGGCGGGGGTATCTTTCCCACCATGGTGTTGTCGGATCATTTTGGATTGGATAGCACCGCGATGACGCCCACTGTTAAAAACCCCAAGTTCATCTCGAATCCGCCGCCGCCGGCCGCAGTACAACCGAGTGGCTCTGATTGGGATGGGCAGAATCCAGAACCGAAGCTGTTCGCCAAGTTTGCGACTACCGGGGAGGACACCGGTTGGATCGGCATGGTGGGCGCTACCAAATCCACCGCTTTCTACAGCAATGGAGAATTGATGTCTCAGTTCTTCCGCGGCTACAGTGAACCCTATCCCAATCTCTACGGACGAAACCTCCTGGGGGATATGTGGCGCTCTATGGAGGCATACTGGCTCGACGAAGTGGTGTTTGCTCGTGGCGACGATTTTATCTGGAAGTACAGCCTCACGGAGGCGGAGATACTAAATGCCTACTGCGGGCTGAATAACATGCATCACGCGCTGCTGATGAACCTGTTCGGCGATCCTTCGCTCCGTGTCGGTGGCGTGGAGGGCCAGGGGAATAGATCGTTATACCTACCCCTCATCGTGAGAAACTTTTGCCAATAATGACTGCCATCGGCGCGCTTTAGTGCCGAATGACATATTCAGACTTGAGGAGGACAAGACGATGAACGCGAGAAAAAGCTGGAAAGAGGTTAAGAGACGTGGATGGACGATCATGCTGGCTATTCTGCTGGCCCTGATGACCACCATGCCGGGCCTGGCCCAGACCGGGCCGAACACGATGAACTTTCAGGGCCGCCTGCTCGATAGCGGCGGCGAGCCTCGCGGCGGCGAGACGCACTGCATGCGCTTCCGCATGTGCCAGGAGCCAACCTGTATGCTGTTTGGATCGGTGGTGTGGCCCACCAAAGTCTACTACGAGTACCACGTGGTGACCACGGAGAGCGGACCGTACAAGGCCGGGCTGTTCACCGTGACGCTGGGGGACAGTGTGCCCATCACGCCAGATCTGTTGTACAACCATGACACGCTCTACCTGGAGATCAACGTGTCCGATAGCAGCGACAAGTGCACGGAAGCCAGCTACACCACGCTGACGCCGCGCAGCAAAATACAGGCCAGCGCCTACGCCCAGCGCAGTCGCCGCGTGCGCACCGCGGAGGGCGACGACGACTATCTGGTGAACGTGGAGAACACCGGCGCTGGCGGGGGCGTCTACGGAGAGGCCGACAGCACGAACGGCGTCGGCGTGTACGGCATCGCCCCTCTCACCGGCACCGTGGGTATCGCCAGCGCCACGAGCGGCAAGACCTACGGCGTGTACGGCGAGACCAACAGCACGAGCGACGCTGCTGCGGCTGGCGCCTTCCACGCTGGCGGCGGCAGCGGCCAGACCTACAGCGTGTACGCCGAGAACGACAGCACGAGCAACAGCGCCGCGGCCGGCTACTTTCAAGCCAACGGCGAAAGCGGCATAACCTACGGCGTGTATGCCCGGAACGAAAGCACGAGCAACTATGCCGCTGCCGGTCGGTTTCAGGCCAACGGAGACAGCGGCGCGACCCGTGGCGTGTACGCCGAGAACGACAGCACGAGCGACGGCGCTACGGCTGGCTACTTTCTCGCCGACGGCGACAGCGGCGCGACCTACGGCGTCTACGCCGGGAACGATAGCACGAGCGGCATCGGCGTCTGCGGCGCGGCACCCCTCACCGGCACCGCGGGCATTGCCACTGCCACGAGCGGAGAGACCTCCGGCGTGTACGGCGAGACCAGCAGCACCAGCGACTATGCCGCAGCCGGTCGCTTCCACGCCCTCGGCGACAGCGGAGGGACCTACGGCCTGTACGTCCGGAACGACAGCACGAGCGACTATGCCTCGGCCGGTACTTTCCGTGCCGCCGGTGGCAGCGGCGGGACCTACGGCCTGTACGTCCGGAACGACAGCGGAAGCGACCACGCCAGGGCCGGTCACTTTCTCGCCGCTGGTGACAGCGGCGAGACCTACGGCCTGTATGTAAAGAACAACAGCACCAGCAACTACGCCCGGGCCGGTCACTTTGATGCCAGCGGCGCCAGCGGCGAGACTTACGCCGTCTACGCCGAGAACGCAAGCACGACCAATCATGCCGCAGCCGGTCACTTTGTCGCCAAGGGCGACAGCGGCGCGACCTACGGCCTGTACGCCGAAAACGTAAGCACGACCGATGATGCCGCAGCCGGCTACTTCCACGCCGCCGGTGACAGTGGTCAGACCCACGCCGTGTATGCCGTGAATGATAGCTGGAGCAACTATGCTTCAGCCGGTTACTTTCGCGCCGGCGCCGGTCTTAGTTATAGCTACGGCGTGTACGCCGAGAACTATGGACCTGGCTGGGCCGGCTACTTTCGCGGCCAAGCCAAAAGCGTGTACGCCGAGATTGAGGCCGCAGGCGGTACAGCCGGCGAATTCCGCGCCCTCAACACCAAAGGCGTAACCAGCGGCATATACGTACAGAACGACAGCACGAGCGACTATGCCTCGGCCGGTACTTTCCATGCCGCCGGTGGCAGCGGCGAGACCGATGGCATATACGTCGAGAACGATAGCACGAGCGACGGTGCTACAGCCGGCACCTTTCATGCCGAAGGCAACAGTGGCGCGACCTACGGCCTGTACGTCGAGAATAACAGCACGAGCAGCAATGCCAGGGCTGGTTACTTCCAAACCAACGGCGGCTACGCCGGCTTCTTTCTCGCCAACGGTGGCAACGGCGGCTACTTTCTCGCCGATGGCGACAGTGGCGCGACCTACGGTGTGTACGCCGAGAACGACAGCACAAGCAATGGCGCCAGCGCTGGCTACTTTCTCGCTGACGGCAACAGCGGCAATACCTATGGGGTGTACGTCAAGAACGAAAGCACAGGCAACGAGAGCTGTGGCGTGTACGGCGAGACCAACAGCATGGGCAGCATCTCTGGAATCGCCGCGGGCGGCTACTTCCGCGCTGCCAACGTTGAAGGCTACATGACCTACGGTCTGTACGCCAAGAACGACAGCGAGGACCCACTCTCCTACGGCTTCTACACGCCCGACAAGTGCTATTGTGGGGCCGGCACCGCCACTTCTCCTGGAGACGTGGCCGAGTACCTCCCCGCCGACCCAAACCTGGAACCGGGCGACGTGGTCATGGCCGATCCAAGCGGCGGAGGCCGCCTGATCATGGCCGAAGGGGCCTACAACACCGCCGTGCTGGGGGTGATCTCGACGGAGCCTGGTCTGACCCTGGGCAGCAGCGGGAACGAGGAGATCGACGGCAACGAGGGCGAGATGCCCCTGGCCGTGATCGGCGTGGTGCCCTGCAAGGTCAGCGCGGAAAACGGCGCCATCCGGCCCGGCGACCTGCTCACCACGTCGGGCACGCCCGGCTATGCCATGCGCGCTGGCGAGGATCCGCCCCAGGGCGCTGTGCTCGGCAAGGCGCTGGAGGGGCTGGAGAGCGGTGTCGGCGTCATCCAGATACTGGTGACGCTGCAATGAGGAGGCGACGATGAAACGCAAGCTCATGCTATTACTGAGCGCGGCGCTGCTGCTGGTCCTCGTAGGGGACGCCCTTCGACTGGCTCGGGACATCGCCCTGGCCCATTGGAGCGGCGATGCGTCGATTCCACTCAGCCCAGGCTACGACGTGGGGTGGAGCGTCGTGGGCAGCGCCGGCGACCAGTTCGTGTCCGGGGGCGACTACCAGATGGGCTTCACCCTGGCCCAGGACACGCCGCCCCTGATCAGTTCGGGCGGGGATTACCAGGTCGCCCAGGGCTTTTGGAACGGGTCCCCACCGGCCTGCGCCAGGGTCGCCGACGTGAATCTGGCATTGGTGACGTCCGGTGTGGTCTACACCGACACGGCGGTCGAGTTCAGTGCCGACATCATCCCCGACGACGCCGAAAAGCCCTACACCTATACCATCGACTACGGCGATGGTATCAGCACAACCACGACCAGCAGCGACGACCCCCTGACCACGCCACTCGATCACACCTTCACCGCCACCGGGACTTACGACGTCGAGATCGCCGCCTGGAACTGCAACATGACCGAGGTGCAAGCCGTGACCGACACGGTGCAGGTGGTCGTCAGCGAGCAAGGGGTCACGTGCGCGGAGGTCACAAGCGTGGATCTGAGCCTGGTGACATCTGGCGACATCTACACCGACACGGTAGTCGAGTTCAGCGCCGACGTCGCTCCCGACAATGCCGACAAGCCCTACACCTATACGGTGGACTATGGCACGGGGATCAGTGCTCCGGCGATCAGCAACGACGACCCGCTGACCGCGCCGCTCGACCACACCTTCACCGCGACCGGCACCTACGACGTCGAGATCGCGGTCTGGAACTGCGACAGGACCGAGGCAGAGGCCCTGACCAGCACGGTCCAGGTGATCCTCAGCGAGCGACCGCCGTGCACCAAAGTCACGGATGTGGATCTGAGCCTGATGACAAGCGGCGACATCTACACCGACACGGTGGTCGAGTTCAGCGCCGACATCCTGCCCGACGACGCTTCCAAGCCCTACACCTGCACGGTAGATTACGGCACGGGGGCCAGCGCTCCCGCGTTCAGCTACGACGACCCGCTGACCGCGCCGCTCGACCACACCTTCACCGCCACCGGCACCTACGACGTCGAGATCGCGGTCTGGAACTGCGACATGACCAAGGCGGAGGCCGTGACCAGCGCCGTCACACTCACGGTCTATGCACAGAGCGTGTGTGTGGATCTGACCGAGATTACCATCCACGGCGACGAGAGCGGCACGCCGGGCGTCTACACCTTCACCACGAGTTACGAGCCACCGGACGCCAAGCCGCCCATCACCTATCTGTGGAATCATGGTGACGACACAGCACTCTCCGTCCAAAGCCTGGGCGTGGGCACCCATACGGTGACGGTGACGGCAACGAACTGTACCACCGCGCTGGCGACGGATACGCACATCATCGTCATCCAGAATCGCATCTATCTACCGCTTGTCCTGAGGTGACTCGAAGGAAGGTGCGACGCCTGGCCGCCTCGCGCCGCTTGGCTTACAAAAGCGCGTCGCACCTTAACCATAGCCGCAGAGAGCGCGTTTCCATACGCGCCGCTTTTCTGACACAAAGCATCCACATATTATACGAGGAGAAATAAAATGAAAACTAGACGTTTAGTCTTAGCCTTACTTCTGGGCCTGGGTCTGATCCTGGCGACGCTGGGGATGCTGGCTTTGTCCGGCGTTCTGGCGGCCGGTTTTACCGTAACCACCACCGCTGACGACGGCAGCCCGGGTTCTTTGCGGGGGGTGATTTCGCAAGCCAACGCCAACGGGACGGATGATACCATCACCCTGCCCGCTGGCCATCACGCCGGCCAACCGGACCAGGTTCTCTCCCGCCGGGCCGATGCAGGCCGCCTGAGCCTTGGCGTCGGTCTCTTCTTGCAGGCGGTCGTGCGCCTCGAAAACGCCGGCACCTCAGAGATGGGCGGCGTCCCGGATCTCTACCTGTCCGTCGTGGATCCACAGATAGACCGGCCCGGGGACGCAGCCTGTGATGACTACACCGCCAAAACCGGCGAAGCGAAGCTCCGCCCCCCAGTGGCCGCCGATATTTGACTCGTTCCAGATAGACGTGAGGGGAGAAAGGCCACACCAGGACGTCCGGGCTGCTGCCGGAGCGAGAGTTCCCGTCAATAATCCGTTGAAAACCAGAAGCGGGCTGGCCGGGTCGAGCGGATCCAGCGACGGATCCAGTTCCCCGTACAGCAAGCGCGCTGCCAGTCCACTGCCCAGTAGCCACATCTGCACGTCTTGCTCAGAGATCGTTTCCTCGGCGATCTCGCCACTTTCCAGATTCACTCGCAACCAACGCCCGGCGTAGATATGCTCCACTCTTCACCTCCTTTTCCAGGTGCGCTGGAGTGGTTTTTTTCAACGAACACTCGCCCAAGTTTTAGATGCGCTCAGTTGTATCTGTTCTGTCATGAGCCGTTCAATCACCCGATGTCTGCAAACTCTGCTCCAGGACCAGGCGGCCCGTGTTCGCAAAGCCCCGCCGCCGATAAAATTCCAGCAAGCCATGAGCGGCCTCTCCCTCGGGCGTCACTGTGACCAGCACCGCCGTACACCCCTGCTCGCGGCACCAGTCACAGACGGCTTCAATCAGCCTTCTCGCCGCGCCCTCTCCCCGCGCCTGGGGCAATACGTACAGGTCTTCCATCTCTGCTACAAGACCGTACTCAACCCCCAGCGATGTCGTCACCGTGGCTACCCCCAGAGCCTCTCCACCGCGCCGGGCCACAAAGACCGCGCTGCGCTCACTCGCCAACATGGTGGCCAACGAAGCACGCATCTTGTCCGCAGGGGTGTCGAATCCTTCTTCGACAAAGAACCGCCGCAACAGATAAAAAGCCGCTTCCAGCGATTCAACTCCCACCCGCTCGATGCAGATCGACGTATCTGGCGATCTCAACCGGTCAAACGGTGATACACTCACGGCTGTACCTCACGGAAATGTGATACTCTGCAAGAACCGATTATACAACTCCCCATCCTCCTGCCAACCGGCGTGCAGGATGCTGACAAAGAAAAGTTGCTCACCCCGGATGAAATAGTATCCATCAGAAGCGTACGCTCCCGGCCCCGCCTCCTGCCGGAAATGCGCCATGGAGAGACCGGCGATCTCGACGATCTCGTCGTAGGCGATGCCGATGCCGTCGAGCCACTCGCCGACGTCGGCGCCTACCGGGGGATGGCAGAACTCGCAGTCGGTATGCGACACCGTCAGCACGGGCCAGTGTTCGTTGTCAACGAGCGGACCCACGAACTGGACCGAGTCGTTGAGGTCGTCTCCCATCACCGTGCAGTCGCCCGGGTAGCGCAGCGCGTAGCCGAACCGGGGGTTTGAGTAGACCTTCCATCCCGCGTACCCTTCCTCCTCCGGCAGCCCCTCCATCATCACCTCGATCCGGGCCGCCTGGAGCTGCGCTCCCTGGAAATCAATGGCCGGGCACACAACCTGGCCCCACACGCGGACGACGGCGCCCGTGTCGCGCAGGCTCTCCAACTGAGCAGAGACCGCGGCGTCGGTGCTCTCGATGCCATACCGCATGGGAACACTCCCCGCCAGGACAAAGTAGTCGTCGAACTGGGCGCTCGTCGGCGTACTCAAGACGCTGCCCAGCCAGCCCTCGACCGGGTCGGGGCCGAAGGAGGAGCCTTCTGCTCCCTCCGGGCGCAGCCGATCCACGACGAGCCGACAACTGCCCCAACCAGACACGTCGCAGTCGAGCGTACCCCAGAAGTGGGCGTAGGTTCCGGTGTCGCGCAGCGCCTCGATCTCCGCCTCGACGGCCTCATTAACGCCGACCACGTCCACCGCGCGGCGCGCCTCCTCGGGCAACAGAACGAGATAGTCCTCGACCGCGGCGTCAGGGGGGGCGCTGTCCACACGACCATACCAGCACAGGGCGAGCCGCTCCGCAGCAGGAGCGGGCGTCTCTGTCACCTCTTCGACGACTTGTTCAGATCCTTCACTAACCTCCGTCGGAACTTGAGATGGCTCCGGAGTGGGCGTCTCGACGGCGGCTTCTGAAGCCGGGTGGCACTCACCCCGGTAAAAGGCCCACTCCTCGCACTCGCTCCCATCGGGAAAGATGCAGACGCCATACTGGCCGCCGTCCGCGTCTGTGCGCATCTCCAGGGTGTAGCCCTGCTCCTCGCAGTAGACGGACGCCGGGTTCGCCAGCCCAACGGTAACGGTAGGCTCGACGGTGGCCGCCTGGCAGCCACTGATGATCGCGGCGCTCAAAATGAGCGCGAATCCCACCACTCGTTTATCTATCATTTTTCTCCTGTAACGGTCTGCGGTGGATCATGCGCTCGGATCGATGACCCGACCGACGAACAGAATCGCGCCGGTCTCCACGTCGCGGATCAGGAATATGAAGGGCCGATCCATAGAAACCTCGACCGGCTCCTCCGGCATCCCCATCTTTGTCATCACCACCGCAGTGGCCGCCGCCGCTTCTGTGCCCGCCTCGTCTACCGAGACGAACGCCTTGTGGAGCACCTCCGAGATGAACAGGTCGCGCTCGCCCGTCATGCCAGAAAAGTCCGCCGCGCCGGTGAAAGCATCCGGCATGCCCAGCGCAGCGAGCGCATCCTTCAGGCTAAAGCCCGACTCGAATTCAAATTTCGGCATGGTCAGGGCGACCTGCCGGTGCACCAGGTCGTCGACGATACCGTCCACCCGCCCGGCGTCCAGCGCGCCCTCGAACGATTCAAACTCGCCCGCCTGAGGGAGCAGGATCACCATCGAAAGCTCCCACCCATCGTACGGTAATTCGACCGCCTGGTACCCCTCGCCCTCGGCGTAGCCGAAGGATTTCGTCTGCCGCATCATCGGCACGGTGACCTCGCCGCCGTCGAGCAGATGAAACGTGCCCTCCTCCGTCAGTTTCTCCTCGAAAGGCTCGGCCCAGGCGGCGTTAAAGTAGATGGCGTTGGTCAGCACCAGCACCGTCAACGGGTCCAGGGCGCCCTGCGGGATCAGATCCTCTATCCGGCCTTCCGTCTGCTCGCTGACCCAGTTGTTGATCGTGACGCGGGATTCCTCCAGCGCGGACGCGAAATCGAGCAACCGCAGTCCGGCGCCGTAATTCTCGGCCAGGACGTCGAGGAATTCGGGGCGAAACCGGACTCCCTCCTGCCCCCAGATCGCGTTGACGATGTTCAGCCGAAAGCCCTCGTCGTCCTTGCCCTCGGCGCCCTAACCGCGACTGGCGAGTTCGAGATCCAGGCTGTTGAACGCTGGATGCAGCCGTTCCTCCGGGAGTGCAAAGTGAAGCGTATCCGCCATCTGTCGCTCGGTCCCGCCGCGAGCGCCCGCGTACGTCATCGCCAGCGCCAGCGAGATACTGTGAGGGGAATAAAATAGATTGTCATTTTTCTCTTTGAGGAGCTGGTAGAGGTCAAAGGCAAAGGCGCTGTTCCCCTCTACCTGAAGCTCCATGTCCGAAGCGGGCACATTAGGCGCAGCGATCCGCTGCTTGGACGATTGTGCCGCGGTCTCTACCTCGCTTATCGGACTGCCGCAGCCCGCCGTGGTCAGTAGCATCATCACCGCCAGTATACTCAATAGTACGTTTTTCATCTGAACCTCCTGTTTTTGTGATTAAAATTGGCCCTACCATATCCTAGACGATGGAGGGCCACAGAAGGTTCCAAGTTCCACCTACAACTGACCGGCTATGACCGCCTGCCCCAGCGAAATTCCCCCATCGTTCGGCGGTACCAGGCGGTGGACGTAGACGGTAAAGCCAGCCTCCTCCAAAAGCGGCACTGTCTTGCCCAACAGCGTTGCGTTCTGGAAAACCCCGCCAGAGAGCGCCGCTTCATTCAGCCCGCTCTTTTCCCACAGCCGCAGGCAGACGTCGCGGACCATCACCGCCAGGCCGTTGTGGAATCGGGCAGCGATGACGCCGACGGGAACGCTCGCTCGCACGTCGGCCACGACCGCGCGGATGACCGGAGATGGGTCGATCTCCTCTCCCAGACCAAACGTGTACGCCTCCTCCTCTCCACCCTCCACCAGCATCTCCAGCTCGATGGCGGCCTGGGCCTCGTAGTTGATCTCCTGGCGCACGCCCGCCAGCGCAGAGACGGCGTCAAAGAGGCGGCCAACGCTGGAGGTAGACACTGTGTTCAGCCCTCGTTCCAACTGTCGGGCCAGGATCGTCCGCTCGGCGGCGGAGGCAGCGACCACGGGATCCAGGCCCTCCCTCCACCCCACCCCGGCCGCCCACAGGTGAGCCAACGCGGTGCGATAAGGGCGGCGGATGGCCACGTCCCCGCCGGGAAGGGGCGCGTACTTGAGATGAGCTACCCGGCGGAAAGAGCCATAGTCGGCGACGAGAAACTCCCCGCCCCAGATCGCCCCGTCGGTACCGTAGCCGGTGCCGTCAAAGGCCACGCCGATGACGGGACGCTCGCCGGTGAGGCCGTTCTCGACCATCACAGAGGCGATGTGGGCGTGGTGGTGCTGGATAGCGCATTGCGTAGTGCGTGTCGCGTGTTGATCCTTGGCGTATCGGGTTGAGAGATAAGCAGGATGCAGATCGTGGGCGATGATCTCTGGCTCGATGCGGAAGGTGCGCTCTAACTGCTCCACCATCTGCTCGAAGAAGCGCAGGGTCTCGTAATTTTCCATGTCGCCGATGTGCTGGCTGAGAAAGGCGTACCGGTCGCGGGTGAGGCAAAAGGTGTTCTTCAGCTCTCCCCCCACCGCCAACACCTGCCGCACCGGGAAAGGGAGATGGATCGGATAAGGCGCGTATCCCCGGGAGCGGCGCACCGGCAGTTCCGCCCCGGCAACGACGCGGGTGACGCTGTCGTCGCAGCGGGCGTGGATCTCGCGGTCGTGCAGGAGAAATCCGTCCGCCAGATGGCTCAATCGTTCCAGTGCCTCTTCGTTGCCGGTGGCGATAGGTTCCTCGGAATAGTTGCCAGAGGTCATCACCAAAGCGGAGGGAAAGCCATCGCCAGGCTCCAACAGCAAGTAATGGAGCGGGGTGTAGGGCAGCATCACGCCGAGGTAGCGGTTGCCGGGGGCGACGAAAGGGGAAATGGCGCTGTCGGCGCGCTCGCGCAGCAGGACGATGGGCCGCTCGTGGGAGATGAGCAGCGCCCGCTCGTCGTCGTTGACGTAGCAGAATTGCTCGACGGTCTCCAGGTCAAAGGCCATCAACGCGAAGGGTTTGTCCACCCGTCCTTTCCGCTCGCGCAGCCGGCCCACCGCCTCGTCGTCCGTCGCGTCGCAGGCCAGGTGAAACCCACCCAAGCCTTTGATAGCGACCACGCCACCCTCGACCAGCATCTTCCGCGTCGCTCGAATCGCCCCTTCCTCGCCAATTCGCTGATTCGCTGCTCCGCTGACTTGAAACCAAACTCGCGGGCCGCAGACAGGGCAGGCGTTGGGCTGCGCGTGAAAGCGCCGGTCGGTCGGATCGTCGTACTCCGCCTGGCAGTCGGGGCACATCTTGAAAGGTGCCATCGTCGTCTGGGGCCGGTCGTAGGGGATGTCCTGGATGATGGTAAAGCGAGGGCCGCAGTTGGTGCAGTTGATGAAGGGATATCGGTAGCGCCGGTCATCGGGGTCGAAAAGCTCCCGCAGGCAGTCTTCGCACAAGGCGACGTCGGGCGAGATGGGCTGGAACTCGCCAGGTCGGCCCTCCGAGTGCCGAATGCTAAACTCCTCTGGTATCGGGTCTTGGATCTCGATCGTCTCCACGATGATCTGCTCGATGCGGGACAGGGGGGGAGCATCGGACCGCAGCCGTTCGGCGAATTCTTCGAGCGCGGCGGGAGGGCCAACGGCCTCGATCTCCACGCCAGAGGAGCTGTTCAGCACCCAGCCGGAAAGGCCCAGCCGGGTAGCCAGGTTGTAGACGAAGGGACGAAACCCCACCCCCTGCACGACGCCGGTGATGTGGATATGACGGCCGGAAAGTATATGTGATTCTTCCATAGGGCGGTTATTCTACCATAGCCGCTGGCCGCTGTCCAGCCTTCAGTTGACCGGACCAGCAAACAAATGTATAATGTCTTCAGATGATCTAATCGGGAGAAAATGGGATGGACGACATCCAAAAAGCGCCATCTAACTCAGTAGCGAGACGGTTGCCAACTCTGGCCCAGCTTTACCAACAAGGTCAAGCGAGCGTCTTGATGGATCGCACACTGGAAAAATTGCTATCCCACAAAACCGATGCTTGCCGCGAGCAAATCGACCAATTACAAATCGATCTGGCTCGATTCGAACGACAATACGATCTCTCTTCAACCGAATTCTATCATCGCTTCCAGGCTGGGCAGACTGACGATAGAATGGACTATATCGAGTGGGCCTCGTTAGTACAAATGCGTGACCACCTCCAGAAGCAATTGCGCCTGCTGACCAGCGAGGTTCAGGCGTGACCATCGTCGAATACCTCAACTCCATCAAAGAACGTCTGCTGACCGATCCAAACTCGACGAAATTACTCGGCTCCTGGCATAGAATCTGAGGACGCCAAATGAAACGATCCGAGCAAGAAACAGCCGAAGGCATCCTGTTCACCGACCAATACCAGCTCACGATGGCCCACCTCTACTACCGCATAGGGCTGCACGAAAAGCAGGGGCAGTTCGACCATTTCTTCCGCCGCTATCCTGACTATGGCGGCCACAAGGCGGGCTATTGCATCAGCGCCGGGCTGGAATGGCTCCTCGATTGGATGGAAAACGCTCATTTTCGAGACGAGGACATCGAGTACCTGCGCGGTCAGACCGGGCGGACCGGCGCGCCCATCTTTGACGACGATTTCCTGGCCTGGCTGCGGCAGAACGGTTCGTTCGACGGCATCACCATGCGCGCCATCCCGGAGGGCCGCGTGGTCCACCCCAACGTCCCGCTGACCGTCGTTCAAGGGCCGCTGGCCATGGCCCAGATCCTGGAGACCTCGCTGCTCAATCACCTCAACTACCAGACGCTCATCGCCACCAAGGCCTCGCGGGTGCACGAGAGCGGGCGCGGTCAACTGCTGCTCGAGTTCGGGCTGCGCCGGGGCCACGACAAGGGGGCGAACGCGGGCGCGCGCGCGGCCCTCATCGGCGGGGCTGACTTCTCCTCCAACGTGGGGGTCTCGCACGTCCTGGGGTATCCACCGAAAGGCACGCACGCCCACAGCATGGTCCAGATTTTCATGGCGCTGGGCGAGGGCGAGTTGGAGGCGTTCCGCGCCTACGCCGACGTCTACCCCGACGATTGCCTGCTGCTCGTGGATACGATTGATACCCTGGATAGCGGCGTCCCCAACGCCATCCAGGTCTTTGAGGAACTGCGCAGCAAGGGCCACGAACCGATCGGCATCCGGCTGGACTCGGGCGACCTGGCGCACCTCAGCGTTTTGGCCGCCCGGATGCTGAACCAGGCTGGCTTCCCCGATGTGTCCATCGTCCTGTCGAACAATCTGGACGAGCTGGTCATCTGGCAGATCATCACCCAGATTCAAGAAGAGGCCCCGCGCTACGGGATCGACCCTGACCACCTCGTCGGGCGGCTGGTGTACGGCGTGGGCACGCACCTGATCACCTCGTGGGGCGAGCCAGCCCTGGGCGGCGTCTACAAACTAGTCGCCGTGCGCGATGGGGGCGAGTGGATACCGGCGATCAAAATCTCCGAATCGGTGGCCAAGACGCCCAATCCCGGTCACAAGCTGGCCTGGCGCGTGTACGACCGGCGGGGCAAAGCGACCGCCGACCTGCTCAGCCTCGACGACGAGATCCCTCAGGAGATGGAACAGATCGTCTTGCATCACCCAACCGATCACACCAAGCATCGCACACTTGACCAAGACGAGATCGCCGAGATCGAACCGCTCCTGGTTGACGTGCTGCGCGAGGGGAAATTGGTGTACGATCTCCCATCCATCGAGGACATGCGCGAGCACCGCAAGGCCGACGTAAACCGGCTGGATTTGGGCGTCAGGCGTCTATTGAACCCGCATATCTACCACGTCTCCCTCACACAACGACTCTGGGAACTCAAACAATCCCTGATCGAATCCGTGAGAACATCGTGAGTTAACGCCCTGAAACACTGTCGTAACGCATACGCAACCCAAAAATACTCATTTTGATGTATACTATGCCCGTAGTGCCTGGGGGTTAGCAGTCCCGCCCCTGCTCTCCTCCAGGCATTCGCTCTTAGCCTCCTATTTTGGGAAACATTCAGGGTGTGCGGGGTGGTTGGGGTAAGGCGCCAGGTACTATTGCCGCCAAAGTATCTGGCGCCCCCTCTTTTCTTGCGCGCTTCTTGCGCGCTGGCCCCTTTTCTGCTACTATTCCCCCATGTCCGATCAACTCCGCGGCGCCGTCGAGCGCATCACCTACTATAACGAGGAGAACGGTTACTCGGTCATTCGCCTCAATGTCGAAGGCCAACCGGACCTGGTGACCGTCGTCGGAAACCTGCCGGAGGTGCAGCCGGGCGAGAGCCTGCGCCTGGAAGGGAGATGGACGACCCACGCGCAGTACGGTCGTCAATTCAAGGCCGAACAGTGCAAGCAGGTCCTCCCGGCCACCGTCGAGGGCATCAAACGGTACCTGGGGTCGGGGCTGATCAAGGGGATAGGCCCGGTCACCGCCGGGCGCATCGTCCAGCGCTTTGGCGCGGACACACTGCGCGTGCTCGACGAGGAACCCCGACGGCTGCGGGAGGCGCTGGGCGTAGGCCCCAAGCGGGCCGTCTCCATCGCCCGCGCCTGGGAGGAGCAGAAACAGATCCGCGAGGTGATGCTCTTTCTCCAGGGCCACGGTGTCTCGACCAGCCTGGCGGTCAAGATCTACAAGACCTACGGCGACGACGCGCTGAACGTGGTACAGGAGGACCCCTACCGGATGGCCCGCGACATCTGGGGCGTGGGCTTCAAGACCGCCGACAAGGTCGCCCGCGACCTGGGGCTGCCGCAGGATTCGCCCTCTCGCATCCAGGCTGGCGTGGCCTACGCGCTGAGCCAACTGGCCGACGAGGGCCACGTCTATGCGCCGGAGGAGGAACTGACGGCGGAGGCCACCCGCCTGCTGACCGTCCCCCCCGACCTGGTCGGGACAGCCATCGAGGACCTGGATGCCGAGGAGGTAGTACGCCGCGAGACGCTGGTCTATCCGCTTCCCGGAGAAACGACTTCCGCAAAACTGACCACGCGCGAGGAGCAGGCCGTCTACCTGGCCCCGTTCTACTACGGCGAGGTGGGCGTCACCAATCGGCTGCGAGAGATAGTCGAAAACCCTACTACCCGCCTGCTTCCCTTTCGCAGCATCGACTGGGACGCGCTGCTGAAGCAGGTCACGCGGAAATCGGCCATCGAACTCTCGACCGAGCAGCAGCGGACCGTGCGGACGGCGCTGACCCACAAGGTGACGGTGCTCACCGGCGGCCCCGGCACCGGCAAGACGGTCAGCGTGCACACGATCATCGGGGCGCTGGAGGCGCTCCGCTGCAAGTACGCGCTCTGCGCCCCCACCGGCCGCGCCGCGAAACGGCTCTCGGAGGCGACGGGCCGCGGGGCCAAGACCGTCCACCGGCTGCTCGAGTACTCGCCGCGAGATGGGTTCCGCCGCAACGAGGAGAACCCATTGCCGGTGGATTGCCTGATCGTGGACGAATCCTCGATGCTGGATCTGCTATTGACCAACCGCTTGCTCAAGGCGGTGGACCCAGCCGCACACGTGCTCTTTGTCGGCGACGTGGACCAGCTCCCCTCCGTCGGCGCGGGCGACGTTCTGCGCGACATCATCCGCTCCGACCGGGCCGCCGTCGTGCGGCTGACCACCATCTTTCGCCAGGTCGCCGACAGCGGCATCGTGGTCAACGCCCATCGCATCAACCGGGGAGAGTTCCCCGTGCTCAACGAATTTGACGATTTCTATTTCTTCTCCCAGGAGGATCCCCAGGAGGCCGCCGAGCTGCTGGTCGACATCGTGCAGCGCCGCATCCCGGCCAAGTTCGGGCTGGATCCGGTGGACGACGTGCAAGTGATGGCGCCGATGTACCGGGGCGCGTGCGGCGTGGCGAATCTCAACGTGCTCCTGCAAGAATCGCTCAACCCGGCATCGCCGCGCAAGGTCGAGCGGCGGCTGGGCGGGCGCATCCTGCGGGTGGGGGACAAGATGATGCAGACGCGCAACAATTACGACAAAGACGTCTACAACGGGGACATTGGCCGGGTGGTGGGGATCGACCGGGTGGAACAGACATTGACGGTGGCGATAGATGGCCGGCCGGTGGTCTACGACTGGGGCGAGGTGGACGAGCTGGCGCACGCCTTTGCGATCTCGGTGCACAAGAGCCAGGGCAGCGAGTACACGGCAGTGGTGATGCCGGCGCTGACTCAGCATTACCTCATGCTCCAGCGCAATCTACTCTACACGGCCATCACACGGGCCAGGCGATTGGTGGTGCTGGTGGGCACGCGCCGGGCGATCGCGATCGCCGTGCGCAACGACAAGGTGCGGGAGCGGCATTCGGGGTTGAGCGTGCGTCTGGCCGAGTAACATTTGCCTTTCCGACTATAATGGATTATACTACTTTGACAATGGCACATTACGGTGGTGCGTTTGCCCAATGTAGCCTTCTCTGGCGCTTGAGGCGGCTCGCGCGCGAACGAGTGCGGTTGACCAAATGCTCAGCGACCAGAGTGACAGCCTCTTC
>Ga0180434_10000490_pt1 | contig 58423 bp, 57 predicted proteins | sample SS_ome_7_FD_132453 | JGI IMG/M metagenome (GOLD analysis project Ga0180434, IMG submission 132453) | Hypersaline lake sediment archaeal communities from the Salton Sea, California, USA - SS_1_D_2 metaG | ecosystem: Environmental > Aquatic > Non-marine Saline and Alkaline > Hypersaline >...
ACCTGAAGCAGAACCTTGACCGTGGTGAGGTCGTCGGACGAGGTTTGTTCCCACACACCGATCAAGGGGACATCCTCGAGAATCTTCTCGATCCACTCCGCACCACCCCCGAAAAGATAGATCTCGATCATGCGCAATGCCATCGGGCTTGCCCTGTAAGGTATTGTTTTTGGTGCACGATAGCCTATTCCCAGGCCGGGGACAACCCTTTGATTCGTAGTCCGAATCCCTCTAACGTGTGACCCCAGGGAACCTATGCAACCTCACACCCATCTAACCTATAGAGTTTCGTTTGGTACATCACGGCAGATCACTGATTCGACCTCACTACCGAACCGCTTGCATGAGGGAAAGGCTCCAGTGGAAGGCAGCACGGCCAAGGAAAAGGGCAAACGCAAGGCCTGGCCCCGGCCCCAGACCAAGTACTTGAGGGAGATAGAGCAGGCCGGGTTTCAATGGGCGGTCCGTTGTTTTGATAGTTACATCACGAAGGAAGATCTCGAATTCTTCGCTCTGAGGTACAAGCCCTTCTTTGAGTCCATGCAAGAGGTGCAGCAGGGACAGGGATCCGTTGTGAATTTCGACCCCTTCTCACAGCACAGGCACTGCAAGCTCATGTTTGGGATCGCCTTCTCCCAACACGGCGCTCAGATGATTTCCCCTCCGGAGTATCCTCCGGGCAAGGTTCCTGACCTGAGGTTTGCCGCCTTCGAGCGTGGAGTGATTACCAGCCTGAGGAACCTCTACCAGCTCGAGAGCGACGGGAAGCTTTCTGCAGAGTAAGCATCCCATCCCGCGTGTCACCTTTTCTTCTCTCCCCCCGTATGTTAGTTTGTGCACATCCCGGCCGGGAGAATACGCCCAAGTTTTTGAAATCAAAGAGGAAAAATGATTCAGGACATCCACATCGTTCTTGTCGGCATCCTCTATCCCTTTGTCGAGATTCTCGGCATTCTCACGGCCCTTTACGCCATTCGGACGGTGCGAAGCTCTCAGGCCGCGATCGCGTGGGCCGTTTCTCTCGTCACCTTCCCGTTCCTAACCCTCCCCCTCTACTGGGTCTTTGGTCGACGCAAATTCAGCGGATATGTAGAGACGCTGCGCGAGGGGCACGACGAGCACGCCAAACAGGTGGACGAGGTCATCCGCCGGCTCCAGGACGAACATCGGTCAGACGCGGATGTGATCCACGATGATTTCAACGTACTTGAGAACCTGAATCGGGGTTTTCCTTTTCTCCGAGGCAATTCGGTCGATCTCCTCGTGGACGGAGAGGCGACCTTCACACGGATGTTCGAGGATGTGGAGCGCGCAGAGGACTACATCCTGCTGCAATACTTCATCGTGCACGACGATGAGCTGGGACGTGACTTGAAATCCAGGTTGATCGCCAAGGCGGAAGAAGGCGTTCGCATCTACTTCCTCTACGATGAGATCGGCTGCCACAATTTACCCAGGCGCTACATCAAAGAGCTCCGCAGGGCCGGAGTTCATATCCATCCATTCGGAACCACCCAGGGAAGGGGTAACCGTTTTCAGCTCAACTTCAGGAACCACCGGAAGATCACCGTGGTGGACGGGAAGATCGGCTACGTAGGGGGGCACAACGTGGGGGATGAGTACATGGGTCGCAGCCGAAAATTCGGTCACTGGCGCGATACCCACCTGAGGATCGACGGGCCTTCGGTTCGCCACCTCCAGATGTCTTTTCTTGCGGACTGGTACTTTGCCGCGCGGAGTACACTCTTGATGAGCTGGGATTCGGCCACGGCTCATCCGCAAGGTACCGATCTCTTGATCCTGGGAAGCGGGCCCGCGGATCCAAGGTACACGTGTTCGTTGATGTTCGTCCTGGCCATCCACGCGGCAAGAAGTCGAATCTGGATCTCGAGCCCCTATTTCATCCCGAACGAAGCGGTCGCCGCAGCACTCCGGACAGCGGCCCTCAGGGGAGTCGATGTGCGCATCATGCTCCCTCTGAAGCCGGACCACAAGGTCGTGTATCTCGCCGGGTTCTCCTTCATGGCAGAGCTGAACGAGCCGAATATCCGCTTCTTCCGGTACGAACCGGGCTTCCTGCATCAGAAGGCATTCGTCGTAGACGAACGGCTCGCCATGGTAGGGACCGCCAATGCGGACAACCGGTCCTTCCGGCTGAATTTCGAGATCTCTGCGATGGGCATCACAAGAGACTTCGTCCAGCAGGTGGCGCAGATACTCGAATCGGATTTCGCGAAATGCCGGGAAGTCCCTGCGGATGAGGGATTCACTAGGGGTTTCGTATTCGATTCAGGGGTGAGGCTGGCCCGCCTCTTTTCCCCCATTCTTTAGGGCCACGGGCAACGGGCCTGCCAGCAAGAGGAACGTGACTCTACTGTATCATTTCCACCGCAGCGGACATCTAAACCATTGGTTCCTTTATCCACGACCCTCCCAACTTGCCAATCAGAACCACGAGGAGATGAGCGCATGCCAGGATCCAACAGAGTCGTCGTAGTAGGTGGTGTTGCCTGTGGACCCAAGACTGCTTCCAGGCTCAAGCGGATTATGCCGGAAGCGGACATCACGATGTTGGAAAAGGGACGGGTAATCTCCTATGGGGCGTGCGGGATGCCCTATTTTGTCGCTGGGGAAGTCCCGGCCATCGAGTCGCTGATGGAGACGCCGGTCGGGGCGCGCCGGGATCCTGTCTTCTTCAAGCACGTCAAGGGGTTTGACACCAGGATCGAAACCGAAGTGACCCGGATCAATCGGGACGAGAAGACCGTGGAGGTCGTTCACCTTCCCACGGGAGAAAAGGAGCCGCTGCCTTACGACAAGCTGGTCCTGGCCATGGGAACGAAGCCGTTTGTTCCGCCCATCCCGGGGATTGAACTGCGAGGAATCACCAAGATGTACCATCCCGACGATGCAGAGTCGGTCAAGCGGGCTGCGGACAAGGGAGAGATCAAGCACGCCGTGATCGTCGGGGCCGGCCTCATCGGAATCGAGATGGCCGAGGCCTTCCGAGCAAGGAACATCGAGGTTACCGTGGTGGAGATGCTGGATCAGATCATGGGACAACTCCTCGACGAGGAGATCGCAAGGCTGGCGATGAAACAACTGGTTCAGAAAGGGGTCAGGCTGCGAATGAATGAAAGGGTGGAGGCGTTCCTGGGGGATGATCAGGGAAGGATCCGGGCTGTGAAGACCTCCGGCGGAGAGATCGAGGCGGATCTGGCCCTTCTCTCCATCGGCGTGCGCCCGAACAACGAACTGGCCGGACATGCGGGACTTGCGATTGACGACAAGGGCGGCATCCTGATCAACAGCTATTGCCAGACCAACGACCCGGACATCTATGCAGGAGGCGACTGCGTATCGAATGCCTGTCTGCAGGGCCTTTCCAGTGCAATTCTGTTTGCCCCACAGGGCTCCACGGCGAACAAGCACGGGCGAATCATTGCCAACCACATTGCCCGAAGGCCCGAGTCCTTCCCGGGCGTCCTTGGAACCGTGATCTGCAAAGCCTTTGATCTCACTGTGGCTCGTACGGGCCTGACGGAATCACAGGCACGGGCTCTCGGGTATGAGGTAGAGACCGTGTTGTGGGCAGGGACCGATCTGCCGCATTTTCTTCCCAAGAACAGGCCCTTCTGCATGAAATTCATCATCAATCGTCGTACCCGTCAACTGGTGGGCTTCCAGGCTGTGGGACAGGGTGACGTGGACAAGAGGCTGGATGTGGCAGCCACGGCCATGAGCTTCCGGGCAACCGTGGACGCAATGGCCTACCTGGACCTGGGGTATGCACCCCCTTACTCTCCACCTCTCGACCCAATCCTCACCGCAGCCCATGTGGCACAGAACAAGCTCGATGGTATTGGGGGCAGTATCTCTCCCGTAGAATTGAAGAGACGGCTCGACCAGGGCGACAAGGACATTGTTCTTCTCGATGTGAGAACCCCTAAGGAAATAGAGGCCCTGCAGTTGCCGTATGAGGACAGAACCCTGCACATTCCGTTGGGAGCCTTGCGGGGGAGAACGAACGAAGTGCCCAGGGACAAATGGGTGATTCCTTTCTGCAAGATAAGCCTCAGGGGCTACGAGGCGGAAAGGATTCTCACACACGCCGGCTTCCCGAAGGTGTCCTTCCTCGAGAGCGGGGTTGTGGGATGGCCGTATGAGACCGTCTCCCCAAGTCAGACGGGCTGACCCGAAATCCGTTCGCTGTCGGACCTTGTGCAGCCCTATCGAACCTGCACCCTCAAGAGGATTTCACGGGCGTGGGGCCCTTCCGTAACAAGGCGCAGAAGGGTTCCATTCTCGACCCCTGCAGGTATCTTGAATGAAAGGCCTGTACGATCCGGTCCGGTCTGGACATAGATCGTACGTTCGCACCCGCCGGCCGCCTCTTCGCGGCTGAGCTTCAGGGTCGCTCCCTCGGAGAATCCGAAGAAGGTATCCATGGAAGATGCGTGGCGCCTCCGCCCGCACCCCCCACCCCTCCCTCTGCCGCATCCGCCGAAGCCTCTTCCTCCCATTCCTCTCGAGGCAAAGGGACCTTGCCCTCCACCAAAGGGCCCGTCCCATCGACCCGCACGCTCCGAGAACCCAAGGGGAGACCCGCCGTTGGCCAGGTGACGGTCATAGAGCCTGCGGGTCTGCTCGTCACCCAGAACCCGGTAGGCTTCATTGATCTGTTTGAACCTCTCTTCTGCTCCCACGTCATCAGGATTTCGGTCCGGGTGCCATTGAAAGGCGCCCTTCCTGAAAGCCCTCTTGATTTCCTCTGGTTCTGCCTGAGGGCTGACGTTTAGCACCTCGTAGTGGTTCTTTCCTCTGTCAGTCGATTTCATGCGCGGTGAATACCCCTCGGAGCGGACTCGTCACACCTCCACGGATCAAAGGTAGATCTTCTTCGGTTTCCAGTCTTTCCCTTCAAAATGCAGAATCTTTTCGGTCAGCGCTCCCGTGGGACAGGCCACTACGCAGGCCAGGCACCCCGCACACGCGCTCTCATCCCATGGCTGGTTCAGGCCGGCTGCGATTACGGTTTCTTTTCCTCGCTGGCCGAAACCGAGATTGTGCTTTCCTGCAAGCTCGGAACAGGCACGGACGCACCTGCCGCAGAGGACACACTTGTTCGGGTCCTTGACGATCACCGGATGGGAGTCATCGATCGGCAGGGTTTCCTTGTTGACCGGATAGGACACCTCTTCGATACCGAAATCGCGGACCAGCGTCTGGAGTTCGCATGTTCCTCGGGCGATTCGCGTTTCTCCGCAGAGCAGGCAATTGTGCTCGTGGGCCGAAAGGAGGAACTCCAGGTTCGCCCTGCGCAGGTACCGCAACTCCTCGTCATCGGTGATCACTTCCATTCCCGCGGAAACGGCCTCTCGGCATGCCGGCACAAGGCCTCTTGCGCCCTCGATCTTCACGAGACAGAGCCTGCACGCACCGGGTGCGCTCAACCCTTTCCTGTAGCAGAGATGCGGAATCTTGAAGCCGTTCTTCTCACATGCGTCCAGCAGGTTCTCTCCTTCCTCCGCAGTGCATTTCTTACCGTCCACCGTGATCTCGACCTGATCCCGGGGTTGCGGCTTCCGGTCGGGCTCGAAAAAGGTGGGATACAAACCGAGCTTCTCTGCCACCTCCTTGAGGGTGTGCCCCTCCGGCTTGTTCTGCAGGCCTGTCGACGCGAAGGGTGTGGTGAGCAGAGCCCCGTTCTTGGTCATTCCGCCCGCGCCCACGGTCTCCGCCGTTCCGACCACGGTCTTGTCATCGAACACGCTCTTGACACACCTGTATCCGTCCTCACAGGCAAGAACAACGACGGCGGTTGCGTCCTCCAGCGCGTCCCGCTTGTCTTCATTCAGCCTGCGCTCCTGAATCAGGCCGGGATGACAGGAGACGCTGATCAGTTCCGTGGCGGTCACGTTGTATCCGTCCTCGTCGAGAATCTTCCTGAGGTGCGACATCTTTTCCGCGCCGCCCAGGCCGCAGGCCTTGATGCAGCTGTCGCAGCTCCACAGAACGACCCTGTCTTCTTTCGACAACGCACCCTTCAAGTCATCGTAGGATAGGGAACGTACGGAAATGATCATTTCACACCTCCACCTGTATCTGCTCCGAGGGCATGGGCTTGCCGGTACCGATTTCAAATTCCTTTCCCAGCCGATCCTTGTATTTGTCAAAGGCCTTGGCCACCTTCACCACGCCCTTTTCCGTATCGGTGATCAGAAGTCCGATGTCTTCGGTGGTGGCGACCACCTTGAGTCCCGGGAAGCGCCGTTTTGCGTTCGACCATCCCGCATAACACGCGAGCACAACGACCGTATCCACTCTGGGCCCCAGCTTCACGGCACCCATGTACGGCTGCGGGCAGGCCTTGGTAATTAGGAAACCATCTTCTACCCGATACCCTTCCTCCCGAAGTCTGGAGGCAAGTTCCTTCATTTTCACTTCTCCGCCGGTGCCTGCCACGCGGACGCAGTTGTTACAGCTGACGATCGAAATCGTATCGTCTTTGCTCAATTGCTCCGTGATCGCCTCGTAGGGCAAGGATTCTGTGAGTACCATTCCAACCCCCTCTCCTTGTTCATCGTTACATATCTTGGATACATTACGTTCTCAGCACCGCATCAAACGTGCACACGTCGTAGCATGTGCCACAGTGGATACAAGAGGTCGGGTCGATGACGTGGACCTCCTTCTTCTCACCGGAGATGCAGGAGGCCGGACAGGCGCGGGCGCAGGCAGTGCACCCGTTGCACGTGTCGGGATCGATGGAGTATTGCACAAGCTTTCGGCATACGAGCGCCGGACAACGCTTTTCCCGGATGTGCGCCTCGTATTCGTCACGGAAGTGGCGAATCGTGCTGAGCACCGGATTCGGCGCTGTCTGGCCCAGCCCGCACAGGGCGGTCTTCTTGATGATATTGCCCAGTTTCTCCAGTTCCTTGATGTCCCCTTCGACTCCTTTTCCTTCAGTGATCCTCGTGAGGATATCGAGCATGAGCCCGGTTCCCTCCCGGCCGGGCGTGCACTGCCCACAGGACTCTTCCTGTACGAATTCGAGGAAAAACCGTGCCGTATCCACCATGCAGCTCTTGTCGTCCATGACCACGAGGCCGCCGGAACCCATGATGGCTCCCAAGGCGGTCAAGCTCTCATAGTCTATGGGAGTATCCAGATGTCTCGCGGGGACGCAGCCTCCGGAGGGACCGCCGCATTGCACGGCCTTGAACGTTCCACCCTCCGGCACTCCGCCCCCGATGTCGTAGATGATCTTCTTCATGGGCGTGCCCATTTCCACTTCCACCAGGCCGTTGTTCACGATCCTTCCGGCGAGGGAGAAGATCTTGGTGCCCTTGCTCTTCTCGGAACCGACCGCTGCATACCAATCGGCCCCGTTGCGGATGATGGTCGGTACAGTGGCGAGGGTCTCCACGTTGTTGATCACCGTGGGTTTCCCGTAAAGACCCGACATCGCGGGAAAGGGTGGCTTCGGCCTGGGAACGCCGCGCTGCCCCTGAACGGAATGGATCAACGCGGTCTCCTCGCCGCAAACGAAGGCGCCCGCACCGATCATCACCTCCATGTCAAAATCAAATCCCCTTCCGAAGATATCGCTGCCCAGCAGTCCGTAGGCACGCGCCTGGTCGATTGCGTGGGAGATCAATTCCACGGCCAGAGGGTATTCCATGCGCACGTAGACAATTCCCTGGCCTGCGCCGATGGCATACGCGGCGATCGCCATACCCTCCAGAATGCTCTGGGGATCGCCCTCAAGTTGGGCTCGATCCATGAACGCACCCGGATCACCCTCGTCGGCGTTGCATATCAGGTATTTCACGCTGCCCGGCGCCTGTCTGCAGTATTGCCACTTCACGCCGGTGGGAAAACCCGCACCGCCTCGCCCGCGCAGACCGGATCTCTGGATCTCCTCGATCACCTGCTCCGGCGTCATCTCGGTCAAAGCCCTGGCCAGCGCAGACCAGCCGTCCATGGCGATGTACTCATCGATCCGGTAAGGGTTGATCGCACCACAGTTCTTGCGCGTGATCCTTTGCTGAGGAACGAAGAAATCCACTTCTTCCAGGTCGGCGAGCGGCTCTTCCGGTAGCGTCGCAGGGACGACGAGCGTTTCGGAAGAACGCAGGCCCGCTTTGCGCACACCGTTGATCGACCCGTTCGATAAGAGGAGTTCCTGAACCACCTTTCCGCCCATGAGGTGGGACTCTACGATCTCGAGGACAGCCTCCGGGGATACCGCGGCATACCGTACAACAGGCTCGCCTTTCCGGACCAGGGAAACGATCGGCTCGCGCTCGCAGATCCCGATGCAACCCGCCTCATCCAGTACTACGTCCAGACCTTCCTGCTCCACCCTTTCCCGGAGCACGCGCATGACCTCCTGCGCACCGGATGCGATGCCGCAGGTGCCCATGTGCACGATGACCTTTGTATCTTTTTCTTCATTGTTCCTGATTGAACAGGCAATGCTCGATCTGTCCTTGATTCTTCTGAGATCCTTCACGCTGAGTTTTTCCATCAGCGGTCTCCCGGGTCCTTTTTCGAGTAACGTGACAGCAGTCCCTTGACTCTTCGCTGCGAAACCCGGCTATAGATGTCGGAGTCGATTCTCACGACCGGGGCAAGCGCGCAGGCGCCCATACAGCGTACGGCCTGGATGGAAAACTCGCCGCCCGGGGTGGTCTCGCCTGTCTTGATCTCGAGCGAACGCTCCAGTTTCTCGAGGACCCGATCGCCCCCCCGGACGTAACATGCCGTACCCTGACAGGAGACGATCTGGTGCCTGGCAGGAGGCATCGTAATGAAGTACGAGTAGAAGGAGGCGATGCCGTAGATGTCTACAGGCGGCACACCGAGCCCGCCGGCAATTCGCATCATCGCTTCCCGGGGCAGATAGCCAAAGATCTCCTGGGCCGCGCTCATGGCACGGATCGTGGCCCCGGTCTTGTTCCTTACTTTCTTGATCCGGTCATCGAGTTCTCGGATCTTTTCCGGCGGGAATTCGGCTCCACCGGCTTGGGTTGTTTCCGTGGAACTCGAATCCATCGATGCATTCTCCTTTCCGTGCCTTCCCTTCATCCATAACCGAAGAGTGCCTGACCGCATCCGGGAGAGTTGAAATGTGCCGCAGGCATACGACAACCCAGACCCATACTCCAGGAAGTGTAATCAAGATTCATTCCAAGAGGTCTTGGGAGAGAATAGCTCGCTATAATGGTGAGTTAGTCTGCTTGCGATGGCAGGGGTTGGCGATCAATCATCTCAAATTGCAATAACAGCTTTGATCCTCATTGCAGATTGCATCCGAGTCCTGAAGAACTTGATACCAGTTCTCCTGTCACGAGCTTGAGCCTGGCCAGGGCCATCCGCAGGCCGTAGATGGCCCGCAGCCATTCCAATCGGGAGTTCGAAACGACCAGTTCAGCCTGCTCGAGCTCCACCACGTTCGTGAGCCCTTCCCCGTATCGTTTTCGGATGATCCGAAGACTTTCCTCCGCCTGGCCGACCCTCTCCCGGGTCACGAGCAGGCTCTCTCTGCCGGTCGTGACGGCCACGACGGCCTCCTCGATCTCGAGAGTGAGCGTGTCCTCCAGGCCCCGCAATTCCTGCCGGAGCATCTCCTGGCCGCTCTTGGCCTCCTTGAGATCCGCCTTGTCCGCGAGGCCCTTGAAGAGGTTCCACTGGATTCCCAGCCCGAGCAGGTACGAGCCCTCCTGGTCCGATGCGAAATTCTCGGAATTCCACTCGTAGCTTGCCTCCAGCCCGAAGGTGGGCAGGAAGTTTCCCTGCGCCGCCTTCACAGCCGCCCCTGTCGAATGCCAGCGCACCTTGAGCCCGACGAACTCCGGCCGGTTCTCCTTCGCAACGGTCAACAACTTCTCTGTGTCCAGATCGGGGATCTGCTCCGGCCCGGGCGGGCACAAGGTAGCCACCTCCCAGACCCTGTCTTCGCTCTCTCCGATCAGGATCTTCAACGCTCTTTCCGCTACACGTTTCTTCCCGCGGGCCTTGACGAGCTGGTTCTGAAAACCCGCCTTCTGAACCTTGGCGGAGAGGAGATCCGACCGCACCACCGACCCCTCCTCATAGAGCAGCTCGATCTGGCGAAGGCTCTCTTCGGACGTCTTCAACGCCATCTCGGCAACTTTCTCGCTCTCCCGCGCCAGCGACAGGCCCCAGTACGCCTCGATCGTGCGGAAACCCACATGGGCCTTCGTACCTTCCACGTCCCATTCCGAGGCCTTTCGCTCCAGCTGCCGGATCGTTCGATTCCGGTGGAGCTGCCCGCCCCTGAAGAGAGGTTGGGTGACCGTGAATTTCGTCCGCCAGTTGTCCGTGGAGTCCGGATTGTTCAGGCGATCGACGGCAAAGTCCTCCATGGTAAACTGGCGCTGATTGAGCTTGCTGCCGAAGACGGCCACGGGCTGGTCACTTCTCAAGTAGGATTCCTCGAAGTCGAGGCGAGGCATGAGTGCAGACAGGCTCTTCTCCTCGCGCGCCTCCGCACCCTTCAACCCCTTTTCGGCGGCAGAGACCTGCGGAGATTTCGCAAGGGCCCTTCTTACGGCATCATCCAGCGCAAGGGGCTCCGCGTAGAGATTCTCCCCCGCGGTTACGACGAGGAGGAGGACCAGCCCCTTCAAGACTCCTTTCTTTCCTGCTCGACTCTGTCTCATTCCCGTTCCCTCAGCGTTTGGGTGATCTGACCGGTAGCAGAATATATCAGACTCTTCACCCAAAACGAAGCTCTCCAGGGTTGCGGAACGGGCGTGCCGGAGGGAGTTTGTCGGTCCAGGTCTGTGTCCGGCGGGCGGCCGCATCAGGAGATGCCTGCGAACCGCCCTTCGGACAAGAAAGGAAAGAAAAGGAAAGGGGGAAGCGACTAGAGATCGTCAGACTGCGCGCTCGAGCAATCATTCATCGCCCGACTCCATGGCCTGGAGCCTCTTCTCGATGTCCTCCAGGCTTGCCTTGAAGTACTCAGCCTGCTGTCTTAACACCTCCACCTCTTCGGCCTTGCTCATACCGCCTCCATACGCCGGCGCACCCACACCGGGGCCGGAAAACGTCCCGAAACGCGCCCAGCCCGGCATGCCCGTGGCCCAGTACATGTTTCGCCGGCCTCGGCCACCTCCGCCTCCGAAACCTCGGCCTCTTCCTCCTCCGCCACCTCTACCACCCCAACCAAAGCCTCTTCCCAGGGTGGGGTTGGCATAGCCGGGCATTCCGGACCCGCTGCAGAAGCCAGCACCTCTGCCTGTCATCGACCCCTGTCCCCAAGGGCCTGTTCCATCACCTCTTGGCATAATGAATCACCTCCTTTCGCTCGGTCACTTCCCCTTCCTTGTTCTCTTCCCTCTTCTCTTTTTTTGCGTTTTTCTGCCCTTATCGAGGTCTGCCTCGACCTCCCCTGCCGCCCCGCCCCCGACGGCGCCCGTTGCGATGTCTCCACCCCCCCCCACACCCGGGCATCCGAAACCTCTCATCCATGACTCTCCCTCCCTGGTGCGCATCCAACACCTCCTCCACATCTCCCACCACGCCATCCACCACTTGAATCCCGGCACTCCGTAGCAACGACGCGCACGAACCACTGATCCCCGCACAAACGAGACACTGTACACCCACCCGCTTGAGAAGCATGACCCTCTGTGCTGCATTCATTCCCTCCAGAAGGAGGGTGCCTCGATCCGCCCGTCCGACGCGATGCGACTCCAAGATCCTGACGCGCGAAGCCACGTCGAACAGGGGGGACACACGGTCTTGGTGAACCGGAACGGCCAGCATCATGTCTCAACCATCCTTTGCCCGGGGGAATGAGGGTACAATCTGCAACCCTTTTCGCTTTCACTGCCTATTGGTACAAGAGGCATGCCAAAGGCTCATGGGGAGCACCGAGACAGCACTAACATACTTAATATATTGTTATTTTTTCCTTGTGACGGTCTTGCCGGTGGAAATGAGGGAGGAACCATTCGGTGCGTTATGTTCCCAAATGATCGGCCTTCAGGAACGATATGAACCCATTGTCTAAATCACTCGCCCCCGATAGGCTCTGGAAGGCCTCGAGGGTATCATGCTTTTCCTTGCCTTTGCCTGGGATGAGGGATCTCGAAACGAATCATCTTTCTCCGCAGGGTGTTCTTGTCGATTCCGAGTTGGCGGGCCGTGGCCACAATCCTGCCCCGGTTCTGCACCAGGGCCTCTTCGATCGCCTGCCGCTCCGTCTCCCGCAGGGTCATGGCCGGCCCTGGGGCTGCCCCCGCCGCCCGGTGAGGGCTCAGGCTTTCCGGGAGGTGTTCGGGCCGAATCGACTCCCCGGAAGGGCACAATACGTTAGCAACCTCGATTGCATTCTCCAGTTCCCGCACGTTGCCGGGCCAAGGATGGTGAATCAGCAGCGCCATTGCCTCCTGTGTAATGTCTTGCACCGCCTTTTCCTTGATCCGCTGCAGTCGGGCGAGAAAATGATCAACGAGAAGCGGAATATCCTCCTTACGCTCTCTCAGCGGTGGCAGGCTCAGTCGCACCACGTGCACCCGGTAAAAAAGGTCTTCACGAAACCGGCCTTCTTCCACCTCCCTGCGCAAATCCTTGTTGGTGGCTGCAACAAGACGGAATTCCGCCTCCTCCTGGCGGACCGAGCCGAGAGGTTCGAAGGTCTTCTCCTGCAGGACTCGCAGAAGCTTGCCCTGCATGGCCGAGCTGACATCCCCGATCTCATCCAGGAAAAGCGTCCCACCCCTTGCCTGTGCAAACCGGCCGGGCTTGTCACGCTTCGCATCCGTAAAGGCCCCGGCCTTGTAGCCGAACAGCTCGCTCTCCAGGAGCGTGTCCGGCAGGGCGGCGCAGTTGACCGCCACAAACGGGCCGTTGCTTGCCGAACCGAGCCGATGAATCGCCCTGGCCACAAGCTCCTTGCCCGTACCGCTCTCCCCTTCGATCAGAACGGTACTCCCGCTTTCTGCAATCTGGGGAAGGAGGGCGAAGATACGGTGCATCCCTTCGCTCTGGCTCACCATATCCTCGAAGCTGTAATCCTTGTGCAGGGCTTTTCGCAGTTCTTCGACCGTGGAGAGGTCTCGAAAGGTCTCGACGCCCCCGACGGGCTGCCCGTCTTCGTCCCTCAGGATCGCCGTGCTCACCTGAATCGGGATCTTCTTGCCGTCGGCTCGGACGATGTACACAGAATCGTTGATGATCGGCTGATCGGTCCGGAGGGTTCTGCGAAGCACACAGTCGGTCTCGCAAACGTTGGCCCGGAAGACCTCACAGCAGGGTCTTCCAACCGCCTCTTCGCGCGGGATTCCTGTGATCTCTTCGGCAGCACGGTTGAAGGAGGTAACTCTCCATTGAAGATCGGTGGTGAAGACCCCGTCGGTGATGCTTTCGAGGATGACGTCGGTCAGTGCCTGACCCAAGGGCTCTGAATCAGACCACTTGCGTCCAGCCACGTCGTCTAGCCGTTCTCGAGCTTGCGCAAACGCTCGAGCACCTCGCCCAATTGGTGGGTCATCTGCTGCACTGCCTGCCGCAGGCCGGAGATTTCATCCGTTCCGCCTGCAGGCGCCGTGTTCCCGGGGGGAGTCGGTGGGACAGTGCCGCCCCCGGTCCTCATCCCCATGCCTCTTCCCCCTCCTCCGCCCATCCCTCTCCCACAACCCATGCCTCTTCCTCCCCCACCTCCCATGCCCATACCTCCACCGCCGCCCATGCCCCTGCCGCCACCGCCACCCATCCCCCTGCCTCCTCCACCCATTCCCTGGCCCATGCCGGATCCGGAGGTAGCCCCGGAAGGCGCGGAACCACCCATGCCGGCATGGCTCTGCACATTCGGTCCGTCGCTAGCCCCCACCTCACCCCTCTTCCAGCAATCCAGAGCATCCCGCACGCTTCCGGTCATGCCGGTAATGACCTGGACGCCCGCAGCCGTCAGAGTCTCGTGGGCATTGGGCCCGCAATTGCCCGTAAGCACAACGGTGGCGCCACGCTCTGCGATGTCCCTTGCGGTCTGGATCCCTGCGCCCCCTCCCCTTGTCTTGTTCTCGTTCAGGATGGCTTCGAACTCCATTGTGTCCGCATCCACGATGAGCAGGTACTCGCATCGTCCCAGCCTCGGATCCAATGCGTCGGCAAGGCCCGGTCCGGTGGAGGAAACGGCTATCTTCATGATATCTCCTTTCAAGTTATGGAAACGACCCGCGCGGGGGCCTTCCTCCCGATTGCTTCACGTTTCGTGGACGAGGGCAGCAAGAAGCGTGCCGCGTTCAACATGCAACCCGTAAACCATGATCATTACTCGGAAAACGGCCATTTCGTCCTGCCCGTCGGGGCGAAGCGCCTATTGAGCAGGGTTGCACCCCCGCCCCTGGAAGTCTTCGTATTCGTTGCATTCTGCAATCAACGGATCATCGGCAGACTCGGTGGTCTGAGGCAGGCTTGTATAAGGGCCCGAATGGACATCGTGCCCGTGTGCGTGCCCGTGCCCGGAACAAAGAGGCTGAACGGGCACGGGCACGATGTCCCGCAGGAAACGGCAGAGCCGTCTCCTCTTGCAATCCTGCCCCATACAGAGCATCATGCAATCCATCCTCGATCACGCAGGACCCCGTAAGAAAGACTCGGAAAGCCTGGCGCCCTCCCCTAGTGATGTAAGCGGGGAAGTTCCTCGTGCAAGGCAACCGAGGAGGAGACAAAGATGCCCTGCCGAATCGCCTTGTTCCTTTTCTTCACATGCCTTTGCTGCTCCCTTGTGCCCCAGGAGACAGTTGCTGCCGAGGGCAGCCCCCCCCTGAGTGAAGCCACGGAAGAGTGCCTCTCCTGTCACAGCCTGTTCAGCCCTGGGGTCACCCACGACTGGAAGCGAAGTCGTCACGCCTCGAACACGGTCGAGACGGCCCTGAAGAGACGGGACAAAGAGCGTCGCGTCTCCCTGGCATCTGTCGACGAGGTCCGGGGTGTAGCAGGGTTCGTGGCCGTGGGATGTGCGGAGTGCCACACGGCGAACCCGGATTCTCACGAGGACACCTTTCTCCACAACGGCTACAGGGTCCATGTGGTCGTGACACCTGCCGACTGCGCCCAGTGCCATCCGGTCGAAAGAAAGCAGTACACAGACCAGAACAAGATGGCCCATGCCTACGGGAACCTCCACAAGAATCCCCTGTACCACTCCCTGGTGGAGACCGTGATCGGCGGCAGGGAGGTTGCAGGCGGGGCGGTGAAGCGGCTGCCGTCAACGCTCGCCACGCAGATGGACACCTGCTACGGGTGTCACGGCACCCACGTGAAGATGCGCGGCCTGAAAGAGATCGAAACCGAGATGGACGTCATGAAAGTGCCCATACTGGAGGGCTGGCCCAACGTGGGGGTAGGCCGGGTCAATCCGGACGGGTCTCTCGGGTCCTGCTCCTCCTGCCACCCCCGCCACTCCTTTTCAATAAACGCCGCACGCCAGCCCTACGTTTGCAGCCAGTGTCACCTCCAGCCGGACGTGCCTGCATGGAATGTGTACAAGGAGAGCAAGCACGGAAACCTGTTCATCTCTATGAAAGAGTACTGGGACTTCGACGCGGTTCCCTGGCGGCTGGGGCTGGACTTCCGGGCGCCCACATGTGCCACCTGCCATGCCAGCCTCATCGTGGATCCCGAGGGCGCAGTAATCAGCGAAAGGACCCACGGTTATGGGGAGCGTTTGTGGACTCGCCTCTTCGGGTTGATCTACAGTCATCCCCAGCCGATCGATCCGGACACGCACAAGATCCGCAACAAGGACGGGCAACCCCTGCCCACGACCTTCGGCGGAGACTTGGCAACACAGTTCCTGATCGATGAGAAGACCGGGAAGGACCGCAAGAGGGCCATGAAGGATATCTGCCACGGGTGCCACAGCACCATGTGGGTGGAGAAGCATTTCGAGAAGATGGACGGTACGATTGCGGATGCCGACAAGGCGGTACGGGCGGGCACACAGATGATGGAACAGGCATGGCGCAAGGGGATCGCATCTAAAAAGAATCCCTTTGACGAATCGATCGAGATCACCTGGACCGAACAATGGCTGTTCTTTGCCAACTCGATCCGCTATGCCTCGGCCATGGCCGGCGCTCCGGATTACGCCGCCTTCCACAACGGATGGTGGGACATGCAAAGGGCAATGGAGGAACTCCGAAAGGCGGTCCGCATGAGGGAGGTAGGCAAATGATCAGCAATTGGGTGGACGTGGTACGCACGTGCAACATTGCCCCGGACAAGAAGATGGACCCGGTCAGCAAATGGCTGATCATCACGAGGTCCTGCGTGTTCTCCATGACCTTCCTGTCCGCGCTCATGGGAGGCATGCTTGCTGCCCTGGACGGATCCTTCTTTTTCGGTCGCTGGTTGCTTGTCCTTCTCGGCCTGGTCCTGGCGCACGCTGCGAACAACATGGTCAATGACCTGTTCGACGTGCAGCAGGGGGTTGATACCGGGGACTACCCCCGGGCCGCTTACGCGCCCCACCCGCTGCTGGACGGCCTGGTCAGCCGAAACGGCCTGCTGGCGGCCATCCTGGCGTGCAACCTCGTGGATTTCGCCATCGCCGTCTATCTCACCCACTTGTGCGGGTGGCCCGTGATGGCCTTTGCCGTGGGCGGGCTCCTGACGAGCGTGTTCTACGTGGCGCCTCCGTTGAAGTTGAAACACCGCGGATTGGGCGAGCTGGCAATCTTCCTCATCTGGGGCCCCCTCATGATTGCCGGGACCTACTACGTGCTGGCAGGGAGCGTGCCGGCCGGCATTTGGATTGCCTCGGTTCCGTATGGCCTAGCCGTCACGGTCGCCCTGATGGGCAAACACCTCGACAAGGCGGAAAAGGATGAGGCCAAGGGCGTGAAGACCCTGCCCGTAGCGCTCGGCCGGAATCGCGCCCTTCTAGCGACCCAGTTCATGGTCTGGACCTTTTACCTTGTGATCGTGGGGCTCACGGCTGCAGGGGAGCTTCCATGGCTGGCGCTCCTCACCCTGGTTTCACTCCCCCAGGCGACCCGTTTCCTGTTCACCCTCAGCCAACCCATGCCTGCTACCCCCCAGGAAGCCTTCTCCCTGGCCGAGGACGCCATCCCCAAGGATCTGAAGCAGCGGTTCGATCCGACCCTTTCCGCCGAAGAGTACCCCTTGTGGCCCCTGTGGTATGTGGTGTGGGCGGTCTGGTGGGTACGGCAGGCGGGCGCCTGGCTCGTTGTCGGCCTCTTCATCGGGGCCGTCCTTCAGGCGTTCTGAGCACCGTCTTCGAGGAAGAGGGGCTGTCGATAGACACCTCATTATCGTCATTCCCTCTATGGAAGGCGGAGTCGCAGCCCATAAGCTGCTGATGCCACTGGATTCCCGCCTTCGCGGGCTTCATAGCTCATGTGGCGTTGCATCGGCGCACCTATGGCTTGCATTTTGCATTCAAGGGGGCTCATGGTCTATAGTTAGGGCTTGAACCGCTGGACTGGATACACGGATCGAATATGGCTCAGAAGAAAAAATCATCCCCGGCAGGCAGGAAAGAAGACGACCTCGTTGCCACGAGTTCCCAGGGTGCTTTCGTCCGGACCATTCTGGACAGCGTGGCAGACGGCGTATTCACCGTTGACCAGGATTTCCGAATCACGAGCTTCAACCGTGCTGCTGAACGCATCCTCGGGATCCCCCGGGAAGAGGCGATCGGCCAGCAGTGCTGTGAGATCTTTCGTGCGGACATCTGTCACGAAGACTGCGCCTTGCGGGAAACCCTGGACACGGGCGGGGAGATCATCGACAAGCCGGTTTCCATCCTGAACAGCCGGGCAAAGCGAGTCCCCATCAGCGTTTCGACCGCCGTGCTCAAGGACGGCAAGGGAGGCATCATCGGCGGGGTGGAGACCTTCCGCGATCTGTCCCCTTTGGAGCTGTTGAAGAAGAAGATCCACAAGCAATACTCCTACGAAGATATCATCAGCAAGAACCATCGCATTCAGGCCATCTTCAACCTGCTCCCCGACATCGCGGAGTCGGATTCGACGATTCTCATCGAGGGGCCCAGCGGAAGCGGCAAGGAGTTGTTTGCCAGGGCCATCCACAACCTGAGCAACCGGAAGGGCCGCCCCTATGTGGTGGTTAACTGCGGGGCCCTGCCGGACACGCTGCTGGAGAGCGAGCTGTTCGGCTACGTGAAAGGGGCCTTCACGGACGCAAAGCGCGACAAGCCGGGCAGGTTCGCCCTGGCAGAACGGGGAACCCTGTTCCTGGACGAGGTTGGCGACCTGAGCTTTGCCATGCAGGTGAAGCTCCTGCGCGTCCTGCAGGAAAAGGAATACGAACCCCTCGGCGCGACCCACACGGTCAAGGCGAACGTGCGCATCCTGGCCGCAACCCATCATGAACTTCTCGATCTAGTCCGGCAGGGAGGGTTCCGGGAAGATCTCTACTACCGTTTGAATGTGGTCAAGATCATCCTCCCCCCTCTTCGGGAACGAAGGGAAGACATCCCGCTGCTCATCGATCACTTCTTGGAGCAGTTCAACGTGAGGATGGGCAAGAACATCTCAGGAGTGTCGGACGACGTCCTGCACTGCCTGATGGAGTACCCGTTTCAGGGAAATGTACGCGAACTCGAGAACACCATCGAGCACGCCTGTGTGCTCTGTCGCGGCAGACGCATCGAGATCGTTCATCTCCCCCCGGAGATTCGAGAGTCCGTCGAGCGAGCGATGGAAGAGACCGCGCCCGACGCGGAGTCGCTGCCCGTGCTCAAGAGCACCGAGATCCAGCTCATCCGCAAGACGCTAGCCAAGCACGAAGGAAACCGCCTCGAAGCGGCCCGGGAGTTGGGCCTCCACAAGACCACGCTCTGGCGGAAAATGAAGCGCTACGGCATCTCGTATCCGTAGATGGTGTCGTTGCATATCGCAACCTTTTGTCTGCCCTCCATTGCAGTTCGCAATTAAATTCCCCCTCACGTTGCAGGGGCGGGCACAGGTGGTGTCGAATTTTTGACCGGTTTTCAGCATGTTTCTCTATCGCGTCGCAATGGGACGGGCTGGCATGGAGCTTGCTCTCTCGTTCCCGGACGGGAGAGACCACAACCATGAAACCGGTCGGCATCGTACGAATGGAGAACCGTGTTGCGTACAGGTTGGACTGTGCGGACACAGTTGTGGTGGCCAGGAAGGACCGAAAGGGGAACGTGCAGATGGAGGAAGTGGTCCTCTCCGAAAAGGACCCCATACGTCGCGTTCAGCAGATCGCCGACCTGGGAATCGAAACCCTGATCTGTGGTGCCGTGAGCGGCTTCGTGTTTCGCATGTTCCAGCACCACGGGATTCAAGTAATCGGAGGGGTCATCGGGGAGGCCCAGGACGTGCTCCATCACTACCTCGACGGCAACCTGCGTGCTGGAGCGATCTTACACACTCCGGGCCTGAAGAGGTCCGGGGCCTTCTGCTCATCCAAACAGACGTGCAAACGACAACGGATGCGAAACCGCGGTTCGAAGAAAGGGGAACGGAATGGAAAAGGATAGTTGCGACAAGAACTCGGGCTGCAGCACCTGCGGCTCTAACGATCAGTGCGACGAGAAGCTCAAGCAGGAGCACGAAGACCGCCTCTTGCGCGAGACCCTGGAGGTCATCCGCCACAAGGTCTTCGTCTTGAGCGGCAAGGGGGGCGTGGGGAAGAGTACGGTCGCGGTCAACCTGGCGGCCTCCCTCGCAGCCAGGGGCTATGAGACCGGAATCCTGGATATCGACCTCCACGGCCCGAACGTTTCCAAGATGCTGGGCCTCGAGGGATGGACCCTCTCCTCGGGAGGAAAGAAAAACAAGATCTCTCCCTTCCGGCCCTTCCCGCATCTGAAGGTGATCAGCATGGCGGGCCTGCTGCCGGACAGCGACTCGCCGGTCATCTGGCGCGGCCCCCTGAAGATGGCCGCCATCCGCCAGTTCCTGCAGGACGTGGACTGGGGCTCTCTGGATTTTCTGGTCGTGGACTCGCCTCCCGGGACAGGAGACGAACCCCTGAGCGTTGCACAGCTCATCCCCGAGGCGGACGGCGCGGTGATCGTGACGACGCCCCAGGAGGTGGCCCTCCTGGATTCGAGGAAGTGCGTAAATTTCGCCAAGAAGCTGAACTTGCCGGTCCTCGGCATCATCGAGAACATGAGCGGCATGCGCTGCCCCCACTGTAACGGCCATATCGCCTTGTTCAGCGAAGGCGGCGGGAAGGTCGCGGCGGGAGAACTGGGCGTGCCCTTCCTGGGGGCCTTGCCGATTGCACCGGACATGCCGGAGCACTGCGACAAGGGCCAGCCGTATGTACTCGACGAAGAGGACAACGAGTTGAAGGATGCCTTCAAGGAGATGGTGAACCAGGTCGTAGAGGCCGTGGAGAAGAACAACAAGGCCTGCAGTACAGGGGCGTGAGGGTAGACGCGCTGATCCGGGGGGTCAGACGCCAGCAAGGAACACGATCCGGGCATGAGAAGCCCGGTCGGAGGCCGCTTTGCAAGCAAAGGAGAAGCAAGACATGCCTGGAAGCAACGGCACAGGGCCCGTCGGACTGCAGGCCGGCCCGGGCAGAGGCGGTGGCGGCGGCCGGGGAGGTGGTGGAGGTGGCAGAGGTGGTGGTGGCGGTCGGGGCGGTGGTGGAGGTGGCAGAGGTGGTGGTGGCGGTCGGGGCGGTGGCAGAGGCGGCGGTGGAACCGGTGGAGGTAGTGGTGGGACCGGTGGAGGTAGTGGTGGGACCGGCGGAGGCGGCAAGGGACGTGGTGCACAGGGTGGCAGCGGGACCGGCGGAAGTAGGGCCGGCACGCAGGGGATGCAGAGCGGACCCAGGAGCGAGGAGTGCACATGCCCTTCTTGTCATACCGCAGTCTCCCATCAGCCCGGCACCCCCTGCTTTGACCGGGACTGCCCGAACTGCGGCGCCCGCATGATCAGGAAGTAGATTGCTCCAGAAGATGGACACGGAACCGTGAACGAAGAGGACATCTATCGCATGATAGCGGACCCGGGGCCGGAGGAAGACGCGATCCAGGAACAGGTTACCCTGGTATCTGCTGAGGTACGCAGAAGGGCCTTGGATCCTCCCCTCCTGGGTGACATCTCCGTCCCGGACGGCTATGCCCATGTGACAGGAGACTGCGGGGATTCGATGGAGGTCTTTCTGGCCATTCGAGATCGCCGTATCCGCCAAGCACGCTTCGACACGCTCGGATGCGGCTTCACACTGGCGTGCGGGAGCATGGCCATGGAGATGGCAGAGGGCGAAACCGTTTCCGACGCCATGCGGATCGATGCGAAGAAGATCGCCCTCGCCCTGGGGGGCCTTCCCGCCACGCACGAGCACTGCGCCGACCTGGCAACCGAAGCGCTCCGGAAGGCGATCCAGGATTACCTTTTCAGGGGGAACGAGCCATGGAAGAAACTCTACCGGAATCGCTGAGCCCACAGGACAGGGAAGCGGTAAAGATCCGGGAAGAGATTGAGGAAGGCCTTCGGGGCATCATCGACCCGGGAACCGGCCTGGATGTGGTCCGGATGGGCCTCGTAAAGAACACGCGGATCGAAAGGGAAGGCTCGGGGTACAAAGCGGTCCTGACCTTTCGACCCAGCTCGCCTGTATGTCCGATGGCCTTCAAGCTCGCCTGGGACATGAAGCAGTGCGCTCAGTCCGTGGGCGACGTCGAGACCGCAGAGATCAAGGTCGAAGGATACAGCCGCGCCGCCGAGTTGGAGGCAATCCTAAAAGAAGGGGAAGAACAATGAAGATCGTGATCACGACCCAGGGGGATTCACCGGACAGCGAAGTGGACCCGCGGTTCGGCCGGGCCCAGAACTTTCTCGTCTACGACACGGAGACGGATGTGTACACCCCGGTCTCCAATACACAGAACCTCCAGGCTCAGCAGGGCGCAGGCATCCAGGCAGGACGCACCGTGACCGACGCCGGCGCGCAGGCCGTTCTGACGGGCAACTGCGGCCCGAAGGCCTTTCGGGTCCTGAACGAGGCAGGCATCAAGGTATATATTGGCGTAACCGGAACGGCCCGTGAGGCCGTGGAGGCATTTAAAGAAGGCGAACTTACCGAAGCAACCAGTGCCAACGTCGAAGGACATTGGTAACAGAAGAGGAGAAGACCCATGCGTATTGCCGTTCCCACTGCCCAGGGCACACTCTGCCCCCATTTCGGACACTGCGAGCAATTTGCCCTTGTCGACGTTGACGACGGCAAGATCGTAAAGACAGAATACCAGACGCCTCCACCCCACGAGCCGGGCGTACTGCCCGCCTGGCTTCACGAGATGGGCGCAAACGTGATCATCTGCGGCGGCATGGGGATGAGGGCGCAGCAGCTCTTCGCACAAAACGACATCCAGGTCGTGTACGGTGCAGCCAGCCTTCCTGCAGAGGAAGTCGTGCGCGCCCATCTGGACGGCAGTCTTGTCACCGGAGACAACATCTGCGACCACTAGCAGGCCGTTGATAAACGCCCATCTGCGGCATTGCACTCATCCCCCCCGCCTTCGGCGGGGCAGGTTCCGTCACTGCGGCGTACGGTGTACGCCTCTTTCCACAGGATCTCGCGCGCCTTGCACATGGACATTTCTCAACGGCCTGCGCAACAGGGTTCCTCCGCAGCCTGCTAGAGCTGGAAGAAGGGCCCCTTTCCACGTTTATCGATAGCCTCAAGGAGGTGCGTTTTGAAAACAACAGTGACCGTACTTTGCGAGAACACGGCGGGTGTGCCGATAAAGATCCTCGGTGAACACGGGCTTTCCATCCTGATCGAAAGGGGGGAGGATCGGCTGCTCTTCGACACGGGCCAGGGCATGTCTCTCCTCCCGAATGCTGCCCAACTGGGCAAGGAACTGTCAGGCATAAACCGTCTGGCGTTGAGCCACGGACACTTCGATCACACCGGAGGCCTGGCCGACTTCCTGGATGCGAGTCCGGGCGCAACGGTCTTCGCCCACCCGGACGTGTTCATCGAACGGTTTGCTCAGTTTGAGACCCCGGCCGGGACGCATACCATGTCCATCGGCATTCCCTTTCCCAGGGAAGATCTCGAGAAGACGGGGGCCCAATTCGACCTGTCCCCTGCCCTGAGAGAAATTGCTCCGGGCATCACCTTCACCGGGGAAATTCCACGGCCGGAAGGGTGGAAGACATGGGACGACCGGCTCATGGTCAAGGAGGGAGACGATTTCGTCTCGGACCCGTTCCTGGATGACGGGAGCCTGGTTCTCGACACTGACCAGGGGCCGGTTCTCGTGCTCGGCTGTGCCCACGCAGGGCTCCACGCCATCGTGGACCACGTGCGGGACAAGATGGGAATCGACCATTTTCACGCAATCCTGGGAGGCACCCATCTCGGGGCCGGGACCAAGGACGACTGGGAGAAGGCTCTGGATCTCATGAAAGCCTGCCGGGTGGAGAAGATCGCCACGAGCCACTGCACGGGCTTCCAGGCCGCAAGCTTCCTCGCCTGCCAACTCGGCGACCGTGTTTCCCCGGCTGCAGCAGGCGTGTCGTTTGAATTCTAGTGGGTCGACAGAAAACTCTTGCCGTTCATAGGGAGAGTCTCACGGTCTGGTCCTGTCCCGGGTTCCGTCTCCGATTTGCTTGGGCTCCGGTTCGAGGTGTTGGGCAGAATGTGGTATCTTGGGCGCTCGTCTACGGGGCATCCAGAGAGGTTCCCCATCCAGCGGCAACTCGATTCCTTCCGGCAGGAAATTCATGTGGACTGAGCTCCGAGAACTGTTTCCAATTCACGAGCATTGCACGTTCCTGAACAACGCGGGGGTTTCTCCCCCTTCCACGCGCGTGCTCGAGTCTCTGGAGGCGTACCATCGGGCCCACGCCCTGTACGGATTCCACAAGGCCGCCCTGGGGTTCAAGGACACGGGAACTGAAATCAAGCAGATTCTTGCCGAGTTTCTCCAGTGCTCGTCCTCCTGCATTGCCCTGACCCACAACACCTCGGAAGGAATGAACATCGTCGCACAAGGGTTCCCCTGGAAGCGCGGCGACTGCGTGCTCGGACTGGACCTGGAATACCCCGCCAACGTGTATCCCTGGTGGAACCTCGAGAAACGGGGAGTGCGGCATCTTCGCCTGAAGCCCACCCACTCGGCAGAGGATCTCACAGCACTCAAGAACAATATGGACGATCAGGTTCGCATGGTGGCCGTGTCGGCCGTGGACTGGTGCTCCGGCTTTGTCCTGGATCTCGCCGACCTGGGCGAGTTCTGCCGCGACCGGGACGTCCTGCTCGTCGTGGACATGGCCCAGGCGCTCGGGGTCGTGCCCTTGAACCCGGAGGCCACCGGAATCGCGGCCATGGCCGGCTCAGGGTGGAAGTGGCTCATGGGCCCCGTAGGGTTGGGTGTCCTCTACTGCCACCCAAGCCTAATGGAGCAACTCGAACTGGTCTACGTCGGGACCGATACGGTCGTGGAGTCTCACAAGTACCTCGACTATCGTTTCGAGCCGAAGCCGGATGCGTCCCGTTTCGAGTTCTCAACGCCCAACGTGAACGACTGGGTGTACCTTCTGGCAGCTATCCGCCTGCTCCGTGAGATCGGCCTCGAAAACGTTCGAAACCGAATCCTCTCTCTCAACGCCTACCTGCACGAAGGCCTCCAGAACAAGGGGTTTCACGTTCGCGGCTCCGTGGAGGAACACGAGCAGTCAGGGATCCTATCCTTCTGGCGTGAGGGTCTCGACGCCTCTGAAGAAGCCCGCCGGCTTGGCGGCGACGGCATCTTCGTGGCCGCCAGAGACGGCGCCATCCGTGTCTCCCCCCATATCTACAACAATGAGGAAGATATGGATCGGTTGCTAAGAGCACTTCCCAGCGCTTAGGTTTCACGGTGCCCGTGTGCGTGCCCGTGCCCGAATTAAGTGGCTGTCCCCGAACTCCCAGGCACGGGCACGAATTGTCGCTGGAAACGGCAGATCCACTGGTCTATCCTTATTTATTCTGCTATTAATTCAGTATATTATGATAACAATATGAAGTAAATTCTCATGCTTCTTCTTGCGGGGATCTCGACAGGATTCGTCTGGCGAGTTGCCAGTCTTCCCTGCGGAATGCGCGTGTAACTGCGAGCAGGCACGCGTAGAGTGCGAGAAAGCTGAGCGAAACGGCCGGAGGATGGTCGGCGAAGAGCTTGAACGAGATGGCCAAGCCAAGGACTCCTACCAGTGCAGGCTTGATCAAGGAGCCGAGAAAGCCTCTCCCATGGGTCAGCATGGGCGGGTAACAGGCCGCCGCGATCATGGCAAACCCATAGCTCAGGAGGGTCGCCAGCGAGGCGCCTGTTGCACCGAAGGAAGGAATCCAGAGCCAGTTCAGGACCACATTCAGCAAGGCGGCGATCGATATCAGCAACCCCAGAGCCTTCTGGCGGCCCGTGACGACGTACACGGAGCCGAGCAGGAGGCCGCCGAACAGGAAGACGAGTGTGGATGCGAGTATGATCACCGGGTTCGCAGCAGGGGCAAAAGGCCTGCCGAAGAGCAACGTCACCGCATGGCCCGACAAGGGGGCAAGGACGCACGGAACGGCTACCCCGAGGATGGAAAGATATCGAAACCCGAGGCGACTCGTGCGTTCGAAGGCCTCGGGATCCTGCTCGTAGTACCTGGAAAGCAACGGGAACAGAGAACTCAGGGCCGCCACCGGAAGTATCAGAAACGCCTCTGTGAGCCGCACAGCTGCAGAGTAGTACCCCAGGACGGCGTCCCCGCTCATGTCCTCCAACATGATCTGGTCGATGCGCTGGATCAACAGGGTCGGGATCACGACCAGGGCGAGGGGCCATGCCTCCTCGATCAGGTATTTCCACTGAGCAGGGTCGACCCGCCACTTCGGGCGGAAGCGTCGTCTCGCGTAGAAGGCCTTCGCAAATGCTTCGAGCGCACCGGACAAGACGATCACTGCGAAGATCACCGCGAGCCCCTGTCCTGCAAGCATGACGAGTACAACGAACAGGAGGTTGAGCATCCTGGCGACAATTTCGAGCACAGAGGGCAGGCGCAGCTCGAGGGTGGAAAAGAAGGCGGCCGTGTACAGGGTGAGAGGCGCCAGGAAAAACCCGGCGCCGCTGATAGCGATGTAGAGCAGCTTATCCGTCTCGTAGCCGGAAACCCACGCCACGAGGAGTGCCGCGGCATAGATGACCAGCGCCAGGATCGTCTTCAGGAAGATGCCGTTTCCCACAAGGGATTCCGAGCCCTTCAAGTCCCGTGAGGCCTCCCGGATGACGATCACGTCCAATCCCATGTGGGTCAAGAACCCGAAGAGGGCCAGGTAGGCCGTGACAAAGGCGAATTTTCCGAACCCCTCGATCCCGAGATACCGGGCCAGAAGGAGGATGACGACGAAGCTCGCGGCCTTGCCGAGCACCCGTGCCCCACTCACCCAGAGGGTATTGGTCGCAATCCTTCGCGCCAGTCCCATCCTCGGATTTGCCTGCTCTTCCATCTACTTTCACCGAATGCGAGTTCTCCGGGGCCGGGTAGCGGGGTCTGACCCCTGACCCCCGATCCCTGATCCCTCACTTTCGCCTTTCGCCTTCTCTTCAAGTTCGGCATCGCAAGAGGGACTGATAGAGTCGCTCCGTGTCGGCCAGCTCCCGCTCCAGTCGGAATCTCTCGTAAAAGGACTGCCTGCCCTGCTCTCCCATCCCCACCCTCTCGTCCGGAGACCGGATCAGCCGCAGGATTGCCTCCGCCAGCGAGTCCGAGTCCCCCGGGGCAAAGAGAAGCCCATTCTCTCCATGGCGGACGATCTCAGGGATGGCGCCGGACTTGCTCCCCACGATCGCCCGGCTGTTGGCCATGGCCTCGAGCAAAACGATCCCGAAGGCCTCGTTGTTCGAGGGCAAGACGAGAACATCCAGTGCCAGCATCAGGGACGGGATATCCCCCAGGAACCCGGGCATGATGACCTGCTTCTCGAGGCCCAGGGATTCGATCAGCCCGCGAATCCTCTCGGCGTACTCGACCTGTCCGGGGACCCCGACCAGAAGAAAGCGGCATTCCGGGTGATCCGCCGAGATCCTCTTTGCCGCCCGAATCAGGAGATCTTGCCGCTTCCCTTCCGACAGGGAAGCGACCATGCCCACGAGCGGGGTGTCTTTCCCGATCCCCAGCCTTCTCCGGATCTCCTCTGCCCTCCGCGGGTCCCCCACGGCTTCGTCGCCCAGACCGTAGTGAATCACCTCTACCTTGGACGGGTCGATCGGATACGTCTCCAGGGTGTTCTCTCGGATGTAATGAGAATTGGCAACCAGCGCATCGAGCCGCCGGACCAGGAGCCTGTGCAGCGGGTCCGTCTTCTTTGAACCGGACGGCGTGCCGCTGTGCTTCGTATAGAGCAGGACGGCCGACCTGCGAAGGATCCCGGCCAGGAGCATGCCCCGCCACGTGTCACGCGAATCGTGAACATGGATCACGTTGATTCCGAGAGACCGGGTCAGCCGCCTGAGAGGGACATAGGACCGAGGATCCAGGTACCACCGGAACGGGAGCGCCACTCGCTCGAACCGCCTCTCCGCCGCATGTTTGTCCGCGGCCGTCTTCGACCGCATGGCGAACAGAAGCGGGTGTCCTTTCCGCAGAAGCCCGTCCGCCACGACCAGGGGGTGCATCTCCATGCCTCCCCATCCCCGCGAGCTGTTGATGAACAGTATTCTCATATCGGACATGGGCTTCCGGTCGCTTCTTCGCCTGAGAGGTTCACGTCGAAGAATGAATAGGGGAACAGGGCACAGAAAGTCAAGGCTCGTTTCCCTTTTCCGGGCCGGGAAGATATAATGATTTCTTTGTGTTTCCCCTGCAATAGGGGCGTTTGGGGGCATCGTGGGGGGGCCGGGTAGAGGACAGTCTAAGGGAACAATTGTCGGAAGGGCAAATGACCAGGTACCGAAGGCCACCGTATCCCTACTGCCCATGGTGTGCCCACACCCTTCCGAAGGAGGACCCGTTCCGCCAGGAATGCGGTTCGTGCGGGTTTGTGCTCTACCACAACTCCAGCCCATGCGTTGGGGCTCTCCCGAGAGACGAGCGTGGCCGGGTCCTGCTCGGCAGGCGGGGGATCGAGCCGTATCGAGGCGACTGGAACACGGTCGGCGGGTTCCTCCGGTATGGGGAGGACCCCTTCACCGGACTGAAGAGAGAGGTAGAAGAAGAACTCGGCGTTGCCTGCGAGGTAGTCGAGTTCATCGCAATGGAGGCGGACACCTACGGCACCGACGGCCCCGCTCTGATGAACGCGTACTTCACCGTGCGCCTCGCTCCCGGCGCGATGCGGCCCCAGGACGACGTCACGGAACTGCGGTGGTTTCCCCTGGACGGGCTGCCGGAAAACATAGCCTTTGAAAGCGATCGGAAAGCGCTTCGGATTCTTTCTCAGAAAACGAAAAGAGCTCCCGGACGCGGAGAAGAATCATGACGCAAGAAGCCAAGTATGCCCCCGGATTCCTGATATCCGTCCCTCAGCTGCTCGATCCGAACTTCTATCATGCAGTCGTGCTGCTCATCGAGCATACCTCCGAGGGCGCCATGGGCCTGACAATCAACCATCCCACAGACAGGTCGATCCAAAGCCTTTACGAACAAATGGGACGTCTCTGGCCGGGGGACGATCAATCTCTGCTCATGCGGGGGGGGCCCGTACAGCCGGAAAATGCATGGATTCTGCACGGCCCGGAGTGCACCCACGGGGCGGCGTACGAGGTCACGGATGAACTCCAGTTGAACACTTCTCTGGATGCCCTGGACGAGCTCGTGAAGGCGAGCGATCCCTTCCGGTTCTTCATAGGGTATGCGGGATGGGGTCCGGGACAGCTGGACAACGAGATTCAGCAGGGTGCCTGGATCCTCTCCGACGTAGATATCTCTCTGGTGTTCGAAACGCCTTCTGAAGAGGTATGGGCGGCCAGCTTGAAGCGAATGGGCATCGATCCCGCCATGCTGGTGATGGGAAGCGGCGTTCATTAGCGGGGTGACCGGTACATGTCGCTGTGTTCCACAAGAGTGATGCCTCTAGGTGCTGTCGTGGGGTCCGTCTCCGATTTGCTTGGGCTCCGTCTCTCCCTCCCCCTACAAATCCAGGGACAAGCCGACACAGCCTGTGAAAAGGTGTCAGGAACCTTTTCGCAAGAAGTGGCCCGGCACAAATCGGAGACGGAATCCAGGACAGCCCCGCGCTACACCAACTCTGCCAAAGAGATCGAGAGATACCTTCTTGTTTACCCACTATTGAACGCCTTTCTCCAAGGGGGCTATTACTGTGACTGAGATAAAGGAGGCGTGTGGGCTGTTTGGTGCGTTTGGAACCCCTGAGGCGGCCTACGAGGTCTATTGCGGGCTCTATGCGCTTCAGCATCGGGGCCAGGAAAGCGCCGGCATCGTGGCCAGCGACGGCAAGAACATCGTCTCCAAGAAGGGAATGGGGCTCGTACCCAACGTCTTCACCCTGGAATCCCTCAAACCCCTTAAGGGGGATATCGCGATCGGCCATGTCCGCTACTCGACGACAGGGGGCTCGAGTGCGCAGAACATTCAACCCCTCGTCGTACGCTATAAGAAGGGGCTGCTCGCCATCTCCCACAATGGAAATATCGTCAACGCAAAGGCCCTGAGAAGAGCCCACGAAAAGAGCGGCTCCATCTACCAGACGGGAACCGACTCTGAGGTCCTGGCCCATCTGCTCGCCCGGCCGTCTCATCAGAAGCTCAGGGACCCCCTCTCCCACTGTCTTTCTCACCTGAGAGGGGCGTTCTCCTTCCTGCTCCTGGAGAAGGATCGGATCGTCGGGGTTCGGGACACCCACGGGTTCCGGCCACTCGTACTTGGAAAGAGGGGGAAGACCTATTTCCTGGCATCGGAAACCTGCGCCCTTGACCTCATACGGGCGGAATACGTCCGTTCACTCGAACCGGGCGAGGTCGTCACCCTCACGAGGTCAGGGTCCCGGTCAGACTTCATCGAAGGCCCTCCGCCCCTTCGACACGCCCACTGTATCTTTGAGCTGATCTATTTTGCGCGGCCGGACAGCATCGTGTTCGACCAGACGGTCCACAACGTGCGCGGCCAGTTCGGGGCGGCCCTGGCCAAGGCAAATCCTGTCGATGCGGATTACGTCATCTCCGTTCCGGACTCGGGGACCTCACCGGCCATCGGATACGCCAACGCTTCAGGCATCCCTTACGAGCGGGGCTACATCCGCAACCATTACGTGGGAAGGACCTTCATCGAGCCCCAGAAGGCAGGGAGGGTCGAAGGCGTCCGATTCAAACTGAATGTTGTGAAGGATATCGTGGAGGGAAAACGACTCGTCGTCGTGGACGACTCGATCATACGGGGAACAACATCCAAGTCCCGGGTCAGGGCCCTTAGAGAGGCAGGGGCCAAGGAAATCCACCTGCGTATCAGTTCTCCGCCTTGCCGCCATCCCTGCTACTACGGAATCGACTTCCCTGATCCGAGAGAACTCATCGCTTCAAAGAGGTCTGTGGAAGAGATCCGGAAGTACCTTGGAGTCGAAAGCCTCGCATACCTCGAGCCGGAGGCGATGCTCTCCTGTACCGTCCACCCTTCGAAGGACTACTGCACGGCCTGCTTCACGGGTGACTACCCCGTGCCCGTGAGAATGCCGCGAGGCAAGATGGATCTGGAGGAAGAAGGTACGTCCGCCGGCCCCGATAGGCGAAGGAGAAGCAGGCGGGGATAACAGCGGCCCCCACGCCTCCCCTCCCCTGGTATTAGGTATTAGCCCTCCCAACCGCCCACCCGGGTACACTTCCGGTGGGGTAGTGGAGGGGAGCTAATACCTAATACCTAAATGCCAAGAGCTACTGAGTCCTCCTGGCAGCCCAATAAGCAACAATAGGCCACACAAGCGATATTCCCGCACCGAGGCAAAACAACCCGCCGTATCCGATCCGGTCGGCCAGCAGGCCGGAGAGGGTACTCACGCTCATCTTTCCGATCACTTCCACTGCCGCCAGGGCCGTGTAGTGGGTCGCCCCTACCCTCCTGTCACAAAGGTCCATCATGAAGGCAAACATGACGGGGGTGATCATGCCGCCGAAGAAGTGTTCCGCCAGGGTCACCGGGTAGACGACACCGAGCGACAAGGGCTGCTTCAGGAAGGGAAGCGCAGCGATGAGGACCAGCGGTCCCGCCCGCAGGATCCCCACCCAGAAGAGTGACTTCATTCGCTCCCCGGTCTGTCCGATCCAGCCGCCGAAGATCGAGCCGGCCAGGCTGAAGGCAAGCCCCCAGGTGCCGCAAAGGATCCCGATGGACGGAGCGTCCAACCCTCCGTCCAGCAGGAACAGCCGGTACATGGCATCCACGCCTGCTTCGCCCATCTTGTAGGTGGCAATCAGCAAGAGCGCGACCGGCAGTCCCGGCCGCGAGGCAAGATGAAGGAGGGATTCCAGTATCTCCTTCATCTTGGGGGAGGTCTCCTCGCCCGTCTGAAGCCTGCCGCTCTCCGGGAAGTAGGCGGTAACGAAGAAGACCAGCAGGGTGATGGCAGCCATGGCCGTGCAGATGCCCCTCCACCCGAGTTGTGTGGAGAAGGCCAGAAGGATCCCCCCCGTGCAGAGCATGCCCACCTTGAACCCCACGACCTGCGCGGCATTCCCGGGACCCCGCTCCCCCTCGGACAGGATGTCCACTGCCAGGCCGTCGACGGCAATGTCCTGCGTGGCGGCCACGAGGTTAATCCCGAGCACGAGGAAAAACATGCATGTGAGGGAGCCCGCGGGCCGGGGCTCTTGAGGTCCCAGGAGGAGAGCGAGCACGGCAGAAACGAGCACGCAGGGAAGGATCCAACTCTTCCGTCTGCCCAGAGCAGGCCAGGAGAACCGGTCCACCAGCGGGGCCCAGAGAGGCTTCAGGATCCAGGGGAGTCCGAGCAGGCTGTAGAACCCGATAGCGGTCCGGCTCCATCCTGCCTGGCGCAGGTAGAGCGGCAGGACCGAGATGAAGAACCCGTAGGGCAATCCCTGCACAACATAGAGCAGGAACAGGGTCGAGAGCCGCCGCCAGAAGGGGGCCGGGGTGCCTGCAACCTGTGGGGCCCTGATTTCCTGTTCAACCATACGGCACACGCCCCTCGTCTCTGCCCATGGATTCTTCCTCCAGCATGTTTTCCATCAAGAGGATGTTCGAAACCCCGGCGGGGGTCAAGACCTGATCCCATCACCTTGATCCTTTCGCCCTGTTTTGTTAGCCTGCTGGTTGTCTTGTTCCTCGAAACCTTGCAGATTTTCAATGGAATCACAAAAGCTCAAACAGACGCAGCGCATCGTGTTGCGCCTCTTCATGAGAGGCTCTCACGAAAACATCAAGCGCATGATCACGAAGCTCCGACCGGCGGAGAGTGCGGAGTTGCTCGCTCACATACGGCGATCGGACCAACTCCGCTTCCTCCAGCTGCTCTTCGAGGTGCGGATGGCCGCCCCCACGATCCGGGAGTTGCCCGCCGAGCTTGCAAAGGACCTGATCAACGAGTTCAAGAATGAAACGATCGCCGAGATCGTGAGAAGGCTGTCGCCGGACGACGCCGTGGACCTTCTCGCCTACCTTCCGGAGGATCGCCAGGAACAGATCCTGGGACAACTCACCGGGAAGGAGCGGTGGACCCTCGAAAGGCTTCGGCTGTACGACGAAGATACAGCCGGCGGCCGGATGACCACCGAGTACATCGCCTTCTCCCAGGAGATGTCCACCGCAGAGGCCCTCGAAGAGCTTCGAGAGAAGCACGGCAAGAGCGACCTGCTGTACATCTACGTGGTCGACGAGGTCAACCATCTCACCGGCCTGCTCCCCTGGCGGAACCTGGTCTTCGCGTCCGGCGAGGAAAAGATCAAGGACCTCATGGTCTACGATCCGGTCAGCATCCAGCCGGACACCCCCCAGGAGGATGTGGCCAAGCTCGTATCCGATTTCGATCTGCTGGCCGTCCCGGTGGTGGATGACGAAAACAAGATCCTGGGCGTCGTCACCTTTGACGACATCATGGAAGTCATGCAAGAAGAGGCCACAGAGGACATGTATCACCTGGCCGGCCTGGATACGGCGGAAAGGGTCTTCTCCCCGGTTAGCCGTTCGGTACGGCTCCGGGTTCCCTGGCTCCTCATCAACCTGGCAACCGCCCTGCTGGCGGCCCTGACGGTTGCACTCTTCAAGGAGAGCATCTCCAAGTTCGTGGCCCTGGCCGTGCTCATGCCGATCGTGGCGAATCTGGGCGGCAACGCCGGCAGCCAGAGTCTCACCGTGGTTGTCCGAGGCCTGGCCCTCGGGGAGCTTGAATTTGCGAGCCGATGGAAGGCAATCTTGAAAGAGGTGTCCGTCGGTTTCTGCACCGGATCGATCAACGGGCTGATCATGGCGCTGATCGCTTACATCTGGTACGGGAACTTCTGGCTCTCCCTCATCCTGTTCGTTGCCATGATCGCCAACATGCTCCTGGCAGGCCTGTTCGGAGCCCTTGTCCCTCTCCTTCTGAAGTGGGCAGACAAAGACCCTGCCCTGGGCTCTCACATCCTGGTCACCACGGTGACGGACGTGGGGGGCTTCTTCATCTTCCTGGGCCTGGCCACCGCCCTGATGGGCTACCTGCACATACCCCTTTAGGGGCAAGGGTTGATGAAAGATTCGATCCTCGACAGGGAAACAGAAATCCGAACAAGGGCGAAGGCGTCCGGGCAAGACCATGTCTTCGCCTGGTGGCCGGATCTTGACCCGGCCGAGCGGGCATCCCTCCTCGAACAGGTCGATTCGATCGATTTTCCCCTGCTGGAATCTCTGGTGGAAGACCTGATCGAGAATCCAAACCGAGAAGAGGCGGAGACGCTCGAACCGGCTCCGATCATCTCGATCCCCGAAAGCGAAGCCGAGCTGAGGGAATGCGAGATCGCCCGAGACCACGGAGAAGCCCTGCTCAGGGCGGGAAAGGTCGCGCCCCTGGTCGTGGCCGGCGGACAGGGTACCCGTCTGGGGTTCCCGGGACCCAAGGGCGCTTACCCTATCGGCCCTGTGTCGTCCAAGTGCCTTTTCGCATTCTTTGCGGAACGGATCCTGGCCGCGCAGAAGCGTTACGGCCCCACCATCCCCTGGCTCCTGATGACCAGCCCGGCCAACGATGTTGAAACCAGGAAGTTTTTCGAAGGGAACGACTTCTTCGGTCTCCTTCCCGAGCAGGTCCACTTCTTCGTCCAGGGCACCATGCCGGCCGTGGACAAGCGTGGCAAGATCCTTCTCGCGTCGCGCCACGAAATCGCCCGAAGCCCGGACGGCCACGGCGGCACCCTGCGGGCCCTGGACAGGAGCAAGGCCCTCGAAATTCTCGAGGCCCGGGGGATCGAGGAAATCTCCTACTTCCAGGTGGACAATGTGCTCGCCAAGGTGCTGGATCCCGTCTTCATCGGCCATCACTCCCGGGCGGGCGCCGAGATGAGTTCAAAGGTGGTCCGCAAGGGCTATCCGGAGGAGAAGGTGGGCATCATCGGGATGCGGGGCGGAAAACCGGGGGTCATCGAATACAGCGATATGAGCGAGAGCGACATGACGGCCCGGGGACCGGACGGGGATCTCAAGTACTGGGCAGGGAGCATCGCGATCCACATGATTCGGGTGGCCTTTGTCAGAAGACTCGAGAACCAGGGGATCCTCTTGCCCTTCCACAGGGCGGACAAGAAGGTGCCCTTCATCGACGCTGATGGGAACAGGATCGAACCGGATAGCCCGAACGGCATCAAGTTCGAATCCTTCGTCTTCGACGCCCTCGGATACGCGAGCAACCCCGTCACCCTGGAGGTCAGGCGGGAGGAGGAGTTCTCTCCGGTGAAGAACGCCACAGGCGTCGATTCGCCGGAAACGGCGAAGCGAGATCTGATGGAGATCTTCGCCTCCTGGCTCGAAGAAGCGGGCGTGAAGGCGCCGCGAGACGAGAAAGGCTCTCTGGCCGCAAGACTCGAAATCAGCCCGCTCTATGCACTCGACCGCGACGAAGCGGTACGGAAGATCCCGCCAGATCTCGAGATCACAGACGACCTGCTCCTCACCGAGTCATAAGAACCAGGCGAACGAAGTCGCGACGAAGCAGAGGCGCCGGAAACCCATTTCCAGGAAAGGAGCCACGGTCTGGACAGCCTGAAGCAGGCCCGAGAGGGTCTTGAAAACATCATCGAAAAAAGCGGCGCAGACCGATCCTCGTCTGTTCAAATCCGTCCCCTGGACCCGGACGAGGCGATCGGCAGGGATGCAGAGCCTTCCTTCGTGCTCAAGAAAGGGAAGGAAAGGGTCATAGGCCACCTTCCAGGGAAACAAGGGCCAGGCCTTCACGGATCGTCCCCGCAGTTGGTCAGGCACCCTGGAAGAACTGCTGGCCTTGAACCTCGACGAGATCCCGAATCGTGCCGTCTTCGTGGCCGGTCTGAACGCCGTGATGAGCGCCTCGGAACGACTCCCCGGAACCGTCCACTGCAAAGACGAAGACCCGTCCCGGTGTGGGCCTGAAGTGGCCCGGATCCTTCACGAGCGCTTTGGTGACGTCCGCATCGGTCTCGTCGGACTCCAACCGGCGATCCTCAAGGCCCTGGTTTCCCGGTTCGGCCGGGATGCTGTGCGGCTGGTAGACTTGAACCCGGAGAACATCGGGGAGACGCATTCAGGTGTTGTTGTCTGGGACGGCGAGAAGGATCTGCCCCGCCTCGTAGCCGAATGCGAGGTTGGCCTGGCTACGGGGTCGAGCGTGGTCAACGGGACCCTCGACGAGATCCTGGAAGTCTTTCAGCAAGCAGAGAAACCACTCATCCTCTTCGGGAATACTATCTCCGGAGTCGCCTCCCTGCTCGGCCTTGATCGCCTCTGCCCTTTCGGCAGGCCGGGTTGAAAGCGCCTCTCCTAGTTGATCCTCCTCGCGTTCTTCATGATCTCGTAGTTCCAGATACTCTTGCGGTAGCCCGGAACGGCGGCCGAGGTGAGGGCCATCATGGGGTAGGAGAACAGGGGGTGTCGCAGGTTGAAGTCCATCACGGCAAGTCTTCCCGGTATGTTACTGAAGAAACGCCTCAGGTAGTAGCTGATCCGGTAGTACTTGTTCATCTCCTTGAACTCCTGGAGTGCACGGTCCGGATCTTCTACGGCCATGGCAGCCAGTTTCCCGGAAAGGATGGCCCCGTGAATGCCGAACAGGGCGCCCGGGTCCATGGCCCCTGCCAACGTACCTGCGAGCACGTAGCCGTCCTGGAACAGCCGCGGGTTCCTTGCAGAACCTGTCGGCACCCGCCCCGTGAAGTACTCCCAGTTGGGAATCTCCAGGTCGAATTTCTCCTTGATGTCCCGCTTGCAGGCCTCGAGGGTTTTTATCTTCACCTGGCCCCGGCTGAAGAAAAGGCCGTACATCAGATTGTTCGCGCAGTTCGCATAGAAATAGTCCTTGGTGTACGGAGCCATCAAGCCGGCAGCCCAGGGTTCCCTGTCTGTCTTCTGCGTTCCGGCGAATCCCCGGGTGATCTCAAAGGGGACCCCGAGGAAATCGTACATGCTCGGGTCCAGCCCGGTGGCGATGATCGAGCCGAGCGGGATCTCCCGCAGGTCTTTCAGGAAGGTGCCGAACTCGAACTGCACGCCCGCCTCGCAGGCCTGGTCGTAAAGGAGTTGGTCGATGCCGCTTTTCCTGGACCCTCGTTCGACCGCATGCATGGGTCCGGGACTCAGCTCATACATTCGATTGCCGACGGCCGTATGGAAACTCTGGATCGGGTGGAAGGCCGGCCTCACATCGATTCCGACCTGGTCACTCATCCAGGCCGGATCAATCGGCGTCGTGTGGACCGACGGCATGTCGTGGTGCATGCCTCCGAGCCTCTTCTCCGCCTCTATCACCAGGACCTCGCGACCCTTACGTGCCAAGGTGATCGCCGCCACCATCCCCGACAACCCAGCGCCCAAGATATGGATTTTTTCAGCCATCTCTGTCCCTCCTCAAAGGGTCATGCCAATTTGAATCTGTGACCGATCCCATGGAACACAAAATCGATGACCTCTTCTTTCCGCTCCTCGATCATCTCTCTGGAGAAGACATCCTTCTGCCAGAATTCCTTGACCGTCGAAGCCGCAACAAAGAATATGGTCATCAACCCGAAGATGTTTGAAATCAGATGGATGGTGTCGTTCTTGTCATCCCGTTTGCGTTCCATGTTGGAGAAGACGAACTGGTCCATCATCCCGAACATGTCCCGCAGGTAAGGCTTGGACAGGACCTTGTTGACGTATTTCCCCTTGTCGATCGACTCGCGGAGAAGAATCCTGGCCATGTGGTCCTTTTCGGCCAGGATCTCGATGCCGAACCCGATCAGCTGTTTCAGCTTCTCCTGGGGTGCGATCTCCGCCATGATGATCGGGATCAGGCGCCGTTCAACGCCCACATAGAAGTTCTCGATGACGTCCTTGTACAGATTCTCCTTCCCTCCGAAGTGGTAATTGATCAGAGAGGGGGTTACCTGGGCGAGCTTTGCTATATCGTTTATCCTCGAGCCCTTGAGGCCTTTCTCCGCAAAGACCTTTTCCGCAGCCGCCAGAATCCGGTCCTCGGTATTCTCGGAATTCTTCTTGTTTCTCTTCATGAGCGTCTTCCGTGTTAAGGACAAGAATAGAGTTGAATATCTATTCAACTTTAGGAGATTTCACGCATCGTGTCAAGAAAAAAAATACACGCTTGAAGAATCCTAACTCATTAATAATTATGCGCTTTATGTCATTATTGACCCAGCGCGAAAAATTTGTTGACATCCTCGGTTGTGCTTTGCGATAATTGGACCAAACGTTCAATAATTGGGGCATTCCTGTTGGTTTTTCAAGAAGATCCGCCCCCCAATCCCAACGCAGGAGAGCAAGCCATGAAGATCGAATACGGTGAGTTGATTCTTGAACCGGGTGAGCGCACTGTCCGGCCGGACATATTCACGCGGGTCGAGGGTGATGCGACGCCTCACCTGTTGGCGCGTCAATGCCCGGATTGTGGCGATATTTCGTTTCCCCCCTTCCGGTACTGCCTCAAGTGCACTGGTGGAAAGGAAACCGTGGAGAAGGTCCTGAGCAATGACGGCGTCTTGAAATCGTACACAATTGCCCGGCAAGTCATGCCCGGGTTCAACCCGGACTACATCCTCGCGAATGTCCGAATGAAGGACGACCCTTCCCTCGTGCTGGTCGCCCAGTTGACGGACGTGAAGCCCGAGGACGTGGCGATCGACATGGAACTCACCATGGTTCCCAAGATCATCAAGATGTTGATGAACGGAGAGAAGGTTGTGTCCTACTGCTTCCGCCCCAAAGACCCTGCAAAGGTAACCCCTGGAGAAGGAGGGCAGACGGAATGAGAGAAGTCGCGATTGTCGGAGCCGGGATGATCAAGTTCGGCAAGTTTCCCCAGTATGCGGCAGCCAAGATGGGCGGTGATGCCGGGCTCATGGCACTGGAACAGGCCGGCATCAAACCGTCGCAAATCCAGGCGACCTTCCTGGGCAACATAGGGAATCCCCCCAACCTGGCTCAGCGCGTAAACGGTGAGATAGGCGTGACCGGAATACCCGCCTTCAACCACGAGAACGCCTGTGCAAGCTCTTCGGCGGCATTCCGTCAGGCCTTCTTGTCCGTGGCAACCGAAGCCCATGACTACGTGCTGGCCGTGGGCGTGGAGAACATGACCAGCCACATCGAGATGGGATCGATGACGGCAGGCCCCCTGGTGCTCCCGCACGGAGCCAACATCGAGGCGGACAACGGGATGCTCATGCCCGGGGTCTTTGCCCTGCTCGGAAGCCGGCACATGGCAGAGTTCGGCACGACCCCGGAACAGTTTGCCAAGGTGGCGGTGAAGAACCACAAGCACTCCGCCCTGAACCCGTACGCCCATTACCAGAAGGTATTCACCCTGGAAGAAGTCCTCGAGTCCCGCATGGTCTGCGACCCGCTGACCCTTCTGCAGTGCTGTCCCATAGGCGACGGGGCTGCCGCCGTGGTGATCACCACAGCGGAGAACGCGAAGAAGCACACGACCAAGCCGATCTTCGTCGGCGCTTCCGTGCTCACCTCGGGCCAGTACAAGGAATCCTCGGAAGGTCCCGCACGGATCGAGACATGCGTGAGGGCGGCGAACGAGGCGTATGAAGCCGCCGGCGTCGGCCCGGAGGATGTGGATGTGGTCGAGCTCCACGACTGTTTCAGCATCCACGAGCTGGTCGCTTACGAAGACCTGGGCCTCTGCCCCAAGGGAGAGGGAGGCCGGTTCATCGACGAGGGCCTGTCCGGATATGGAGGAGAAGTGGTGGTCAATCCCTCCGGCGGCCTTCTGTGCAAGGGGCACCCGATCGGCGCCACCGGGGTGGCCCAGCTCGTCGAGGTCGTCTGGCAGCTTCAGGGCATCTGCGGTGAACGGCAGGTCCCGGACGCCAAGGTCGGGCTCACCCACAACGGCGGCGGCTTCGGTCCGGGCAACGCCCCCGGAGCCATGAGCATCACGATTGTTAAGGCTTGAGTGTGCAAGAGGAAGGAGAGCATTTGGGTGCTAGCTCATTGGGTATTAGGTATTAGCTGTTAGGTATTAGCTCCCAGCCGCCACGCCCAGGAGCAAATCCGTGATGGTGGTTGGGGGTGGGCTAATACCTAATACCAAACAATAGCCAATTGGCATACGAGAAAGCACCCCTATCTTTCCAAGACGTCCCAACTAGCGTTTTCCACAAGCCTAAAAAAGGGACACAAAATGGCATTCGACGACTACTTCGACGAGAAGCTCTACCGGATGCAGAACACCCCGGAGGTCAAGGAGGTCCAGCTCCACAAGTTGCGACAGCACCTGACCAGTTTCTACAACCAGAGCCCCGTGGTCAAGGCGTTCATCGACTCCCAGGGGGTCGCGCCCGAAAAGATCACCTTCGAGGCCTTCCGGCAGGCCTTTCCCCTCATGGGCCAGGACACGATGCGGGGCTCGGTTGCCGCGGAGGGCGCAAAGCAACCCGGCTTCATCGTTGAGATGATGGCAGGGATGCTGGGAATCGACCCGAACGACTACGTGTTGATGTGCGCCACATCCGGAACCACCGGGGAACCCACGCCCTACTTCTTCACCGCCGAGGACCTCGAGTGGATGCCCAGGGGCACCTCGCGGAACATGTACATGGTCACCGGAGGCGACACGGAAGAGATTCGAAAGATGCGCGCCATCCAGGGCTTTGGCCTCAGCATGTTCGGCGCCGGCGTCCCCCTGGTGGAGAGCCTGACTCGCCTCGGCATCACCTGCATCCCGGTAGGCGCCGAAGGGGGATCCGGACCCATCCTCAAGTTCAGTGAACGCTTCGCGGCAAACTGCATCTGGTGCACCCCCTCGTTGGCCGAGTACATGGTGGACACTGCCCTGGATCGGATCCGCGCCATCGGGTTCAAACGCGTCTTCTGCGGGGCCGAGCCCGGCGCCGGGATCCCGGAAGTAAAGGAGAAGATCGAGAAGGGATTCCAGGCAAGGCTCTACGACGGCATGGGCCTGATCGGGGGCCTGACCCTCTCCTCCTGCAATGCGGAAGAATACACCGGCATGCACCACTTGACGGACGACATGTTCCTGTTCGAGCTCATCGACCCGGAGACCAAGGAGCCGATTCCCTGGGAGGACCAGGCCGTGGGCGCCCTCGTCATGAGCCCCCTGCAGGGCTACAGCATGCCGCCGGGCCGCTTCTCTTCGGGCGACGTGGCCCAGCTCTTCCTCGCGCCGTGCAAGTGCGGGGAGCCGGGGTGGCGAATCAAGATGCGGGGCCGAACGGACGACATGCTCAAGGTCAAGGGCGTGATCGTCTACCCCTCTGCCGTGGACGGCGTGATCACCGGGTTCGTGCCGCGCGTGACGGGCGAGTTCCGGATCGTGCTCGACGCCCCACCCCCAAGGGTGGAGCCACCCTTGAAGCTAAGGGTGGAGTACGCAGAGGGTGTCAAGGAGGAAGACCTCCAAGCCCTTACCGAGGAGATGGAAGGCGAGATGCACGCCAAGCTGAAGGTCCGGCCCAAGATCACGTGGATTCCGCCCATGACCCTGGAGAGAGCAACCCACAAGACCAAGTTCATCGAAAAGACCTATGAGCAAGAATAGAGACGGAGATCAAGCACATCCCGTCCGAGCACTTCGAAGAGATGTGCGCGGGCGTGGAGAAGGACCTGAAGGAACTCAAAGAGCGCGTTCCGTCTACCAAGGAATGATGTACACCCTCTATCACCGGATGGGAGGACGACAATGGAAGTGCCCACACCCAAAGACGAAGTAGTCGCAAGGCCTCAAGGGACCCCCGGCGAAAACACGCTCGCCGGAATCGTTGGTGAAGAGCACGTACGGGAAAAACCGGACCAGCTGGCAGAGTATTTCGCCGAGCCTGCAGATACGGACGGCCTCGTGGCGGTCCGACCGGGCAGCACCGAAGAGGTCCAGGAGGTGGTGAGGCTCGCCGCCAGGCTGGGCCGGCCTGTCTACACCCTGAATGACCGGCACCTGCGACCTGACGACGTGGGACAACCGGGCATCATCCTGGATTTCTGCCGGATGACGGCCATCGAGAAGCTCGACAAACGGAACCTCATGGTCCACGTGCAGCGAGGCCTGACCTTTGAAGCGCTGCAAGAGGAACTCGACAAGCTGGATCTCAAGATCGCAACGCCCCTGGCGGCCACCTCGGACTCCGTGCTCTGCAACTTCGTGAACCGAGTGCCCCAGAAGCAGGCCACCCTGTACGCGGAGCAACACGTCCACAACATGCAGGTCGTGCTGGCCGATGGAGATCTGCTTCGTACCGGCAGTCACGCCCTCAACGAGATGAACGACTGCCGGGAGGACGGAGGGCCGAGCCTGAGCCGCTGGCACCTGGGGTCGGAAGACATCTTCGGCGTCGTGACACGGGCCACGGTCTCCCTGTATCCGAAGACAGAGTGCCGGGACGTGCTCCTGTTCGGGTTCGACAAGCGCGAAGATGTGGTGCAAGCCCTGCGCAACGGGCCGCGCACGGAGCGAGGCTGGGAGTACCTGGCGGTCAACCCGCGCTTTCTCTCCTCCCTGCTCGGGACCGATGTCCCGGACGCGCCGGCCTGGATCCTCGTCGTAGGCTTTGACGGCCGGAAGAGGCTTGTGGAGTACCAGAAGAAGAAGGCCCTGGAGATGATCCCCACCTTCGGAGGTAAGCTCCTCGAGACCTATACAGAGGAAATACTCGGACTTCTCGACGAGGTGTGGTACCAGGCATCACCGCTCCACACGGGTTTCTACGCCGACTGCGGACGGGTCGAGCGGCTAGACGACCTTGTTCGAGAACACCTGGCACAGGCCGGCGCCGCCCCCGAGGAAATCGGCCAGTGTCTCCTCTCCGTGAACCGGGGCCGCTGCCTCTATTCCCAATACGATGTCTTTGCAGACCCGTCCGGGCACAAGGGAACGATGGAAGCCCTGGAGAGCAAGCTTGCCTCGGAGGGCGCCTTCTTCGACCGTCCCCAGGGCGCCCTGGCCAAGCAGGTGGTAGACAGCGTGCCCAACCTGCGCAAGCATCTCCGAACCATCAAGTCCGTGACGGACCCGAAGGGGATCCTCAACCCCGGCCGAACGGTTTCCCTGGACGATGAGGGCTACAGCCCGCTTCCCGTGGAAATCGAAACCGAGGAAGACACCGGGATCACCTCCGGCAACCTGACCACGGTGGAAGAGAAGCTCAAGGAGGCCATCGGAGAAAAGTGGGTCACATCGAACCCTGCAGATCTCTTGGTGTACGGAAGGGATTTCACGATCTATTCAGGAGAGCGCCCGAACATCATCGTGCTGCCCGAAACCACCGAGGACGTGCAGAAGGTGATGCGAATCGCTTATGAACACAAGATCCCGGTGGTGCCCCTGACCACCGGCTTCAACCACGGAGGGCTCACCGTCCCGCGGAAAGGCGGGATCCTGGTGGACCTGAAGCGCATGAACCGTCTCGTCGAGATCGATGAAGAGACGATCACGGCCAGCTTCGAGCCTGGCGTACGGATGAGGAATCTCTGGCAGGAATGCCAGAAAGTAACGACCTACGAGGGTATCAGGCTCAAGCCGATCCTCCCCCTGACCTTCGGCAGCATTTCGCTCCTGAGCAACTACGTGTCGCGGGGAGGTCCGGGCAGTGCACTGAAATACGGGTTTGGATCGGATCTTACCGTCAACATGACCTGGGTCCTGCCCAACGGCGAGATCCTTCGTACAGGGCCTTCTTCCGTGCCGGGGGTCGGCAACCTCGGGATCAACTGGGGACCCGGCCCGGATATCTCCGGCATGTTCTTCAACGCGGACGGTGCCTTTGGGATCTGCACAGAGCTTACGGGCAAGCTCTACCCGGACATGCCCTGCGAAGAACACATCCAGACCGGGATCTTCGACGAAGACCCGGAGGGGATCGACAAGGCCTGCAACGCCGTCTACGATTTCTCTCAGGAACATCTGGTGGAGTTCATGTACAAGACCCATCCGGGCACCATATGCGTGGGACTGGGCGGCATCATGGGCATGGCCCCTCAGGACCTCCTCCCCATGACGCCCAAGCAGCCCCTGTTCATGCTGGTCACGGGCATGGACGAAGAAGAGACCCAAATCCGTTCGGAACTCACCGCGGAGGTGCTGGCCCGCAACGGTGTGATGGTGATGGACCCCAGCATGCTTCCGCCGGAACTCAACGAGATGGTCTCCACAGACCCCCTCAAGGCAAGCCTGGGGGTGGAGAACAACACGGTTGGGACGCACCGCGGCGCCTTCCAGTGGCAGGCGGGCTATGTGTCGGTGGAAACGGTTCCTATCCTGACCATGGCGTACAAGAAGCTGATCAAGAAGTACTGGAAAACGTCGGATGCGAAGGCCACGATGGAGGGTTCCCTGACCGGGACGGTCATCCAGGGACCGCTTCCGTATGCACGGGTGGGCACGATCGAGTTCGATTTCTGGTGGGATCAGGGCAACCCGGAAGATGTGAAGCGGGCCAGCGTGATGCTCCGGAAGACCACGGAGCTGCTGCTCGACCATGGGGGCATCCCGATCCGGAACATGTTCGGATTCGGGGAGCTCCTGCTGCCCAGATTGGGAGTTTACCACGACCTTGTGAAAAGGATGCGAGCGGCCTTTGACCCGGCCAACCTGATGCACCCGGACGTTCTCCCTGCTACGGACGACTACTTATAAAACAGGCGAAAGGCGAAAGGGTCAAGGCGAAAGGGAAGGAAGAGACTCCAGCGTTAGGGAAAAAGGAGGTGGAGCATGGCGAAGGATGCAAAGGTTGCGCAGGACATAAGGCCCCTGATGGAATACCGGAACGAGGCGTGGAAGTGCTGGAAGTGTGGATTCTGCCGGATGAGCAATCCGGACGAGCAGAAAACCCACAAGTATTCGGACAACTGCCCCCGGGGCACCCGCTTCCGGTTCGACTCGTTCTACGGGGTGGGCACCCAGGAACTGGTCCGGGCCCTCACGTGCGATCCACCGGAACTGGACATCAACGATCCCACGGTGGCTGCGCGGGTCAAGGAGATCGTGTACACCTGTCCGCAGTGCGGGGCGTGTCAGACCAACTGCAACCCGACCAAGCATCTAGAGCCGGCGAATGCTTCGATCGCCCTGAGACGCTGGCTCGTCGAGCAGGGGCTGGGCCCCCTGCCGGAGCATCAGCCGCTCGTCAAGAGCATCATGAACTACGACAACCCCTGGATGCAGCCCCGTGCCGCCCGTGCAAAGTGGGCCAAGAAGAGAACGGTCAAGGACGCGTCCAAGGAGGAAGTCGAGGTGCTGTATTATCCCGGGTGCACCGCCTCCTATGACCCCTACATACAACCGGTGGCCGGCTGGGTGACCGAGGTTCTGGAAGCAGCGGACGTGGACTTCGGCATCCTGGGCAAGAACGAGATCTGCTGTGGATCGACCGTCATGCGCGTAGGCGACATGGACTCATTCCAAAAGATCCGGGCCAAGAACCTGGAATCCCTGAACAGCACCTCTGCCAAGACGATCGTCACCGCGTGCGCAGGCTGCTTCAGCACCTTGACGCACGAATACGAGGAAGACCTGAAGGCAGAGGTGAAGCACATGGTGCAGTTCATGGATGACCTGATCCAGGAGGGCAAGCTCACGTTTACGAAGAACCTCGACCTGGAGGTCACCTATCACGATCCTTGCCACGTGGGCCGGTACTGCGGTATTTATGACGAGCCCCGGAACATCCTGAAGGCCCTGCCCGGGGTCACGCTCAAGGAGATGCAGCGGATCCGGGAATGGAGCTGGTGCTGCGGGGCAGGAGGAGGATGCCGAACCGCCTTTCCCGAGGAGATCGCAGGGTTTGCAGCAGAGGCACGGCTCGAAGAGGCCCATCAGACAGGAGCCCGGACACTCGTGACGGCCTGTCCCTTCTGCGAACAGAACCTGGGGGAGAACGCCAAGCGGACCTTTGATCGGTTCGGTATGCAGGTGCGGGATATCATGGAACTGGTTTACGAGGCGCTGTAGCCCTGCACGAGGCTGTCGATTAGCATCTATTTGCCGTCATCCCTGCGAAGGCAGGGATCCAGTGGCCCAGTGTGCTGAGGGATTCCTGCCCCCCGCCTGAAGATTGCGGGGGCAGGCTTTGCAGGAATGACGGAAAGGTGGAGATGCAAGGAATTCGACACGCTGGGGGATCGTTTCGCTTGGGCTCGCAATATCCTTGAGTGGGCACCGTTACGTGGATCATCAGGTGCAACGCTTATGAAACAATTGTCTCCGACGGTTACCTTCGCGCCCCCCAACCCTTCCTTCGACAGGAAGTTCGGCTGGATTGCCTTCGGGCTGCTTCTTCTCGTCATCCTCGGATCCACGTACCTGCACCACTTTCAGCCTCAGGTCTTGAAGGTGCCGGACAACACGGACATCGCCTCCTGGACGCACCCGGCCTTTGAGAACACGGTGATCTACGAGCGCCTGACAGAGGGGGAAAGGGCGAAGCTCCTGACCGGGGGGGTCCCCCAGGGCGACCAACTGTTATTTCAATTCTTCGCGATGGATCTGCTCACGATCCTGCTCGGATCTATCTGTCTCTGCCACGCGAGGAAGTACTTCGGCTTCTGGATGGCCTCCTGTTTTCTGATCGGCTCATTCGTGTTCACCGGCCTGGAGGAGTCCATGTGGATCCTCCTGGGCCGTTTCATCCCTCAGGCCACATCAAGCCCCCTGGGCGAACCGGTCTACGGGACCTACTGGTTTACGAAAGGCGGGCTCTGGTTTCTCGAAACACCGATCACCGCCTGTGTGGGCTGGTTCTTTCTTGCCTATTCCTGCGTTCTGGTGGCGGGCAAGGTCTTCCCAAAGATGGGCCTGATGGGCCGGGCGACCGTGGGCGGCCTGATTGCCATGGGGATCGACCTGTGGATGGACCCGGTCGCCACCTCGGCTCAACTGATGAACTGGGTCTGGGTGAAAGGGGACGTTCTCCTGGTCCTCGGGATTCCCCACACGAACTTCATCGGCTGGTTCCTGTTGATCTTCCTCTTTGCCATCTTCTGGGAGAACCTGCCCCGCTTCGAAGAGCGGTGGGGACGGGCCAAGGCAACGCTGATCTTCTACGGAATCATCTTCGCCACCGAAATCGCCATTCTCATCTTTTTCATGATCTGGATTGCAGTGCTGGGCAACCTCTTCGCCTCCATGGGGATCGAACAGGCGGTAACCCTACCGAAAAGCTGGTGAGAAAGGAGTCGCTCATGTGGAAGAAGATCTGGGAGAACCGGCTTGAGTTCTACCCTTACCTCTCCATCTATCTCTTCTGGTTCCTGGGATCCTTCATGAGTTCCTTTCAGGTGAAGAACCGGCCGGGGATCGTGGCGCTGGGCGTGGTAACCATCCCGTCCATCGTGCTGATCACCATTGCGACCGTCCGCACCTACAGAGAGCTCCCTTAGCGCGGATTCCCATGGACAGGCATAGCAACGAAGCCGTCATCCCTGCGAAAGCAGGGATCCCTAAGCCCATGAAGCCATTGGATTCCTGCCTGCGCAGGAATGACGGCGAAGTAGGACTTCTCTATTAATCGACACCCGCGAAAGCGGGAATCCCTTGGCTCAATAGAATGGCAATTCCAGCAGCTACTCTGGAGCATCCCTAGATGAAGCAAGACATTCCCTCTTACGACAAACGGTTCGCGTTCGTTGCCTACGGGCTCCTCTTCCTGATCATCCTCACTTCCACCTGTCTGCACCATCTCCAACCGCAGATGCTCCGGGTCCCGGACAATGGAGATCCCACCGGCTGGCACAACCCGACCCTGGACCAGACCGTTCTGGCCGACGGCCTGACGGGCGATCAGCGAGCACGGTTCCTGGACGAGGGCGTTCCAAACGGAACCGACCTGCCAGTTCAGTTTGCCGCCGATCTCTTCACCATCCTGCTCGCCTGGTTCTGTTTCGTCCATGCCCGGAGGCATTTCGGCTTCTGGATGGCCTCCTGTTTCTTGATCGGGTCCTTCGTGTTCACCGGCCTCGAAGAGACCCTCTGGATCCTGTCCGGACGCTTCCTGGGTGGGCTTGCAGACAACCCTCTGGGGGACACGGCGTGGGGCACATACTGGTTCACCCGGGGGGGATGCTGGTTTCTGGAAACCCCGATCGTGGCTTGTCTGGGCTGGTTCTTCATTGCTTACAGCTGCGTGCTGACGGCAGGGAAGGTGTTCCCGCGCATGGGCCTCCGGGCGCGGGCAGCCGTCGGAGGGCTGATCGCCGTGGGAATCGACCTGTGGATGGACCCGGTCCAGACCGCACCCGAAGTCATGGCCTGGGTCTGGGGCAAGGCCGATTTCCTGCTCCTCTTCGGGATTCCCCACTACAACTTCCTGGGCTGGTTTCTCCTGATCTTTCTGTTCGCCGTCATCTGGGAAAAACTCCCTGAGATGGAGGAGAGGTGGGGGAGACCGGCAGCCACGACGCGCTTCGTGGGGATCATCCTGACCCTCCCCTTCGGGATCCTCTTCTTCATCTGGGCCTGGCTGTTCCTGCTCGGGAGTCTCCTCTCCCTGCTGGGTGTCGACCAGACCCTGCACATCCCGGGGGGGTGGTAACATGGCCGACGACAAGGGAGGCAACACGATCGAAGTCCGTCCCGATCCTGATTTCGATCGCAAGTTCCGGTTCGTGGGATGGACCCTGCTCGCCCTGGCGATTGCCGGGTTCACCTATCTGCATTACTTTCAACCACACCTGTTGCGGGTCCCGAACCCCACGGACGTGTCCGCGTGGAAGAGCCCCTCTTTCGAAGAGACGTGCGTCTACGACCGCATGACCGACAGCGAACGCGCAAAGGTCCGGGCCGAAGGGGTTCCAAAGAACACGGTCCCCGGCCTTCTCTTCTCCGAGGTCTTCTCCCTCTTCATCGCCGCCCTCTGTTACGCCCACCTACGCAAGCACTACGGCAGTTGGATGGCGAACTGCTTCCTGATGGGATCCTTCGTTTTTACCGGAATGCAGGAGTCGATCTGGATTCTCTTCGGCCGCTTTACCGGGTCGTCCGCGTCTTTGGGAATCGGGGAGGAGGTGTTCGGCACCTACTTCTTTTCGAGAGGCGGGCTCTGGTTCATCGAAACGCCCGTCTTCGTCTGTCTCGGCTGGTTCGTCTGGGCCTACGCGGCCGTCTGGGTTGCGGGCAAGGTGTTTCCAGGGATGAACCTCTTCGGTCGGGCCCTTGTGGGTGCCTTGATCCCCATGCTCATGGACCTGTGGATCGATCCCGTGTTCACTTCACCCGAACACATGAACTGGGTCTGGGCAAAGGGGGACTGCCTTCTCATCTTCGGCATCCCCCACGTAAACTTTCTGGGATGGTTCTTCCTGATCTTCCTTTTTGCCATCTTCTGGGAGCAGTTGCCGAAGTGGGAAAAGCACTGGGGACGGCTCAAGGCCACGATCGTCTTCTTCGTAACGCTCGTGGCGGCCGAGTTGGCCATTCTGGCCTTCTTCTTCCCCTGGTGTTTCGCCCTCAAGCAGATCCTGCTGCTCGCCGGCGCACAACAGGGACTGAAGCTTCCTGCGGGCTGGTAAGAGGCGTGAAGCCTGCCTCAATCCACGCTCATTCGCTCGAACTGCTTTCCCATCATCTTGTTGAAGCCGTGATAAAGGAACGGCGCGAACCGCTTGAAGCTGTAGACGACCTTCATTTCCGGGCCCGGGATGATCAGAAATTTGTTCTTCTGCACGGCCTTGAGGATGTTCTTTGCGCACGCCTCTTTGGAGATGCCGAGCCACGAAGGGAGGTCATTCCCCTTCGGCACGTCCTTCATACCCCTCGTCTCATTGGTGTCGAAGATATTCGTCCGGACGAAACCCGGGCATACGACGGTTACACCGATCCCGAATCGGGCCACTTCATTCCTCAGGACCTCCGAAAGCCCGACGATCCCGAATTTCGTCGTCGTGTATGCCGACATACCGGGGCTGGCAATGAGGCCTGCAGAAGAAGCCACGTTGATAATGTGGCCGCTTCTCTGCTTCAGCATGTGGGGCAGTGCAAAATGAACACCGTAGATGGGGCCCCAGAGATTGATGCCCACGATCCATTCCCAGTCTTGCAGGCTCAAATACCGCATCTCCCCGCTCAACGCCACGCCCGCATTGTTCATCAGGATGTCGATCCTGCCAAAGCTGTCGATCGTCCTGTTGATCATCCCTTCGATTTGCTCCGGCTTGGAGACATCCACGCCGACGGCCAGCGCCTTTCGGCCCTTTGCCTCGATGGTCGAAACCGTTTCGGCCAGTCCCGCCTCGTTGAGGTCCGAAACAACTACATCCGCCCCTTTGTCGGCAAATTCGATTGCTGTTGCCTGCCCGATTCCACTCGCAGCTCCGGTAACTACCGCAATCTTGTCTTTCAGACTTCGCATCGTAGTCTCCTCGACCAGATCATTCGTCCACCAAGTACTTCTTGGAGAAACGGGGCATCTGCCGTATCCACACGTCGAAGAGACCGGGGGAGAATCGCTTGAACAGGTAGGAGTACTTCGTCATGCCATCGGTAATCACGAACCCCTTGTCCTTCTTCACCGCGTTGACGACGATTCCCGCGAACTTCTCGGGAGACATTCCCTTGAACATATCCAGGGAGTCCCTGGCCTTCTCGTCAAAGCCTTTCAGCTCGGCGTTCTTGAAGATATCGGTATGCACAACCCCCCCACACAATGTTGTGACCCTCACGTTGTGTTGCGCAAACTCGGCTCGCAGGCATTCGGTCATTCCGACAAGGGCAAACTTGGAGGTGCTGTACATGGTGTTATACGGCGCACCGGTCAAGCCGAAACCGGAGGAGTTGACCACAAAATGCCCTTCCTTCCGCTCCACCATGGGCCGTACGAAATGCCGGACCACATGAACAGCGCCGTAGAAATTCGCATTCATCGTCTTTTCCCAGTCCGCCTTCTCCAACAGATGGCTCTGGGCATTCACGGCGATCCCGGCGTTGCTGAAGGCGATGTCCACCTTGCCGAACTCGGCAAACGCTTTCTCAGCGCAGGCCTTGACATCCTCCTCTTTGCCCACATCCGTCGGCACGGCCAGCGCCCGGCGCCCCTTGGCCCGGATCTGATCGGCCACCTCCCCGAGCTCGGTCTTCCGACGGGCACAAAGAACCACATCACAGCCCTCGTCGGCGAATGCCAGAGCGGTTGCTCTGCCGATACCACCGCTCGCGCCCGTAACCATCACGACTCTACCCCGCAAATTTTTCATGTTTCCCTGACTCCTTCTTCCACATGTTTATAGAGGTCTGGAAGGTACGCATCTTCCTTGAAAACTTGCAGTATACTGAAGAAAGGAATGGAGGGTCAATGGACGAAAGGCATGAAAGGAGAAAATCTGCTCAAATGATCTGGAAACATGTCCAAACGTGCGATAAAATGTCCGCAATTTCTGTTCAGCCTTCACCCTGACGAAAGGGTCAACCCATGCTGCTGTATACTCCGGAAGAACTGGTTTCCGAATCCCGTTCCCTCTCCGAAATGGCCGTCGAGGCGCTCGAACGAGGCAACCTGGACGAGGTGCGCTTCTTGCTCGGGCGGATGTCGGTGGGCCACATAGAACTCTACTACGGGTACCTCGACTGGGTGACCCAGATGGCGGGAAAAATTCTCCGGGATTTCGGAGAAGACTACTTTGAAACCACTTCCGGCAAGATAGCCCGGTTCCTGATGGCCCCTTACGCTGAAGGCCTGAAGGAGGGGAACGAAAAGGGGGCAATCGCCGACATCATGACCCTCTGGTGTCATCAACTCGGCAAAATCGACCCTCTTGGAGAGACGGGCAACGAAGTCGCCTTCTCGCTCGCCCCGTGCGGATCAGGGGGAAGGTTGGTGTTGGGGGCCCTGTACGAGATCTCTCCGCAGAAATATCCCCGCCTGCGGGACGACAAGCCGCTCTTCTGCCGTATCTGCCAACATCTTCAGGGGGCGCTGAACGAAACTTCGGGCAAGGCCTTCTGGAGCGCTGTGCCGGACCCGAAGCAAAAGGGGTTCTGCCGCGTCCGCTTCTCCAAGCACGATACCCGGGGCAAGTTCCTGTTCAACGCCGAGGAGACATCCCAGCTGCTCACCCCACGCTGCACGAAAGCCCTGCAGAGACTCGAGAACAACCGTCTCGACATTCAGGACCTTCTGCGAGACCAGCACACAGAGTGGCGCCCTCTGCACGACCTCCTCAATCTCTGGGTAACGGCCCTGTTCTCCGTGGTCTACGAGGAGCAAGGGACCGATTACCTCTCCGAGCTCGTCTGGGAAACCTATGTCAACATGTTCGATGGAACCTATCGCATGTACAGCATGATGGACACCAGGAGCCTCTTCCGGAATCTGGTTCGGATGTGGTACTACCACCAGGCAACCTTCCGGGTTACAGAAGAGGAAGACCGCTTCGTCTTCCGTCTCGACCCGTGCGGAAGCGGAGGCCGCCTGTATCGCGCGGAGGCGCTGATACCCGGGGCCTTCCAGTACGGGAAAGGCATGCTCTGCGAGATCCAGGAACCGGGTGACATCACCTTTGGAAGAGCCCCGTTCCCGATCTACTGCATCCACTGCGCTGCAACGAATCGGGATCAGTACGAGGGGAAGCCGTGGGCCTTCATCATAGACGGTGAGGCCATGTCCGACCCCTCAAAACCGTGTATACAGTACATTTACAAGAAAGAAGCGCCTCGGAAGGCACCCCCGTCTCATCTGACCCAGGTGGGGCTCACCGAGGCAAAACCCTTGCACAAGGAATACGTGATATGAGCCTTCTCAGCCAACTCGTCGGGACATTCTTCATGTTTCTCGGATTCATCGGGATCCTTTTGGGTTTCTACCTGTACCGCATGAAGCAGGAAGACCTGGGCAAGATGTACATGTCCGCAACCATGATGGGCGGAGGAGAGATGTCCGAAACACCGATGGTCCGGCTCCTGACCCAGCTCCGGGGCAACGATTCATTGAAGAAGCAACGGGCTCTGCAAGTCCTTGTCGGAAGCATCCTCCTTGCCGTCGTCGGGGCCTGGCTTGCCTGAAAGGAGACACAACATGAACGCCAAAACAACCGGGGACCCCTCACAATTCTCGCCGACCCACCTCGTCTGCCCCATATGCGGCGGCCCGGTGGTCGCAAGAATCGCATTTGGCAGCAATTTTTGCGGCGTCCGCACCATAGCCGAGTGCGAAAAAGGCTGTACCTGGACTCCTCAGGAACAGCAGGCCATGAACAACGCTGCAAGTGATGACATGTTCGGCTAGCGAGGGGGGCGGTCATGAAGCTGGACTCCTGGGTTCTGGATGTGGTCCTCTATGTCTTCTTTCTCTTGATGCTGCGGGAAGGCCGGCTCGTTCTCGGCAAGGAGCGGACGAGCATCTTTCTCTGGGGTTCGATTCTCTGGACCGCCATCATCGAGAACGCGATGGTCATCCTCGGCGGGTACGACTATTTCGCTTACTCCGGCTACTACACAATCGGCGGGAGAACAATCGCCGGGTATGGGGGATGGTTTTCCTGGGCCCTGTTCGTGCCCCTCGCCATCTGCCTCGGCTGGTTCTTGCTCAGCCTCCCTGCCCTGCTCATCTCCATCCGGATTCTCGGAGACAGGACGAACATATGGGTCAAGGCGGCATTTGCCGGCCTGATGCTCGTCAGTTTCGACATGCTCCTCGACCCCATATCGGTCGTGAACGAATGGTGGCGATGGACATCCCCCGGCTTCTACCTTCGCGGCGTGACCCTGGGGAACTACATCGGCTGGTTCTTCCTCCTGTTCTTCTTCGGTGCAGTCTTCGAACGCACGGTCCTGCAGAAAGGGGGCTTCGCCTGGCTCTCGGGGATCGAGGGAAGGATCTTTCGGGAAGACACCATGGATTTATCCGGTATGGAGACGGCACGAATCGGAAAGGTCTTCTATTTTCGGTTGATGGCCTTTCTACCGATCTTCTTCGTCTGCTGCATGGGGGTCGCGACGGTGACCCTTGCCTTTGCCAACAACTGGGGCCCCTTTCACAGTGTCTTCCCTAACAACACCTTCGGCATAGTCGGCAACCCCTGAATGGCTGAGAACGGGACAAGACCCGCCCGCATAGGAGGCACAGAATGAACCACACAGCGCAAACCGATCCGGCCGGACTGGAAACCACACTCCGTGCCAAGCTCCGCATGGCCTACTTCCTGCTCCTCCTCTTCGTCATACACATCGTGGAGGCCTACATCACCTTTCCATTCGTGGACCACACGACTACGGCCCAGAACGTAATTTACGGCTTCATCGTAGCCGCGCCGTTCTACACAATCAGCATTGTTTTCATCGTCCTCACGCGCAGGGACCTGGCTGCTGTCCGAAAGGAAGTCCCGTAGGCATTCTCTCTGTCCAACCTTGATGCGGGATGCGGACGGACTCTATCACCGACGCTAGGAAGGCATTAATGAGCCTTGGAAGCACACGCCTCTATCCCGCGTAGAATTTAAAGCAGGTAACACAGGTAACATATGAAGGGTTCTGCATGGTCCAACCTGGGGGCGAACAGGCCATATTCATGGGGATATGAACTGTTTTTCTGAAGGGGGGGATCTCACGTTCAGGCCAGGACAAGCAACCCGGAAGCCAGCGCTTTCTCAGCGCCCAGGCCTCTTTCCGCATTGTTGTACACAGTAAAAATTAGACCAACGGTAGCAAATGAATTCTAGCAAAATAGAACGGCGCAATGCTCTCAAAAACTACTTGACATCACGAATTGGTGGGACTAGTGTTTGTGTAAAATCTCCTTGTTTTGGCTTCCATATCGCTAGGAGAACAAACAGACTCTTTCGGTTTTCCACGTTATCGGACGAAGCCAAATGTCTAACTATCCAGCAACCATTCAGAGCTTGACGAAGCCAATCCTGAACAAAAAGAAATCCCGCCCTCCGTAGTACAAAACAGATGCTTCCGCCCGTACAGCCAGAGACGGACATTCACAGCTTATGCTTCCTGGTGACACGGGATTGTCTTGCCCACATTTTCTTTACCATAAGGGAGGCGGAACCATGAAGCAACTCTGTTTCTTTCTATCAATTCTTGCTGTAGGTATGTTTCTTGGATGCACTATGCCATCTGGGCCACAAACCATAGAACTTTGTGCCAAGGGGAATGAATGTGCGGACCCTCCCCCTGAGGGTGATTGGGCCTGCAACGAAGGTGGGCCCTCGGCTTCCCTGACGTATTGCCCCGAGTGGGATTTCTTCAATTATAGTGTCGAAGGCGTTGTGCCCAACGCACTTGCTGACTATACATTGATCTACTACCCGGATCCGTGGCCGGGCACTGGCCTGATTTGCTTGAGCGAGCCTACTGTGTCCGGGGAGGCGGGAGAGATCTCCATGAGTGGCGGAGTGGAAATCAACACACATCTTCCCATTGCTTCCGATGATAATTTCGCAGATGGTGCCAAGCTCTGGCTCGTTCCGTCAGACATGGTCGATTGTGCCGGCCAGGTGATGGCTTCCTGGGCGGATTGCCCCGGCATCCTGTTTGAGAAGAATGTAGTGGAGAGTAGGGTCTTCTACACCGACACAGAACTCTGATACCCCGACGGGTAACGGCGGAAGGAACCGAACCAGCCGATTGGAGGTGATACTTCAAAGGGTTGGATCTTCCTGCGCGTTTTGTCCTCATATGTAGGTTCTGCGGGTGGCCACCACCGCCCGCAGAACTTGTTCTCTGGAGCTGACCCGGTTCTGTGGATACATCACCCTTTGGGGAGGAGGAATCGGGATGGGGTGGCCCTCATGGGCTTTCCCTCCCACACCACCTGGCATACGCGTCCGCACCAAGGCGGTTCGGCACAATTGTATGTTTACCGGGTCGCCAAGCGAGGCAGATTCCCTGAGTCGAAGAGATCAGCGTTGGGGTCAGCCGGGACTCCTAAAGTTGACAATTACGACCTGACCCCAAGGGCCCCCTAGAAGCGGAGGTGAGTTACACCTCCTGGCGAACGGAACCGTTACGGATTCCCACCCATGACACCAAGGATAGCGCGCCACCCGTCGTCCAATGCCTGCCTGTGCGTGTCGTTTGCCAGCCCCACACGCATGGCGCGCTTGGTATACTTGATGGAAACGGTCGGCCACTGGGCGATCTTCTCAGCCATTTCAACGGCTGCCGACATCAGCTCCTCCTGAGGAACGACCTTGTTGACCAATCCAATCCGACAGGCCTCCTCCGCGCTGATCTGGTCACAGGTGAACAGCAACTCATTTGCCTTGTGTCGGCCTACGATGGCCGGCAACACGGTAAAGGATCCATAACACAGGCCGCCGACCTTGGGGCCGATAAACCCAAGGATGGCGTCTTCCGAGGCGATGATGATGTCGCACAGCAAGGCGTGTTGCATGGCGTCGCCCAGGGTGTAACCATGAACCGCGGCGATGGTCGGTTTGTCGAGGGTGAACAGCAGGTGTTCCTCCTTCAGACTGGCGAACTCCGGCATGTTCTCCAACGGATCGTCGTTGTCGTGACCCGATGAGAAGGCCCGCCCGGCTCCGGCCAGGATGATGACCTTCACTTGGTCGTCCGTTTCCAGGTCGGACAAGGCATCGCCAATCTCATTCTTCATCTCCAGATTCATGGCGTTCAGTTTGTCAGGGCGGTTCATGGTAATGATCCCGAGAGGTGCTTTCTTTTCGACCAGGATTGTTTCGTACCTGTTCACGGAGCCCTCCTCATTTTCTTCAGCCGGTTCTCATTCATAGGTTTCTTCCGTCATCTCTCCTATACTCCCTTGACAGAATGCAGTCCACCAGAGATTCTGTATTCTATATGGAATACAAGTGTATCCAATCTGTGGTCCGGAAAGCGATACGTTATGGCAGCTATCTTGACAGAATCCCTGGCGGCGATTGATGCGACCGGAGTTGCCGGTTGGGTTGCCATGGGCTGTACGGAAAGATAATACCAGAAAGGGATAGTCGATCGGCCCTTCATCCCTCTTCATATTTCCCATTGAGTTATTCTTGCCCCTAGTGTTGTGTCTCAGAAATACGTTTACGCAGCTTTCTGTCTTTTCAGGGGTGATCACCGCAGGATCGGGTTGAGATCGGGGACAGGCACCGATCTCCCAAATCCAAGCATTACAGTTGCTTAGGAGATCGGTGCCTGTCCCCGATCTCAACCATAGGCTATCTCCTTGCCTCGCTAGACTTTGCACAGGTATTTCTGAGACACAACTCTAGCAGGCTGTTGAAAAACGCCTCAACGTCTCAGCAAGCGATCGTGATTGTACGATACTGTGCGCATCCAATGATCTTGCACAAAGGGTAGATTGATGCGCGGTGACGACAGGAAAGACACCAGGTTGTTCAGCTACATTTCGTCCGAGGACCGGGTGCCTCCGGACCACCCCTTGCGGCCGATCCGCAAGATGGTCGACATGGCTCTGGAAGAGTTGAGTTCCCTGTTTGAAGAGATGTATTCCCGGGTGGGACGGCCGTCGATTGCTCCGGAAAAGCTGTTGCGAGCTCTTCTTTTGCAGGTCTTGTACCATCAGGGGCAGTTCCCATTGCCTGCATTTCTCTCTGAGGATTCCCAGGGTCGCAGCTGCGTTCTTACATCCGATATGGTCTGAAAACCACAGCATGTCCAAATCGAAGGTTTCATGGACATGATAGATGTCATCAATATAGTTCTCCAACGGCCCTCTTGTATGCCGGGCCATCGGTCCGCTCATATGGATCCCGGCCAGACTTCTCAGCATGGAGTCCTGGCGAGATAGATGTCGGCCGATTCCGTTCCGGATATCCCGGGGGCTCTTACCCGCAGGGGGAGCAACTTGCCTACCGAAAGCATTGCTTCCGGGACAAGACTGCAAGTGTATGCTATGGGAATCTCTCCTTGATCAATGGCCGCAACCACGAGTTCATTCTTCGGCGTATCGAGCAAATCAGCAAATGGAATCACGGTGTCTCCTTGTTCTACCGGGTCAAAATGTGGATGCCCACTGCGCCCGCTTCCAGCCCGTTCGCCATGCCCCCGAGCATCTGGGTCAGAGCAACCTTGGCGCCGGCCACCTGTTTCTTTCCTCCCCGTCCGCGAAGTTGGTCCGTGGCCTCGCACATGATGCGCACACCGGAAGCGCTCAACGGATGCCCCAACGAAAGCAATCCCCCACTGGGGTTGACCGGGCATCTGCCGCCCAACGCCGGGCCCCCTGACCGCAGAAAGTCGACGCCTTCCCCTGTTCTGCAGAGCCCCAGATCCTCGTAATGCACCATCTCCTCCGGGGCAAAGGCGTCGTGCAACTCGACCAGGTCCAGGTCTTCCGGTCCGATCCCTGCCATGTCGTACGCCATCCGGGCCGCCTTCTTCCCGAAGGAAAAAGAGGTCAGATCCTCTTTCCGGAAGGAGTAGTCCGCCGATCGCAGAACCGAGGCCGCCACCTTCACCGGATCTGTCGTGAGTCTTCTGGCCACGTCCATGGAACACATCACTACGGCCGCGGCCCCGTCCGTGTTGGGGCAGCACTGAAGGAGTGTGATCGGGTCCGAGACCATCCGGGACCCCAGCACCTCTTCAACCGTGAACTCCTTCTGGTACTGGGCCCGGGGGTTCAAGGAGCCGTGGTGATGGTTCTTGACCGAGACCTGGGCGAAGTCCTCCACCGTAGCCCCGTGCGTGTCCATCAGTCGCCTTCCGATAAGAGCGAACAGGGAAGGCATGGTCATCCCCAGCAGTCCGTCCAGGTCATCCTTGGCCGGCGGGATGAGCTTGCGGGCAATCGGGCTCGTGGTCATCGACTCCACCCCGATGGCAATGCCGATGTCGCAGAACCCGGCCGCAATGTCCTTCC
>Ga0180434_10000491_pt1 | contig 58359 bp, 65 predicted proteins | sample SS_ome_7_FD_132453 | JGI IMG/M metagenome (GOLD analysis project Ga0180434, IMG submission 132453) | Hypersaline lake sediment archaeal communities from the Salton Sea, California, USA - SS_1_D_2 metaG | ecosystem: Environmental > Aquatic > Non-marine Saline and Alkaline > Hypersaline >...
GAGGGTTGTGAACAAATTCATCATGCTCCGCAATCCGTGGTTCCTGGCCCAGAGTATGCGCCAGGGCTGTAGCGAATGTCAAGCCGAGCGCACAACTTTTTTGGGAATTGTCTGATTAGCGCGGGATTATCTAGGGGGTTAGAACTCGCGACCGCCCTGCTGATTTCCGTTCAGGGGCAGGGCACCCTGGGGCTCGGGGGCGGGCTTCCGGTGCGGGTGCACGAACCGATCCTCGGGCCCGCCGCCGGGACAGCCGTTGTTCTGGCTGTGCTCGCTCCAGGGCTGGCCACACGCCGCGCAGGCGGGATCCTCGGTGCTCGGGCCCGGGTCGGGCTGCTGCGCCTCCTGGGGCGCCCTGGGGGCGTCCTGCGGCGGTTCCTGCTCGGTTGCCGGCGGTTGGGGGTCCGGCGCCTGTGCGGCCTCCTGCGGCCGGCTGACGGTCGTCTGGGCAGCCCCCCCGCGCTTGGCCGCCTGTGCCGCCATCGTCTCCTCGGTCGCGGCGTCGATCGGGGGCAGCACCTCGGCCTCGCGCACCAGGGCGTAGTCCTTCCACTTGGCCTCGCCGCCCTTGATCGCCTCGTAGATGGCCCGCAGCTCCTGGAAGTCGGTGTCCTCGTGGTCCACGGGGTGCGCCAGGTACGCCTCGAGCTGGGTGCGCGACACGCCGATCGCGGCGAACGCCCGGGTCACCCGCTGCGCCGATCCGGCCCGGTCCTGCCGGTCGCGGTTGTGCAGCGTCTCCTGCGCGGTTTCGATCGCCTCGTCCACGACGTCCACCGGGATCAGGCGCAGCCCCTCGTTGCGCAAAACCTTGGAGATCACCGCCGCCTCCTTGGTCGCCATCTCCTCCTCGGTCGCCAACACCACGTACACCTGCTCGTTGTAGCTGTTGGTGCGGACCGACACGACATCCCGCCCCTTGCGGCTCTTGCGCTCCACGGTCTTGTGGATCGTCGACTGCTTGCCGAACGCCACGTTGGTTTCCAGGTCGGTACAGGTCACCTGGATGCGGCGCATGGTGTCGTCCTCGTAGATGGTGGTGACGTCGGTGCGCACGTTGCACCACTCGCGCAGGGCGAGCTCGGCGAACCGGATGGACGGTCCGCGCACGCTCCCCCCGCCGATCGGCTTGGAGTACTCCACGCGCTCGGCGAACGCCGGCCGGGTGCAGGCCTCCAGGATCCGCGCCCGGGATCGCTTGTAGTCCCGCGGGTTGCGCTGGGCCATCCCGTAGGCCGCCACCACCATCGCCCGGGCCGTCTCGGCGGCTGCGATGGCCCCCGGGCTGATCTCCGCGCCGCTCACCGCGAGATTGGTCCCCTAGCGCTCGGGCACGATCGCCTTGCTTTCTCCCTCCATGGTCGTTTCCTCCTGTTGGGCTAGACCCCCTTCGGGGGGTAGTGTCTGAACATGGCGAACGGGTCGCCCCGCTCCTCGTACCTGCCGAGGTCGAGGTCCGGGTGCTCCGCTGCCAGCAGTTTCTTGTTGAACCGTGTGCGGCCGTCCTGCCAGGCGTGGATCACCTTGTGCCCGGCGCAGGCGATTTTTTCCAGCGACGCCCCGGCCATCATCGCCTTGAGGTTGGCCCGTGCCTCCTCGTGGTCGGCCTTCGCCGCGTCCAGCGCCTGCTTGGTGGTCAGCAGCGCGCCCACCGCCTCCTCCCACTCGGGCCCTTCCACGGTCACGTACTCGCTGGGCACCTTGAGCCGGCGCGTCTCGGACCCCGCCGCCGCGGTCGGCGGCAGGCGCCCCTCCACAACCCGCTTCCACCAGTCCTCGACGTTGGCCGTCAGCGTGGCGATCCGGGCGTCGTCCCGCTCCACCTCGAGGATGTGGTCCCGCACGCTCACGATGTCGTAGAGCACGAACCGGCACCCGGGGGCGTCCGGGCAGCACGCGAGCTGCGCCTGGATCTGCCAGTCGTAGATGTCGGGGATCCCCTTGTCGAGGTACTCGGCCAGCTTGTGTGGGCGCGGCGCCTTGGCCTCGGCCAGCCACCCGTCGTGGCACATGCCGTCCAGGGTCGCCCGCAGGTGCGGGGCGTCCGGTGCGGTGAAGCAGAACCGCCCGATGTCGTCGGCGGTGGCCGCCCGGTCGATGGCGATCCCGGTGGCCTCGGCGGCGAGCGCCAGGGCGAGAGCCTCGTATGCGTGGCCCCGGCGGAAGTCCGCCACGTCGTCGTCGGTCGGCTCCGACTTCCCGATCTTGTCCAGGTACAGCGTCAGCTCGTTCCTGCCGAACGCCTGCGCCCCCATGATGATCCCGGCCTCGCTGGCCCCCACGCCGCCCCGGCGCTCGGCCAGCCACTTCTGGTGTTGTAGGTCGTCCATGCTACCTCCTTCGGCGGTACTCTACCCCCGGCGCGCGAGGGTGGCAAGGTTGTCAGGCCAGATTACCAGTCGCGTGTGACAGGATCGGTCGCAGGGGGGGGATCGGGAGCGGGGGCGCGTTCGGCGGGGGGCGGATCGATCACCGCTGGCGCGGGATCGGGGACCGGGGGATCGGCGCGCGTCACCGGGCGCACCTCGATCGCGTCACCATCGGCCGGGGGCAGTGTCCGCCCCTCCTCCCGCTGGATCTGCGCCTCTACCATCTCCCGCAACTTGGCGGGGTCGTTCTCCACCAGGTGCCCCCATATCCGAAGCACCGTGTCGCTGACCCCGTGCTCGATGTGGATATGCTGCTCCTTGGGCGCCTCGGTGCCCTGGATGCGCGCCAGCACCTGCTCGAGGTTGGGCACCGCCGACCACTTGCCCGCCTTGCGCGCGTCGTGGATCTCGCCCCTGATGCGCGTCTCGGCCTCGATGGTGGCGTAGGGGCGTCGCTTGGCGTGCTCCTCGGCCAGTCGCGCGTAGGCCGCCTGGATGGCCACGTGGACGGCATTGCGGGTCATGCCGAACTTGTCGGCCATCACCGCGTAGATCTCCTCGTGGGTCGGGGCGGTCACCAGCAGCCGCTCGAGCGCCAGACGGCGTGCGGTGCGCTCGGCGGGGGGCACGTACCGCCGCGGCGGATCCGGGCGCTGCTGCTCGGCGGGCAGGTTGGGGCCGGCGTCGGCGTGTAGCAGTTCCTCGCGTTCGGCGTCGTCAATCATGTTTCGATCCTACCACGGGCACGCGCCGCAGTTCCACCCGCGCCTCCAACTGGCCGGCGTCGTTCTGCCTGGTGTTGATCCGCAGGTGCAGGTCGGGGCGCAGTTGGATCCGAGTCCACGGATCCTCCTCGGTGCTCATCGCCGGCACCGTGGGCTCGTCGACACGCCGGTCCGTGATCGTCGGTCGCGCCCACAGGGGCACCACCGTCCACCCCAGGGGGAGCGTGTCGAAGTACTCCTCCGGGCCGTCCTGGGGGAACATCGGCCAGGGGCATGGCGTCGGATCGCTCTCAGCGGCCCCCTGCGCCACGTCAGGCGGCGCCGAGGGCTCCGTGCCCTCGGATGCCTGTTTCCGTGCTTCGACCTCTTTCTGGTGCCTCTGGCGCACCCGGCGGCGCATCTTGGTCCGTGCGACCTTCGCAGCCTCACCTGATGGCTTGCCGACAACCTCAGCCAGGAACGCCGGCTGCTCCTCCACGGGAAACCGCAGGGCCTGGGCCAGCCGCGTCACACCCATCTCCTCCACCTGCTCCCGGGTGAACTGCTCGGTGACGCGGATCCAGCGCCGGGCCGCCGCGCGCCGCAATCCGATCTCCTCCTCCACGAAGTCGTAGAAGGATCGGAACCGGTGCAACCCGTACTGATCCAGGCGCAGACGCCACAGCCCGCGCTCCTGGATGTCCCGCAGCGCGAGCCCCATGTCGTAGGTCGAGACGCCCACCTGGGCGTCCATGCGCGCCACCCGTGCCACCGCCTCGTCCAGGTCGGCAACCGTGGCCCCCGGCTGCGGGAGCGGTTGCCCGTCGGCCGCCGTCAGGGCTTCATCCTTGGGCGGCGCCACCGCCTGGCCCGGCTCGCCGCAGTACGGACACTCGGGCAGGCGCGCGTCCGAGTCGCCCCCGCACTCGGAGCAGTTGGCCAAAACGATCGGCGGGTCGGTCTGCCGCCACAGGGACTGCAGCCGCGCCACGAGGGCCTCCGGGGATCCATTGGTGGGCAGTCGGTAGTAGACCAGGTAGGTCGCTACCAGATCGCGCTGGACCATCCCCATGTCGGGGCGCTTCATCCCCGGATCATCCCGTCGATCGCCGGCTGCAGGACGTGCCCGCGCGCGGCCAGCCGCTTGACCCACCGCCGCACGGTGTTGGGATCCACGTCGTACGCCGCCGCCACCGCAGCGCGATCGCCCCGGTGCTTGCGGAACGTTTTCAGCAGCTCGGCGAAGGCCCCGGCTGGGTCCGCCTGGATGGTGGTGCTCATGACGATCGGTCGGTAGCTCATTCGATTACCTCCTGCGGTGTCGGTGTCGTTCTTGCCGCACCCGGTTGACCAGCGGCCAGAGGTGCCAGGCGCGGATCCAGTCGAACACGGTATCTCGACGCACGCCAAGTTCGTGCGCCACGCGCACGATGACCCCGTGGTTTGCGATCAGCACGTCGGCCAGCACGTCCCGTGTCACCCCCCAGCGTTCTCCCATCTTGTACACGGGTCGATTATCGCCCGGGGAGTCGCGGTGTCAAGGTTGTCGGTGTGGAAGGGGGGAGGATCGATCAGTTGGAGCAGTCGACGTTGGCGCAGGGTTCCACCCCGCGTTTCAGGCGCTCCCGGTTGCGGCGCAGCAGGCGTTCGTACTCGCGCTCCCGGCGCTGCCGGTTGGGGATCGATTCGGTCACCCGGCGCGCCTCCTGGCTGGCGAACTGGTCGTGCTGCACGGACTGAATCTCGCCCACCGTCTTGGCCAACTTGAGGCCCTGCACCTCCACCGCCTTGATCGTCTCGGCCTGCTTGTCGACCTTCTGCTCGATCTTGGCATCGCGGTCGATGCTGGCCTGGGTGGCGGCCTTCTCGCAGCCGTCCACGTAGCCCTTGGTCGCCAGTTGGAATCCCCCGGCGGTCCCGCCTCCGATGACGAGCGCCCCAAGCAGAGGAAGCACGAGTTTCCAGGGGACCGTCACGCCGCCCCCGGTGATGGTGGCGGCTGCGGCGTCGGTGTCCGTTGCGTGCGTTCCAGTCGGTTCGGCTGCGGGCGAAGCGGTAGGGTCCGGCATGGGGGCACCTCCTTAGAGGCTAGTTTACCGCTTTCGGCCCCTCGGCGCTATCCCCGGGATCCAGGAGCTCGAACGCCTGGCCCACCACCAGCGGCGAGGGGAAGGTCTTGGCGATCATGGTCTTGATCAGATCCACGTCCTTGGCCTCGATGGCGACGGTGCCTTCCGCCTGGTAGACCTGCTGCATCAGCATGTAGCGGCGCACCTTCTCCTTGCCGTTGGGGTCAGGCGCGCGGTTCTGGTTGGGCTGGTCCATGTACCCCAGCCCGGTCAGGATCACGTCCCGCAGCGTCAGCGCCGCCGGCTCCATCTCCCAGATCGGATCTCCGGCGTCGTCCATCAACTGCGCTCCGTCAGCGCAGCAGCGCGGGATCTTCTCCCCGTCGGCGTCCCGCTTGGGCTCCATCTCGTTTGAGCGGAGCGGGTTGCCTTTCAAGTCCTTCAACACGGCGGTCACGTCGATCAGCATCTTGGGCCTCCTTCGCTTGATTTTGCGTCGACTCATGCTCCGGACTATGGCCCCGGGAACGGCGGGTGTCAAGGTTGGCGCGTGGGCTAGGCGTAGGTGGCGGTCGAGTAGTGGTAATCGAACATCACGTAGCGGCTGGCCCCAATCCGGTTCTTGACCGCCACCGTGTTGCTGCCCGCGTCGTAGATGCAGTAGTAGGTGTCCGTGTCGGCATCGTCCACGTTGGCCGAATTGGCGATCAGGGTCACCGTCCCATCGGCCGCCCACGCCACCTGGGCGTAGCTGCCGTCGTTGTGGAAGTAGAACGTGCCCCAGCCGTACGAGTCCGCCGGCAGGGTAAAACTCGCGTCGTCGGCGAGCAGCACCGGGGCCTCGTGGTTGGTGACGTGGCTGCCGCTGCCGATCCCGCTGTAGGCGTCGGTCTGGTTGTGGGTGAACGAGCGCCACTCGGTTGCACTCTGGTTTGCGCTCTGGATGAACACGGTCGGGTCGGTTTCCAGGGCGTGCGCGAAGTCGTATCCCATGTCCGCCTTCTGGCAGACGATGAGCGCATTGGAATCCGTGCTGACGCCGAACAGCCAGGAGTCGGGTGTCTGCGTCGTGTCGTACTGGATCGCCGCGTTCGAGTCATCGCCGAACGCCCAGTTCATGTCGTCCTTGACCACCCCGCCGTAGTACGACGTGACCACCCCTGCGGAACTGATCGCCAGTACACTCTTGTTCCGCATGCCGCGCGCGTCGGTTCCATATTGGACATGGAGCGAACCGTCTCCGCTGCCGTCCCCGTTGGTCTGCCGTCCGATGGCCCACTTGTTCTCGAACACCGTGCCGTCGACTTGCGCGAAACTGATCGCGCTGCCCCACGTCCCGGCGTCGGTGGACACGATCGTCACGCCGGCGTCGTCGCCGACCGCGGCGATCTGCGCGCTCGCGTCCGTGTCGTCCCAGCCGGTGCCGAGGTCCGCGGTTTGAACGTGTAGTTCGGTGAGCGGCGACGTGATGCCGAGCCCGGCCTTGCCTGCTTCATCGAGCGTGAAAACGATCGGGATGTCGTCATCGGCGATCGCCGTGTCCTTGGTGGCGAAGTGCAGCTTGCCTTGCGACTCGCCGCCAACTCGTTCGTGAATGATCGCCGCGCCGACGTTGCTCGTGTCGGTGCTGTTCCCGAACCCGATGCCGACGGCGTGATTGTTGTCGTTCGCGTATCGGGTGACCACGAAACCCAGCTCGGAGACGTCGACGTCGGTTCCGCTCAACGCGTTCTCGTCCTGCATCGTATGGAAGTCGAACTCAGGTGCCGTCATCCGCCCGCCGATGCGTGTGACCGTCCCGCCTGTTTCCTGTATCAGCGTCAGCGTATGACGTGCTGCCCCGTCTGCGGTGACTACACCAAAATCGACGTGCGCCTGATCGCTTATCCGCCTGCCTGCCTTAATCTCGAGCCCTCGGTCGTTAGCGGTTCCGAATCGTGCCATCACGCCAGAGTCGTCGGCGTCGCCAGCTCCAACGACGTACAGCGCCGGCAGGTAGCTGCCGGTCGTCGATGTATCAGTCTGAACGTGGAGCATCGACGCTGTCGGAACCGGTGCGTTAGCCCAAGTCCCTGGCGTCATGGTGTTCACGCCGACGCTGCCGATCTTGTCGATCCTCACGCTCTCGGCGTAGGTGTCGCTGTCGGTGCGCCGCTGGATCGCCAACTCTGAACCGGACAGCGTGTCGTCCGGCTGGATCGCGTTAAACGCAATCACCGAATTCTTGGCGTCGGCCCTTGCGTTGAGCACCAACGAGGAGAAGGTGTCATGCACCGCCCCGTCGGCGGCGTTGTAGATCATCGCCCCCTGCGTCGAGGGTACCGCCGTCGCACTGTACGCCGTGTCGCTGTCGACTTGGACTTCCAGCCGATACCCGCTATCAGCAGCGGTTCCAATCCCCAGGTTACCGCCGCTGTCGATGTACGAATATGTGCCCGCACAAAGTCGAACACCGACGTTCGCGCTCGCGTCGTATAGGTACAGCCGGGCGTGGTCGGAACTGTCTTGCGTGACCAACAACAGCGCGTCGGTGTCCTCGCTGTTCTCAATGCGCAGCGCGTTCGAACTGACGCCGCTGGACTTCACCTCCAGCATCGCCGTCGACGGCAGCATGCCAGCGCCGATCGCTCCGGTACGTGTGATCCCTGCAACGTCGCTCGCGCCGTTGTTCACCACGAACGGCACGGCGTCGTTGTCGTCACTGACGATCTGCAACACCCGGCTGCCGCTGCTCCAGTTCGTCCCCTGCGACTCCAGGCTGACGACGGTTTCCACGATGCCACCCGTCGGCGTCTGCACAACGGTCAGCAACCCGGCGGTGGTGTCGTCGTCCACGATGTTCACGGCCCCGGTGTCGGCCGTGATGGTGCGCCCCGCTCCCGCGCCCCCTGAATCGTAGGCGTCGTCAAGCGACACCCCCGCCGCCGCCGCCGCCGCCGTCGTGTCCACGTAGGTCTTGACCGCCCGCTCCGTCGGCAGCGCCGTGTCCGACGCCCCGCCCAGCGTCCCGTCGGTCGAGAACTCGTTGATCGTGGCGCCTGCCGCCATCGTGGCGCCCGTCGCCGAGATCGTCATCACCGTGCTGGTCGCCACGTTCAACAGCACGTTCGCAGCCCCATCCGCGATCACGTCCCCGCTGCCCGTGGTCTGCAACGTCAGGTCCGCCCCCGCCACGACGAAGTGCGACGCCTTGGCCGCGTCGATCTCCACCCCGCCGGCCGTCGCGTTGATGTCGACGGCGTTGGTCGGAGCGCCGTTGGTATTGATGATCACCGATGCGTTGGTCCCACCCGTCGCCGACAGGGTGAGCGCCTGACTCGCCCCCGACACGCTGAAGTTGGAGGACTGCGCGGCGTCGATGCTCACCTGCCCGGCGGTAGCGTCGATGGTGACCGTGGTCGCCGCGTTGATGTCCACCACCGCCGCCGAGTCGATCACGATGTTGCCAGACGTTGTGGTCTGCACCGTGATGGTCCCGCTGTCGCGGGCGATCACCGCGCCCCGGCTCACCGTCAGCACGTCGGCTGCCCCGTCGTTGATCGCCAGCGGCACGGCGTCCGCGTCGTCGCTGATCAGTTGGAGCACCCGCGACCCCGCCGCCCAGTTGGTGCCCTGCGCCTCGATGCTGGTCACGATGTTGGTGGTCGGCGCCGGCGGCGTCTGCACCACCGACAGCAGTGTCACCACCGAATCCGTGCCCGGGATCGATACCGTGTCCCCGGTCATCAGCGGCGCCAGCACAGTGCCTGTCCGGTCCCACCAGTAGATGTCCGAGTTGTCGACCTTCTGCCACACGGTGCCGTTGAAGATCGCCCAGTCGTTCTGCTCCCAGTCCGTGATGCCGTCCAGGTTCGTCGTCCCCGCCACGCTCACCACGTAGTAGTAGCCCTTGGTCCCGACCCCGCTGGCCAGGGCCGGGGTGTTGGTGTTGGCGTTCCACGTGCCCTGGTAGTTGACCGATCCCGCGATGAACGCCGCCGCCGACAGCGCATCCACGATCTCGTTCTGCGTCTCGCTCCACGTCTGCGCCGCGTACTGCGTGGATTCCGCCGGCACCAACTTCCGCACGTTGGGCAGCAGCGTGGTGGTGCGAATCGACACCACGCGCTCGAACACGTGGTCGTCGCCGTCGAAGTGCGCCGTGCAGCGGAAGGTGTAGGAGTGCACCCCGGACCCCGGCAGGATGATGGTCGCGTTGCCGTTGGGGTTGGTCAGGTACTGCCGCGCCGTCCCGCTGTCCACGAACGTCAGCAGCGGGGCATCCTTTGACGCCAACGGGCTGTTCCCGTCGGTCGGGTCGTACACCTCGTACGTGACCGCCAGCGCGCCGCTGGGGCTGTTCTCCAGCGTCAACGTCAGCGTCTGGCTGTGCGTGCCGTCGAACCCCGGATCCCCGGTGACCGGATCCTCGGCCGGCGTTCCGTTGATCGTGAACTTCGCTTGCTCGGATAGGATCGTCATCTCAGTTTCGCTCCCGCACGATGTCGTCGCCAAACGCATCGCCCTCGACCGTGATCACCAGGCGCCCCTGCCAGCGGTTGTGGTGGATCTCCCGCACCAGCACCAGGTAGGTCCCGGCGCTGGGCACGGTGAACGTCCACGAGTCCGGCGGCGTCCGCCGGTGCACCTTGTACCGGTACCCATACGCCGCGCCCCCCTTCGAACCACCCGGTTGTAGGATGGTCTCGATCGGGCAGGCGATCCCCGACGGATCCGCGTCGCCGTAATCGATGTTGATGGTGATCGGCTTGAACGGCTGCAGCGGCTCGCTGCCCTCGTCCACGGTCAGCGTGATGCGATCCGCCTTGACGTAGGTTGGCGATAGGATGTCCAGCGTTGCCGGCATGCGCGTACCTCCAGCACGCTAGACGCCCTCGGCATCCAGGTGCAAAATCCGGGTGCCCCCGTTCTCGCGGTACACCGCAAACGTGTAGTGGCCCGAGGCGGTGATCACCACGTCACGCACCGCCGACCACCCCGGGTCCGGGTAGACCGCCGGGGGGCCCGCCGACGGGTACTCGATACACACCATGTCGAACAGCTCGCCGCCCAGCAGCGAGTCCGGTAGCACCAGCCCGTTGACCGTGGCCGCGATCTGGATCCGTGCCGCCCCGCCCGCCGAGAACTGCGCCACCTGGAACGTCTGCGCCGCGAACCGCGAGGGGTTGACCCGCGACACCTCGCCCGCGCTCGCGTCCGCCGTGTCGTCGGTCCAATCCCGCCGCAGCATGTCCGCCCGCGTGTAGGTCGCCCGGTCCGTCCCGTCGGGGTCCAGCGTCTGGTAGGCGAAGTCCAGTTCCAGCGGGGACGGCCGCCGCGTCCACATCTGCATCGACGCCAGCGTGCCGTCCAGCCAGTCGGTCAGCCCGTCGCTGCTGCCGATGTAGCCCGCCGGGTCGCCCGCGTCGATCGCCGCGTCCGAGGCTGTCCCCGCCACGTCCACCGCCGCGTCCAGATCCATCGCCGCCGCCACCGCGCTCGTCCAGTACAGCGTCCAGAACCCGTCCAGCAGATCCGTCGGGCCGCCCACGCTCACCCCGTTGTGCCGGTACTCGTACGTGCCCCCAGCGTTGATCCGCATGATCTCGAGGTTGGGGAACCCCAGCACGGTCTGGGTGCTGGTGTACACGTCGGCGATCCAGTCGAACGCAACGAACCACTCCCCCGCCAGAATCCCGTAGTCCAGCGGGATCTTGAAGAACTGCTGCAAGGTGCGCTCGAACGTCGCGCGCTTGATCCCAGTCGCCGCCGAGACCGTCGGCCGGGCCGCCGCCGTGTCCTGGTACGGGTTGCCGAACCTCGGGGTGGTGATCACGTACTCGTCGTCCGTGTCCCAGTCGTTGTCCGTGCCCCCCGCCAGCGTCGCCGTGACCTTGACGTCCGTGTTGGCCGTGATGGCCCCCGCGCTCCCGTCGGTCACGTTGTAGATTGTGCACCCGACCAGTTCATCCGTCCCCCAGAACGCCGCGCCGTCCTCCAGCGCCGCCTGGTTGTTCGCCCCCGTGTGCGCCCCCGTGCGAACCGCCCGCGCCGGGGGTGCTACGTTCGTCCACAGCGACCCGTCCAGCGCCAGTCCGGACTCGCGGCAGTCCAGCACCAACCCCTCAATGTCGGCGTAGTCGGTGCGGATCTTGGCGTCGAAGTTCGGCATCTACATGTAGCCCTTCACCATCACGCTGATCTCGCAGTTGGTGCCGCCGGCGTTTGGCACGATCAGGTTCCCCGCGTCGTCGTACAGGCTGAACGACATGGTTCCAACCGCTTTCGATTTGTACACGCCGAACCACGACGCACCGGCCACCAATACGCCGATGTACACGGCGTAGGTGGTGTTCGCAAAATTGCGCTGGAAGGTGACCGTGATCTGGGTCGCGTTGGACGTCACGGAACTCACGTTGTTATTATCCCCCATCGCCGGCGCCCCGCCCCCCGTGATCGTTGCCGAGCACCAGGTGTCCAGCAACTGGAACTTGTGGGTGTTGGCGCGCACCAGGAACTCAGCGTTGGTCGCCTCGTACCACAGATCCCCATCGCTCAGGCTGGTGGGATCCGCCGCCGCGCCCTGCATGCTGATGTTTGGGCCGCCCGCCGTGCGGACGGTGTGTACCGCAGAACCGGTTCCTGTGCCCTGGAACGCCCCACCGTTGCCGTTGGTGGCGCCGCCCACCCCCTCCACGCCGTTTGCGTCCGTGCCGCCGCCGGTGCCCTTGACACCCGCGCCCAGCCCCGCGCCCGTCCCCACAACACCGTAGCCGTTGGTCGCGCCGCCGTCCGCCGTCACCCCGTGCCCGTCCGACGCGCCCCCCTGGAACACGCCACCCTCGCCGGCACCCTGGCCGTAGCCCTCGACACCGTGGCCGCCTGCGACCCCGTGGCCCTCGACCCCGGTACCGCCGCCCGATCCGCCCTGGCCGTAGACCCCCGCCGTCGCACCGCCGCCGATCCCGCGCACGCCTTCGCCACCGCCGGCACCGCCGACCCCCCGCACCCCCTGCCCCGATCCCTGGCCCGTGCCCAGCACGCCGTGCCCGTTCGCCGTGCTGCCGGTGAAGTCTCCACCGGGATCGCCGCCGGCCGCCCCCGCGACCGCAACCACCCCCGATCCGCTCGACCCGCCGGTGAAGTCGCCGCCCGGTTCTGTCCCCTTGCCGACGCCGGTAACCCCCGTAGCGTTCGCCGCCACCACCCCCGATGCGTCGAAGGTGGCTTCCTCGTTCCAGACAAGCGCCGCGCTGGGGTTGTACGTGCCGCCCGCGTAGCCGTCTACGGCCCTGGACTGGTTGATGTCGATCCCGTTGGCCTGGGCCGATGTGAGAATTTCAAAAGCCGCCCACCCGGCAGGATTCTGTCGCGAGAAGGTCATCTCGTCACCTCATCGATTGGCACTGAACCGTAGACCGGATCCTTGAGTTGCCACCCGTTCCAGGCGCCGGTCACCTCGCCGCTGTCCTTGTCGATCGCAACGTCGCTGTGATCGCGCCCAAACACGACCCTGCGCCGCGCGTCCACCGGGCGCCATCCGTCGGGCGTCTCCACCAGCAGCTTGCGCTCGACGAGCCCGTCCCATGCCCGGCAGATCATGGCGTCGGTGGCCTCGGGGTGCTGCGACGCGCGCACCAGATCCGCGACCTCCAGCGGCCCCTCGGCGGTGCGCCCGCTGATGGTCAGCAGGTTGTAGATCGTCATGGCGACGGTGCTGGTCGCGTAGGGTTCCTGTCTCATGATCCAAACGCTCCAAAGTCTAGCAGCGACTGGTCCAGTACGAACCCGGCGCTGGGGTTGGCGATGATCCGAAAGTCCACCCAGGCCGGCAGCACCTGGTTGAGGATGGCCTTGGCCTGCTCGATCCGACGCTTCTGCTCGGCCGACAGCGCCCCGGCAGCGACGTTGTACTGCACGATGCACACGAAGTCGTCGCTGAAGTTGGGGAACAGGGTGGAGTACCGGCCGCCCCCGAACGCCGGGCCGCAAGCTGACGGATCGCTGGGGTCGAAGTCCTCGAATCCCCGGCCGGGGGTGGTGCTGGCCGAGGTGTCGCGGTCGCCGTCCAGGATGGAGAACAACGGGTCGACGCGCTGGAGCTCGGCCTCCAGATCCTCGGTCTCCGCGGTGACGGCCTGCACCCACCGGCGCAGGATCTCCTGCCGCCGCTCCTCGTCGCTGGACGCGCTGGGGGCGGTGATGTGCAGGATGTCCTCGTAGATGGCGATGGCGTCGGTCGCGCGATCGGGCCACACCTGGCACACGGCGCGCTCGTCGGCCACCCCGGCGGCGATCCCCCGGGCCAGCGCCCAGCGCCACGCGCCGTCCAGCGAATCGATGTCCCCGCAGTTATCCCGGCCGATCGCGTCGCGGAGCGCGTGGTACGCCCGCTCGGCCAACGACAGCCCCCCGCCGATCTGGCAGGGGATGGGGTTGCCGGCACCGATCTTCGCCACGCGCGCCTCCTTCGGTTACCAGATGGCCAACAGAAACTCGGACACCTCGGCCGGATCCCCGGCCGCATCCCGGAACACCACCGTGCCCGCGTAGTCGCTGGTGAGTTGGAGAATGCCCTCCAACTTGGCGTCCAGGATGATGTACTCGTCGTCGATGTCCCAGTCGTTGTCCGTGCCGCCGCCGAGCGCGCCGGTCACGGTGTCGGCCGTGTTGCTGACGATCGTCGCCTGCGAACCGTCGGTCAGGTTGTAGATCTCCATCCCGGCGAACTCGTTGACCGTCCAACTCTGCGAGGTGTCGGTCAGCACCGCCACGTTGTCGAGCCCGTCGTGGGTTCCCGTCGCCGGCATCGCGTTGGTTGCGGCCACCATCCCGCCACGGAGCACCAACGCGATCGCTGCGCCGAGCTCGTTGTTGTAGGTGCTGGCGAATGCGAACTGGTAGACCCCCGCCGCGGCGTAGGTCCACGTGATCGCGGACAGCGCGCCGTCGGCGTCCCAGGCCAACCCCTGCACGTCGGTGGTCACCACGCCGCCCGAGACGCTGCACCGCAGCAGCGCCAGCGGGGACGACTGGCACAACCCCGCCAGTTGCCAGAAGTTGAGCTTGTAGGTTGAGGCTCCGATCTCGCGCTTCGGATCGATAACCGGGCGCTCGTCCTCGAGATCCGACGGCCCGAACGCCGACCGGTTGCTTCGTGTGGGAAATCCTGCCATCGGTCCTACCTCATCACAGCGGGTAAAGCGCAACCCGTCCCAGGGTCACGATGTTGGGCCCGTCGATCACGTCGCCGGGCAGGTCGGGTTCGCTCCTCGAGATGGACGTGAGCTCCGCGTTCGGCGCCACCCCGCCCAGCGCGTCGATCACCCGGCTCACCACGAGCTGGCCTGCGATCGACGGATACTGCTCCGACGGCGGCGGGTACCGGAACGCCCGCGCCGCTCGCGCGTCGGTGTCCAGGTCCACAACCTCGCCCGGCCCCAACTCGTCGAAATAGTCCGACAGCGCGTCGGCAATGATAGTGAGGCGATCGGTTCCAGGGGACAGGTACTGCCCGGTGGCGATGGTCATCGTGGGGGCTGCGTTCAACTTGATCGTGGCGATCGGAGAACTGAACGACACCTCCGACACGTCCAGTTCCTCCCACGCGCTGTTGTCCTCGTCCCAGAGCATCAGGCTGGGCACGTCGTCGCCGGTCAAGGTCGCAGCCCCGCCCGGGAGGGTTACATTCGTTTGCACCGTGAACTGCGTCTGCGAAGCGACGCCGTTTACCGTGACCGCCGGGTAGCTGCTGGAGTAGGTCGGCCAGGGCGAGGTGTCGGTCCAGCCGCCGGTTGTGCCGTACCCCATGCTAAGTCGCATCACCAGGTCGGAGTCCTGCTCGTTGGGTGGCACGCAGACGACGTAGGCCCGCTGCGGGGTGACCGGGCTGTCGGGTGGCACCAGGTAATTCCGGGCAGCGATCAGGGTAGCCGGCGCCACGTCGGTGCGCGCCTCGGGGCCCAGGGTGCTGCCCCGCTTCTGGAGCACGCAGACCATCAGGGATCCCGCGTGGAACACGCAGGGATAGACGAATGCAGACTCGATCGCGTTGCTGGCCGCGCGCGCCCAGTTGACGAAGTGCGCGGCGTTCCCGCAGGCCGGGCGGTAGGCGATGAACTGCTCGATCCGCGAGGCGTACTCGGTGTCCGTTTCGACGTCGAACCCGCCGGTGAAGTCCTCGTCCACCTCGGCGTCGTCCTGTGCGCCGACCGGCTTGTTGACGCTCCATGTCAACGTGGTAGTGGCCGGGGGGTTGGTGTCCGATCCGGTGTCGATCGCCCCCATCTCCAACGCGACCTGCGCGGATCCTGCGGGAACCGTGCCCGTGACCAGCACCTGATACTGCACGCCGTTCTGATCGACGGCGACACACGCCGTCGGGTCGCCCAGGGTAGTCGATCCGGTGAACACCGTGCCCGCCGGTCCGTAGGCCACCACCGGCCCGCTGCCGCCGGTGGCCGGCAGCTTGGATCCCTGCCCCAGCCAGAGCGGCCCGTGGAAGTTCTCCAGGAACGCGGTGTTGCTCCACGCCGGCCGCAGTTGGTTTGCCAGATACCGCGCGCGCGACTGCGATGCTTGCAGCGCCAAGTCCAGGCAATCGGCTTCGATGAAGAACGCGGACCCGCGCTGGGTCACTTCGATTACCGTGTCCTCGGTGAACAGCGCGGCGGTGTCCGGGTCGATCATCACCCGCAGCGCGTTGCGCAGGTTGCTCAGAACCACATCGTCGCGGATGTCGCCCCGGCGGAACAGGATGAACTGGCGTTCGTCTGCGGTGGTCACGCGCTCGCCTCCGTGATGCTCTGCGTGGACCCCTTGGGCGCGCGCAGATTGACGTACTCGACTCGGAACTGCTGGGTCTGGTTGGTGCGGTCCGCGTCGTTGAAGAACACCCCGACCAGGCGGATGTCCTTATTGCGCCGCAGGCGGGCCAGCGCAGTGTTCACCTCGCTGCGAATGTCGTCCTGCATCGAGGCGGCCATGTGGCGAATCTTGTGCAACTGCGTGCCCTCGTCCGACACCGCCGGGCCATTCCAGCGGATCAGCGACAGCGCCAGCACCACCTGCGCGTCGATGGGATCCATGCCCCGGGTCAGGCTATCCCAGTCCCTGGTCATCGGGTTCCAGATCCGCGCCTTGAGCGGCGAAGGGGATTGGAGCGGGTCGGTGGCAAAGACCAGAGCGCCCACGGGTTGCGCGGTGGACGGCAGGGCGATGCGGATGATCGTCATGGGCCAATCCTATCATCAGCCGTGACGGCGGGCAAACGAGACGAACGGGGGGGGCGGGACGATGGGGCGGGGTTACTTCTCGGTCTTGGGCAGGGGCAGTTGCGCGCGCACCCGCTTGGATTCCACGCGCGCCGCTCCAATGACCGCCGCCGTGACCTGGGCTACATGGTCCGCACGGCGTTGGCTCTCCTCGCTCATGCGCGCCCGATCCGACGAGGTGACCACCGCGCTCCCGCGCTTCACCGCCCGTAGACCCCCGCGATATTTAGAGGATCCGTGATCTACGCGCTCGTCCGGCGACAGCACCTTGAACCCGACGCCACGCTCGACGCCTACCAGTACGTTGTACTCCCGCCAGAGCACCGACCGCCATCGATCGGTGACCGTCTTGAACCGGGTGCTCTCCCGGGGCGTTCCGATCAGTTCCGCGATCTCGGCGTAGGGGATCACTTGCCCCTCTTCGGGCACCTGATACCGCTCGCGCAGTCGCGCCAGTTCGATGTCGGTGGGCACGCCACCGAAGTACAACCCATCATCTTTTTGCTGATCATTCATCACCACCTCCGTCGGTTAGAAATGCACCATTGGTGCCCATGCCAAGCCCGGCCAAGCCGCGCCGCGCCGAGCCCCGCCGCGCCGGGCCCGGCCGCGCTCCTAGTTGCGCCATTGGCGCCCTTGCCTCGCCTCGCCACGCCCAGCCGTGCCACGCCCTGCCGAGCCATGCCACGCTCCGTGCTAGTTGTCCCATTGGGACCCATGCCTTGCCCCGCCCGGCCCAGCCGCGCCTTGCCCAGCATGGCCTTGCCCCGCCGGGCCAGGCCAAGCCCCGATCCATGCATCAGACCTGCGTCACGGTCGCCGCGAACTTGCCGAACACCCCCGGCGACTGCTTCGAACTCGGGCGCCAGTCGCACAACCCGCAGTACGCACCGCCGAGATCGAAGAACTCCCGCACCACCTCGATCGGCAGCTTTTTGTCGTCCAGCACCGTCAGCGATCCGCGCGCCGTCCAGTTGCGAAATCGCGGGCGCACCCGGATGTGCTTCGCGCTCTTGACCCGCGCCCGCTTCACCAGCAGGTCGTAGCCCAGCGACCGCACCAGATCGATGTGCTTGGAGAATTGCCCCTCGTCGATCAACCCGGTGATGTCGTCCCAAAGCACGGGGCGCCCGTTGGCCTCGATCGGCCAAATCTGCTCGTTGATCAGGATGCTCGACTGGCTCAGTTTCTTGTAGGTTGTTTGCCCCTTCAAGATCTTCATCGCCCCCGCCTCGCGCAACATGGTCATGAGGTTGTCGGCGGGGATGCCGACGACCGTTCCGTCGTGGTAGACGTTGCCGAGCCACCGCCAGGGAGGGGACCGATCGTCGCCCGCCTTGCTCTCGGTCTTGTTGTCCGCGTTCTTGGCCCACGCCTCCATCTGATCGCCCCACACCACGTTGTCCTGGTGCATGAGCAGATCCGTGCCGCCCACGTCCGCAGAGCCGACAAGGTTGTCAAGGCAGACGGGGCGATTTGATGGAACAATTGCGAAACCAGACATTCACAGTCGCGTAGTTCAGCAACGGAATACTACCTCACAGCACGTCTTTGCCTCCCGTGCCTCGCGGATCTGCCGCACCAGTCGCTCCCGTTGTTGCGGTGTCATCTTTCTCTTTTCTGCCGCTTCCCTGCGCAGTAGCAGCATGCCAAGACGGATTGCCAGGTCTGTCTCCTCACCGGTCATGCCAAACCGCTCCTGCATCTCCGCGCGGACCTCATCGGTGAACGGGTTGGTCAGCATCAGCCGCTCCAGCGCCTTCGTGCGGCGCCGTAGTGCCTCTTGCGAACAGTTCTTTTTCCCCATGGCGTTTCCCCTCCTCACACATACTATACCCCTGCTACCCGCTGCCGGGTAAAAGGTATGCTAGAGCGGGTCGAGGGGGCAGTAGAGCGAGGGGATAGAAAACGTCGGGATCGACGGCAACGGGATCGCCGGTAGTGCGAACGCCGGCAACGGGATCGCGGGGATACCCGGTAGGCTGGGCAGCGATGGGATGGTGAAGCTCGGGATCGACGGCAACGGGATTGCCGGCAGTGCGAACGCGGGGAGGGGGATCGCGGGAATCCCTGGAAGGCTTGGCAGTGTGGGGATCGTGAAGTTCGGGATGCTCGGCAGGGGAATCGCCGGGAGCGCGAAGCTCGGTAGCGGGATCGGCGGGAAAGCGCAGTTGGTCATTAGCTGATGGTGCCGGTGCTGCTGGTGTTGGCGGTGTCCCCACCGCTGGTTACGTTGGCCGCGGTGCCGGTGGTGGTCACTTCAGCGTTGGCCACGACGTAGTTGACTATGACCTGCCCGATCGATTCGCACAGGTCGGCGACTTGCTGCTTCGCCGTCGCCAATTGCGCACCGGTCAGCGTGCCGTAACTGATCTTCGCATCGTAGTCTTGGAACACCGCATAGGCGCACCCGCTGCCGCTGTCGGCTCCGGTGCCAGGATCGATGGTGATGCTGCCGGGGTCCAAGGACATCGCATCCTCCTATGGGGTTGGCGACAGGAACAGCCGCGGGCAGGGGGCCGATGCCGGTCCCGCCAGTAGCGGCACGCCCAGGTTGGGGTCGCCGATTTTCACCGTGCCGTTGATCACGATCTGGTCGGCCTGCAGGTTGATCTCTCCAGGCTTCAGCGTGACCACCGCCACCTTGAGCCCCGACCCGGACGGGGAGTCCGGGCTTTGCAGTTGCACCGATCCCCCAAGCAGATCGTCTTGGAGCAGGATCGCCGCCCCGTTGGCGTGCACCACGCTGATCGACTCGTTGCCGCTGGTCGGGTCCAGGGTGATGACGTGCGCCTTCTGCGCCACGCCCGCAGCGTTGAAGTCGTAGGGGCAGTAGATCACCTGGATTGCCCCCTTGGTCAGATCGTCGTTGTCCACGGGGCTGATGGCGTGGTAGCCCCCGCCGTACCCTACCAGTGCCACCGTGCCCTCGTTGGGGGCGTCGCCGAACATCCGCGCCCGCACGTCGCGCGAGGCGATGGGGATCAGCGAGTCCCCGAAGCGCACGCACACTGCCTCGGCGTGGTCGCCGTCCGTGTCGTCATCGGGGGGCAGCGGCCGGCACACGATCCCGATCTGGCCGTACACGTCGCCGTCGTCCACCTCGCCCCCGCCGCCGTCGACCGTGGCCTCGTCCTCGTCGGCGGCCAGATCCAGGCCAGGCACCCCCTCCACCTGGTACTGTACCGGCCGCTTGGACCCCTGCACGGCCTCGACCAGGCTGCTGCCCACCACGCGGCAGAACTGAAACACGGCATCGGCGGTGGTGCGCAGCATCAGTCGATCCCCCGGACGCAGATCACCCGCGCGCCGATCGCGTCACCGTAGGCGAGGATTGCGGTTGTGATGTAATTGATCGTCCATCGTTGGCCCAGCACATCGGTTCGGATCGACCCGCTGCGGACATCACCAAACCCGCACCCGTCCCCGAACGCCGCCGGCCAGTAGCAGCCGCCCGTCGGGCCGTCCCATGGCGCGCACCCGGTGCAGTCCTCCGCGTCGGCCTCGTCCAGCCACAGGGGGTCGCTCAGGGCGCACCCGTCGTCGCAGGGGGTGGCCAGCGCCCAGCGGAGCTCGTCGATAGTCGGCAGCCGCCAGCCGGATCCCAAAGCCGAGCAGTAGGCCGTAGCATCGGCGTGGTCGAGCAGCGTAGGTGCCGGGGCAGCCCAGCACCGGGCGCCGTCCTCCCAGAAGCAGTCCGCGTCCGTGTCGGTGTCGGGCCCGGGGTCACCGTCGGGCGCCCCGTCCGGCCCAGCGTCGGCGACAATTCCAGCGTCGCTATCCGTGTCGGTGTCGCCGTCCACGTCGCCGTCCGCATCCGTGTCGGTGTCGCCGTCGGCGCCCGAATCCGTGGCTGCGTCGCCAGCAGCGGCATCGCTGCCCGCGTCCTCCCCCGGGGCGGCATCCCAGGCCCCGGCATCCGTTCCGCCGTCTGGGGGCCATCCTGGGCCGTCTGACGGGTATGTCCCGTCGCACCCCGCCGCCGCCAGCACCAATAAAATCGCCAAATGTTTCATCAACTGAGCACCCAGATCCCTTTCTTCAGCAGCGACAGGTTGGTGGCATCGCCTCCTGCCGGGTCACGCCTCAACGTAACCCCATGCACAAAGTATGCCCCCAGGGTGCCCCCGAGTACATCGGACTCGACCGCTACCACACAATCGACCCCCCAGTTGACGTTCCGGTAGCCGTCCCACCACGACAGCCCGTCCAGTTCCACGGTAATCGCGTCCTTGCCCTTGGACCGGGCGGCCAGTTCGCGCTTGATGGCGATCCGCGCCTCCTCGACGGAGCGCACCCCTTCGGCCTGCATCACGATCGGCCGATAGAACCCGGCGTCGGACACGTCCCGAACCCGGGCCATCTGGCTGACCCGCTTGCGCCCCCGGCCCTTGGGCACCTGGATCCCGGTCATCTGGATGCTGGAGGGGATGCCGGACCAGTCCTGGCCCCGGGTGATGCCCCGCACGTTGTTGCCCTGGCCCGCCGGCCCTCGGTTGGCCCGCAGGGTGTAGATCGGCGCCTGCGTGTCGTTGGGGGCGCCAACGAGGATCTTGCCGTCGGGGCTGTCCCAGTGGATCAGCCCGTGCCGGCGCAGGTGCCGGTCCGCCGCACCGTAGATGGTCTCGCCCGGCTGCACCTTGGCCTTCTGGGCGTTGACCTTCTTGAAGTCTGGCCCCGGACTCTGGCCCGTGGTGTCGCGCCCGGTCAGCAGGTTGCGGCCCAGCGCCTGGTCGTCGCCGATGAAGTCGGACGCGGTGTATCCCAGCGGTGCGTAGAGGGACAGCAGCAGATCCTTCAACGTCATGTTCTTCTGGATGACGCCCGGGCTGGCCCCCGCGTACATGGCGTCCGCCAGCTTGGTGCGGACGGTGAACCGGACCACCGACCCCCCGGCCGCGTCCAGCGGGGCGTCGTTGAGCTCCACGCGCCCGGTGAGCCGCAGCCGGTCGTTGACGATCACCCGGTACTGCGTGCCGTGCGCCACCCGGTCGCTAATCTGACCCCAGGTGCCCGCGTTGCCCAACTCGAACGCCGCCTCGCTGGGGACCATCATGTCGTTGGTGATTTCGAAGCTGGTGAAGTTGTCCAGCGTCGGACCGCCGACGATCTCCACCCGCGCGGTATCAGGCAGTCGCATCGGCGAACACCCGCACCGGGGTGCCGGGCGGGATCTCCATCAGGTCGGCGATCTGCGGGTTGATCTCGATCAGCAGCGAGGCGTCCTGCTCCACGTCGGCCGCCACCAGGAAGATCGAGGTGGATACCTTGTAGCGCCGGGTCACCTGCCGGGGGAGTCCGCGTCGGGCACTCTGCCGCGACTTGCCGGCGATCTCCTTCTGGCGGTTGAGCTTGCGTTGCACGCCGGCCGAATCTGGGTCCAGCAGGATGTCGCGCCCCTCCTCGGCGGTGTTGGACCACGCCCTCACCACCCGGTCGTGCGCCCCCATCACCATCGCCGCCTGCTGCTCGTAGTCCTGCATCGTGTCGCCGGGCAGGTTGGCGATCCCCTCCAGGTTGGCGGCCAGTTCGTTGAGATCTTGCAGGCTGCCGTCCCACATGCCCTCGGACTGCTCGGCGAACTCCGCGGCCTCGGCCAGTTCGTAGGCGTTGGCCGACACGGATGGCGCGACGAAGCTCGCCGCGTCCACGTTGTCCTCGTTGTCCTGCTTGAACACCAGGTCCACGCGCTCGCAGTCGCGCTCGGACCCCTCGGCCGACCGGTTCCAGGTCCAGGCCCGCGCACGGATGGTGCCGATGTTGGGCACGGTCAGGTCGCCCGTCTCGTGTTCTTCGAAGGCGTAGATCAGCAGGTTGAGCACGTCCGGGTAGAGCTGCAACGAACCGTTGGTCTGCCGCAGCCCGGGCTCGGCGTTGCTATTCTCCTGCAACGAGTTCTCGAAAATGCAGGACAGGTTGATCACCAACGCCTCGGCGCCCGTGTCGTCCAGCTTGGCCCCGTCCCGGTAGGGGCGCACCTGGTCGATGATCCGGTTGCCCCCGGTGATGGTGATGCGCTCCACCGGGAACGCGATCTTGTTGCCCCCTACGGCCCAGGCGGCCGACGGGTACTGCTCGAAGGTGCCGCGCTGCATCGTCTCCTCCTAGCCCGGTGGCGTGTATGACCCAGGTTGGTTGCTGAGTCCGCTCTTGCCCCCCCGGGCGCCGCCACCCTTGGCGGGATCCGTTCCCCCTCCCCCCCCGCTGTTCTTCGCCAGTTTTTCTGCCGCCGCAGCCATTTTATCGGCGGCCTTCAACTGACGGTCCTGGGTCTTGGCCAGCAGGCGGATCGTTTCCTTGGCGTCATCAAACGACGTGCGCCCCCCCGTCATCATGGCGATCGCGTCACCGAACTCGGTGGCAAAATCGCGGTTGATGGCTTTCTTGAACACCACGTCTTTTTCTTTTTCTAGGCTCGAGATACTCTTCCCCATCATCTCGATCCCCTTGGAACCGCCGACCTCCTTGGCTTGACGCTCAATGTCCCGCGCCTTGTCCAGAGCAGATCGCCGCCCCGCCTCGCGCTCATCGTACTTCGCGCTGGCTTCGTCGATCTTGCTTTCCAACATCTTGCCCAGCGCGTACCCCATGGACGCGGCCCCAGCCAATGACGCCGCCGCCCCCATGGCACTCTGGTTCAGTTTCCAGAAACCGCCCTTCTTGCCACTCATTTCCTTGACGGCGGCAATCTCCATACGTCGCGCCCGGTTCAGGCGCATGGTTTCCTCTCGGCTGAGCTTCTGGCCCGCGAGCGCCTTCCGCTGCGCATCAACCGCCTTGGGATCAAACCGCGCGAGGCCGCCGAATTTGCCGCCGCCACCTGCACCGCCCGCCCCGCCGCCGCCGAACCCACCCCCGGCCCCCGCTGCCAGCATTTCCCCGCCCCCGCCCAACGTGTTCATCATCGCCGGCAGCCCCAACCGCATCCCCGCCGCCATCCCCGCCGCACCCAACGGGTTACTGGTAATGAATTCCATCAGCGATGCGATCCCGTCGGCCAATGTCGGCAGAAGGTCTGCCAGACGCTCAATCGCGCTCAGCATCTTGGGCTGCGTGAACGCCTTCTGTACTTTGGTAATCGCCGCCCGCAGTTTGACCGTGGGATCCTCGTCCATGCGCTTCTCGTAGCGCGTCTGGAGTTTCTCCCATGTATAGTCGGTCTTGCTTACCGCCGTGACCATCTTATCGTAGGCGGACAGCCCCGCCTGGATCGCTTCCTGTTCGGACGCCCGCGCCTCAATCGCCTGCTCGTACGCCTCCACGAACGGCTTGCGCAACTCGTCAAACGAGGACCGCGCCGTCTCAGTGAACACCTTGAGCGACTCCTCGTGCATCTTGGGGTTCTTGAGGATCGTGCGGATTTTTTCGAACGGCGTGGAGTCCGCCTCGAACTTGATCTTGCCCGCCTTCTCCAACTGCTGCATCTGGGTGGTGCCCTCTTTCATGTACATCAGCATGGTCTTCAGACCACGGGCACCCATCCCCGCTCCCATCCGCGCGTCCAACAGTTCTAGCGTGCCGAACAGTTCGGACACGTTCATCCCGGCCGCCGCCGCCTCACCAGCGGCGATGTCCATCCGCGACGACAGCTCGTCAATCCCCAACCCGCCGCGGTCGAGCTTCTCGAGGAACTGCGCCATCAACTGGTTCATGTTCTCGCTGGTGGCCCCCCACTTCCGGCGCAGCATGTGGGCGATGGTGGCCAACTCGCTGGTGCTCTTGCCGGTGGCCGTGGCCGCGATTCCGATACTGTCGATCGCCCCCTTGGTGTACTCCAGATCCCCGGTGGCCGAGTACACCTCCTTGAACGCCGATGCCATGTCGCCGATGGTCTGCCCCGCGCGCATTGCCGAGTCGGTCACCAACTCCTGCGCCGCCTTCCAGTCCATCGTCTGCCCCGGGATCCGCTCTACCAGAAACGAGATGTCACGGAATTGCTTCTGCAGGTCGATCGAGTTTTTGATCATGCCGCCGATGGCGAACGCCCCGCCAAACGTCGCCATGGTCTTGATGCTGCCGGCGATCTGGCGGTCCATCCCCTTCATCACCGACTGCATCTTCTTACCAGCCGTGACGAACCCACGGCTCATGGCCGCGCTCATCTTGTGCCCGGCCTTCTGCACGTCGGCCGTCATGCGCTTCACGCCAGCCTGGAAGTCTCCACGCTTCAGGCTGACCCGAATGCCCGCTTCACGCATTGCCATCGTCGCCGGCCTTTCGTCGTCCCCCCGTCAAGCGCTCTTCGATATTATTCCACAAAGCCTCGATGGCGGAAAGGTCCGCCCCCCGGAGTATATCGTTCCATGCATGAGGCGGGAGCGCCCCTGAGTCTATTGCTCTGACGAATCCGAGGATGACTTCGACAGAAGTACAGGCACTAGCAGGTCGGCCATAGAAAGAATGAAGGAATTCTGCGCTCCTGGCCCGTATACGGCTAAAGGGCTGATGTCCCGCTCCCGGACGATCTTCGCCACCAGCGCGATCATCTCCCCCTCGCTGATCTGGTCGGGGCTCGGGTCCACCACACGGCAGAGGTGCTCCAGTTTCGTGTACAGTTGTTGCAGGGACTCCCGATCGTAGTGCTGCTCCAGCGATTCGGGGAACGGATCCCACTGCGTGTCGGGCTTGTCCGGGTCCATCATGGCCAGCGACAACTGGCAGATCACTTCCAGATTGTCGAACTGAACGCGGTCATCGGGAAGTCGCATGCCTTCGCGCTCGAAAATCTCACGCGCCTTCAGCCGCGCCTGACGGATTTCGGGTTCCCTGAGCACACGCATCAGCACCGGGATTGCCTTGAATCCCCCCCCCGACTGACGCTTGTACAGGTGCTCCGGGAATAGCAGTCTGCCGTCCTGCTCGAGCACCTCGAGGTCACCCCAGTCCTTGCCCAGCAACCGATCTGCCACATGGTCGGGCACGTCGCTCGGAAGCTTCAGCGGCTTGTCGGTCTCGGCCATGCGCTAGGTGACGGAGATGCTGCCGACGAAGTTGAGCGACTCGGTGATCTCGCTGTCGGACGTGAAGTCCAAATCGTTCGAGGTGAACACGCCCTCGCAGACCACCGTCTTGCCCGGGAACTTGCCCCGCAATTGCGTGGGCTCCGCGGTCAGGATCTTCTTCAGCGTGTCCAGATCCTGGCCCTCGGACCCGATGGCCGCCTGGTAGCTGACCGTGCACTCGATGTTGCCGCGCACCGTCCCCGCCGGCGAGCGCGAGATCGTATGCACCTGCTTGGCGTTGTTGTTGACCGAAATTTTGAAGTTCTGGACGTGCACCAGCTCCCCCGCGCCTGCGGCCAGGAACCCGCGCCCGAACGTCTCCGTCGAAGTGCCCATCGGTTACCTCCTAGCTCGGGATGCGAGCCACCTCCATGCCGATCTTGGCGAGCGGCTGGATGATCTCGAACGGGATGTAGGTGTCCACCTGCGTCGCGTCGCTGGCGTTGATCTGCACGATCAGCTCGTCGTTCTCGAGGATCTCGTCGAAGCCTTCGCCGTACACCACGCCCTGCCCCTCCCAGTACCGGATCCGCGACACGATGAACGCCTTGATGTCGCGCTCCTCGCTGACGTTGGGCGGCAGCGGGGTAGTGGGGTCTGTGCGGTCGGGCATGATCTTCGCGCCCTCGAACTGGATGGGGGTCTGGCTGCGCAGGTCGCGCGCCACCACGAAGGTGCCGTCCACGTTCTGCGTGTCCAGCAGCCGGCGATCCGCGCCCCCCGCGCTGTCCTGGCTGTGCGTGGTGATGCCCCGGATCAGGTACTCGGCGTCCTGTGCCGTGTAGCCCACGATCGACACCCCGGCCCCCAGCGCCTGCTCCACCTCGGTGCTGGTCGGCTGGTCGGCGATTTTGTCGTGCGCGCCGTACAGGCCGACGTACTCCTCGCCGATCCGGTTGTAGGCCGGGTCCACGGAGATGGCGGCGATCCGCGCCCCCGCTTCCTCGGCGCCGAACTCGCCCGGCAGCGACCGCCCGTTGATGCACAGCAGGCACTCGCCGTACTCGCTGTTGCTGCCCGCGTTGGAGTGCGGGGCCGCCGCGATGGCGGTGGCCAGCGACCCGGTGTACCCATACACCGTCTGCTGGAGCTTGGCGTTCTTGCCCTCGTTGTAGAGTTCGATGTGGTCGATGATCTTGGACACGTTGTTCGCGGTGCCCGTGTTGGCGATGTCGGTGTTGGACAAGACCGGCACGATGAAGTGGTACTCCTTGCCCGCCAGCGCCGCCAGGGCGTTGGTCAGGTTGGGATCCGTGGTGCCGCCGGTGAGCTTGGTGGTCCACGCGGTCGCGCCGCCCACCGCCTCCGTGCCCTGCTGGTCGCGCACGTCGCAGTGGATGTAGATGTCGTTCCCGATGTTGCCAGTGATCTTGGACGTCACGGTGCAGACTCCTGCGCCGCCGCTGGCCGCCGTGACCGGCAGGTCGTTTCCTCGGGCGTTAATGGCGTCGATCAGGGCGGTGGCGAAATCGGCCAGGCTGACGCCTGCTCCCCACACTACCTCGAACGATCGCCCCGCGATGTCCACGTCCACCACGCTGTCCACCGACGTGGCGCCGCTGGCGGTGATGGAGGCGGTGGCCGCCGTTGCTCCAGCCACGGGGGAGATCGCATCGATCACGGCCGCGCCGTAGCGGGAAAACAGGCGTCGCGCCGCCAAGTCGCCGGGCGTGCCAGGCCCGAACGACGTGGCCGATCCGCTCGCGTCCGTGCCGGTGCCGCTCAGGGTCCGCACCTCGGTGTCGTCCGTCAGGTCGCCCGAACTGCCCTTGGTGGCGACCAAGGCGATGCGCAGGGTGCCCGTCCCGGGGCTCGCCGCCCCCGCGAGCAGGTTGACCGACAGGTACAGCCCGGGGCCCAGAATGCTGGGACTCACAACAGGGGTCAGGGACATGATCTATTCCTCCTCGTCGTCGGCGGCGTTCTCGCGCCGTCCGTCCTGCTCGTCGTGCTTCGCTGTCGGGTCCGCCGCCGGGGACGGTTGGTTCTGCTTGTCCTTCTGCTTTTTCTTCTTGGCGGCGCGCCTGGTCTGCGCGGTGCCCTTGGTCGGGGGCGCCTCCGGGCGCTCATGCTTGGGGGGGGGGCCGTGACGACGCTCCTGCTCTGCGTCGTACTCCTCCCGCGTGCGCTCGATCAGCGCCCCCTCGCGCAGCGCCCGACTGTACTCCCGGTGGTACCGGATCATCTGCGTCTTGGGGATGGCCACCACAGCCTGCGGATCCCAGACCCATCCATGTTCGGGATCCCGCTGCACACCGATGAACAACTGGCCGCTGCCAAAGCGCGCGACCACGTGGCCCTCGACGCAGGAAAAATATCGGTAATCTTCGTTGGTCATGGCCCAATCCTAGCGCACGTTAGACCGTCTGTCTATCAATCGCACTCCACCTCCATCCCGGGCAGTCCCAGCGACCCGTCGCCCACGATGGCAATGTCCCCCTGGTTGGGGAGTGCCGGATCTTGCGGTTTCACGATGTCGTACACCACCTCGGCCAGCGTCTCGAACGTGCGGGCGTCGGTCATGTGGTAGACCCTCATCGCCGACACTTGCAGCCCGTAGATGTAGTAGGGCAGCGACCCCTTGGTGTCGGGGATCTCGCGGCGGAACCGCTGCTGCACCTGCAGGCCGCTGGGGTAACTGATCAATCCCCCGTCAAAGTCCACCCGGCTGGTGAGCAGCCCGGTGATCGCATCCAAGATGTAGAGCCCCTGCAGACGCCGCATGTGGTCGGACTCCGCTCGGTTGGACACCACCAACACCTGGAAGGTCTCGTGGTACATGGTCGCCGTGCCGGACACGCGGCGCTGGGTGGTCTGGTCCACCGCCGCCCCGTCGGCCGGTTCCGATCCCATCCAACTGATCAGGATCCCGGGGAACTCCTTGATGCCGCTGCGCACCATGTCCAGCGACGCCGCCGACGCGCGGAACTGCTCGTAGAGCACCATCGACTTGACGGCCGCCAGCCCGGTGGGCGCCGCCCCCCCGGAAAACCCGGTCTTGACCACGCACGTGTCGATCCCGTCCAGCGGCGGGTCGATCAGCAGTTCGGTGCCGGCGATCAGGGTGTTGTGCGGCACGCCACCGATGTTGGCCACGCAGTCCACGTCCACCCCGCCCGCCGTGATGGTCCACCCCGCCTGGTAGTCGTCGCTGGGCTTCGATTTCACCACAAGGTCCGGGCGGTACTGCCCGCCCAACCGAGGCACCAGGTAAGTCGCCGCCGGCAGTTCCACGTCGGCTCCGCTGGCGGTGATCGTCACCACTCCCGTGGCGCGGGTTCCGGTAACCGGCGACATGACCGCCATGATGTCGCGGCCGGTATCGATGATCGTGCTCATGCGTTACTCCACCGCCATCGCGGAGACGATCCGCGCGACGTCCTCCACCACCGCATCCAGGTCGATGCCCAGCAGGTCGCGCTGCGGCATCCCGCGATCGCTGTGCACCCACCCGCGCACCTTGCTGGTCCCCGTGTGATGGAAGATCGCGTAGGGCGCGGGGCTGCGCACCATCGCCCAGTCGGGGCCGGTGGTGGTCTGGTAGGCGGACAGGACATTCGTGCGCCCCTGCAACAGTTTGCCACCCCGTCGGTACGGGTGTAGCACCAGGGTCACGTCCGACAGCGCCTCCCACTGCCCGTTGCCCTCGCTGTCCAGCAGGTCACTCATCGCTGTTGAGATGCCCTCGCCCAGCACCTCCATCGGGATGTGCGCCACCCGGCCGCCAATGCGTTCCAGCTCGCGGACCAGCGCGCTGACGTCAACCTGGACCGAAGGACCCGGCACCTCTAGTAGCCTCCATGGCCAGTGGGGGAGTTGTTGTCGGGGGCGAACACAAAGCGCGGGGTGTCCTCGTCGGTCTGCACGGGTTGGATCGCTCCACCCTGCTGTAGGTTGCCACCCGCCTCGGACTCTGCGCGGGACCGCCGGCGCCCCTTGCCCATCGCGATGAACGCTTCCTTGGCGCGCTCGTACTGCGCCCAGTAGTGCCCCTTGCCGTCGTCCCCCGTGAACTCCGGGCGCCGCTCCACCGCGAACTCCAGCGCCACCCACGCGCAGTGGCCGACGAAAATCTGGTCCTCGGCGGCCATGGCGATGATCCCGTCCACGCTGCTGAACGCATTGAGCAGGTACGAGTAGGCGAACGCCTCGGCCTCGTTCAGCACCTCGGCCACCTGGGTGCTCTCGTCCGCGATGCTGCCGTCCACGTCGTCGTCGAAATACTGCTGAACGCGGGCCTCGCCCACCTTGTTGTAGAGGTCTTGGAGCGTCAAGAAGTCGGCCATGATCCACTCCGTTCCCGGTTACACCGGTTCGATGGCGTTCTGCGCCAGCAGGTGCGCGATCTGCTCAGGCGTTGCGTCCTCGGGCAGCAAATTGCCCCGGTCGATCGGTTGCCCGTTCAGCGTGATGCCGCAGATCAACCGGTAGCGGACCACCGGCTGGTCGAACGGATCGGGGGGCGGATCGGCCACCGGGGCGGCCGGCACGGGCGTCGGTGGCGCGGGGGCAGCCGGGGGGATCGGTCCGGGATCGGGATCCGCATCCTCCACCGGGATCGGCGCAATCGTCACCTCGTCGTCCTCGGTGCCCAGCGCACCGTCGTCGCCCGGGTCCACCGTGGCCCGCATGATCCCCACGTCCACCGTCAGCGGTTCGTCGGCCGCCGTGGTCCCGTCCTCGGGCGCATCCGGCTGGACCGCCTCCGGGACAGGATCCGCCACGGGTTCGGGCTGCTCGGCCAGAATGCGTTCCATCTGCGCCTTGTTCCAACGTTTGGAGACTGCGACGCCCCGCGCTTCCAACGCTTCGATCAGTTCCTTGCGGGTTGGCATGGGTTCCTCCTCGGGGTTGCTGCTGACCCTACGATAGCAGATCGCCAGAAACGCGACAATCGCGGTGCGGTCAGAATGGTAAGACGGTCTGGTGCGGCGGTACGCCGCTACAGGCTAGGTGTAGATGCCGGTGATGATGCCGCCGGCATAGGTCGAGACGAACTTGTGGTTGGAGGCCTCGGACACCACCACCATGTTGCCGCCCCTCGGCCCGCGTCCGTTGACGAACCACTCGCGCGTCTCCCAGCCGGTTCCGTTCGCGCCCTTGCGCCGGAACGTCGCGGCCGACATGATCTCCATCCCGTCGGTCGGCGGGGTGGGCGGACCGCTGATGAGCACGACCACCGCGCCCAGGCAGTAGGTCATGGTGCCGCTCGACAGGTACCGGCTCTTGATCACGTGGAACGGCGGCAGGCCCGGGATCTGGAAGTCGGTGATCACCCCGCCCTGGCCGATCGGCGGCGGGTTGTCCCCGTAGAACTGGCGCATGTGGTCCTTCGTCTGCGGGTGCCGCAGGAAGATGTGCGCCGCCTTCTCGTTCAGCCAGAGGCCGGTGACCTCTTGGTACGACTTCTCGATCGCCGTCATCACGTCGGTGACCGGCGTCCCCAGGGTCTCGTCGGTCCACACGTTGCCGGCCGCCGTGCGCACCGCCGCGTTCCAGTTGGTGTTGGTGCCCAGCAGCGTCGTGATGTCGATCTCCATGTCCAGGTAGATCGCATCCGCGCAGCGGGCCGCGGTCCGCGTCCGCACGCCGTAGGTCGCCTGCTCCTCGGTCACCGTGGGGATGAACCCGCCGATGAACCGGTCGACCACCGTGTAGTCGTCCAGCGAGCTGGTAGCGTCGATCTCGGGCGGCGCGCTCTGGATCGAGGCCTTGACCTCGACGTGCTCGAACGCGTTGTCCGAGGAGAACACCCGGAACTTGTCCGTGTCCTTGTCCACCGGCACCACCGGGCACATCTCCGTGCCGCGGTACTTGAACGGCTTGTAGCCGAACAGGTACTCGGGGAGCTCGGACGGGTCGTGGACGTCCGAGGGGGTGAGCGTCAGGGTCACGCGCTGGTCGCCGACCATCGCCTCGACCTCGCCGCCGTGGAAGTTGCGCCCCATGCCGCTCAGGAATCGGACGGGCTCGTTCATATTGAGTTGCGTCATGGCGTCCTCCTTACGGCATCGCGGCGCCGCAACCGGCACCGAGCTCGACTTCCATGTAGGCCGACGCGGCGCCGACCGTGACGGCGGTCCCCACGATGGAGTTGCCGCTGGTCGCCTTGAGCGCCTTGGCGCCCGTGGTCGGCATCACCTGCTCGCCCTCGGCGATGGTGCCCCCGGCCAGCACGATGGCGCGCCCTGCGATCTGGCAGTCGCCCCGGCTGGCGTCGGCGATGTCGTTCACCAGCACGCCGTACACGTTGTCCGTGTTGCCGGCGGCGGCCTCGATCTCGCCCTTGTAGGTCGCGCTCGCCTTGAGCTTGACGAAGGTCCCCTTCGACAACGTGCCGCCGGTCCCGTTGTACACCTGGCGCACGCCCTTCTCGGGAACGATTGCGGTAAGCACTGCGGTCATTTCGTTCTCCTTTGTAGCTGGCGTTCAGCCAGACGTGTTACTCGATCACCTGGTTGGTGCGGAGCAGCTCGTAGGCGCGCCGCCCCAACTCCTTCTCGTCGAACTTGTCCGCCCCGTCCACCGTGGCCGCGATGAACTGCTTGGCCCGGTGGGTGAGGTTGCGGCCCTCGTAGGCCCGGAGGTCGATGACCTTCGGCCCGTCGGGCTCGCCGTCGCCCTCCTTCTTCTTGGGCTTGGCCAGGAGCGGGGCCACGAGCCGCTGCTGCTTGGGGTCCAGCGGCGGGTACTGCTTGGCGAACTCCTCGGGCTGCTGCGTGCGGAACAGCAGCAGCGCCGCCTTCGTGTCCTCGGGCAGCCCCCGGGACGCGATCACGGCCTCGACGTCGGCCTCGGCCATCGCCTTGTCGCGCTCCTCGGCCTCCTTGGCCAGCGCCTCGTACTTGGGCTTGAGGTCGGCCAGTTCCTTCGAGGCGGTCACGAGCTCGGCCACCTTGGCCACGGTGGCCTTGTGGTCGGCGGTGCCCAGGGCCTCGCGCACCTGCGTCAGGTGCACGGTGTCCTCCTGCACCCGCTTGGCGCGGGCCAGGATCTCGTCGTTGCTGTCGCGCTCGAGACCCAACGCCTGGGACACGCCGCCGCGCAGTTCGATCGCCTCGTCGACCGCGTCGAGCACCGCATCCTCGGCGTCCCGCACGCGCAGGCGCTTCGCAAGGTCGCTCAAAATCGTCATCTCTTCCTCCTCATGTTTGCGATTGGCCGCCGTGGCCGAGTTCGTTCCGAACGTGTCGCTGGTCCCCGCGAAGGGCCAGTATCCGTTTTCCATTACCGCCGGTTCCGGTTTTGCCAACTCCGGCGGGGCGGCCTGCCCCGCCTGTGCCGCGCGCTCCTCGAGCACCCGCGCCGCGATGGACGCCGCGCTCCGCAGCACCTCGGTGGCGCTGATGAGTGCGCTCAGTTTCAGGATCTGCCGCAGGGCCCCGATGATGGCGTCCATGTCGATCCCCGGGGGGGTGGTGCCGGTGTCCATCCACTGCGCGCATTGCGCCAAACTGCTCTGTACCACTCCGAGGTCGGTCAGCATCGGCAGCCCGAACAGATCCTTCATGGCCTCCACCGCCTCGGTCGCGGTTTCGGCCTCGCCGTAGTAGTGCATCCGTGACGCCACCAGTTTGTTCATGCCCTCGATGAACGGATCGTTGGTCATGGCGATGCTCAACACCCGGGCGCCGACGCGCTCGCCGGACTCCCCGTCGATGGCGTTGAGATCCATCGACACCGATGCGCCCTGGTAGCGTCCCTCTTTGATGTAGGTCGCCGCCGGCTCCAGCCACCGGGTCAGCGCCCAGAGTTCGTCGCGGCCGTCCGCTCCGGTGCGGATCTCCATGTCGCGCGTCCACCCCTGCGCCGGCGCGCCGTCGGCGGCAATCGCCCCGGCCGGCATCGCGCTGGCGTGCTCGAAATCCCACGGGATGACGTCGGCGGTTCCCACCCCGTCGGCCCCGGCTTGGAAGCTCGGGTGCGCGTGCAGGTTGCGGATCGCCTGCTCAAAGGTGACCCGGGTGAATCGGAACGGCAAGTCGCCGCCCTTGTAGCCCAGGTAGTCACCGGCGCGGGCCACCTGCACCCACACCACCCGTTCGTCCCCGGTTGCCTCGGTGGCCAGTTTGACCACCTGTCCGCGCGCCGCGCGCGCCTGCGCCTTGCTCGCCTTGTACTTGGGCAACTGGTCCTCCTCGATCCCGGCCTTTTTCAGGTACCGGATGGCGTTGTCGTATGCCGCCTGCCGCACGGCGTCGGGCACCGCGAGCGGCGCGCGCGACCCGTTGATCGCTCCGATCGCCTGGCTGATCTGCGCCTGCACCGCCTTCAGCGTCCCGTCGAACATCCGCGCGATCGGCAGCTTGTAGCCGGCCTTGACCTCAGCGTTGTCGGGATCGTGGATCAGGTGCGCCTTGCGGTAGCGCGCCCAGTCGTCCTCGCCGAGCACTGCGTTCATCAGGGCCGGCGCACCCTCCCCGTCGGGATCCCAGGCGTCATCCGTGACGGGGAGGTTGGCGAACGGTGTGGCTTCCCAGGACATCGGATTAGGCGCTCCAGGTGGCCGAGTCGCTCTGGCAGTCGACCACCACGCACCCGGCCGCCGCCGAGGCGAACCCGCCCCGGGTCGTGGAGGCCGAGAAGTAGTTGGTCTCGTCGGCCGCGTTGCTCAACGCGCCCTCGTACAGCCCCGTGGCGTCGGTGGTGACGATGGCCGAAGCCGCGCCGCTGCCGACCACCAGCGTGCCAGTGGAGGCCGCACCGAACTGGCAGGTGCCCGCCGCGTCCAGGTCGCCCGCGAGGTCGGTGTCGGAGATGTCCAGCCGCAGTTGCACCGCGCGCCCGATGGCGTTGCCGGCCAGGTCGTTAACCTGCACCGAGATGGTGCCGGCCGTCGCGCCGCCCGATCCGCCGGTTGCGGTGATGACCACCTGCACCAGCCGGTGGTTGATGATGTCGCCGCCCCCGTCCATGTCGATGTCCCCGGTGCCCAGGAACTCGAACGTGGTGTTGTTGGTCACGTTGCCGAAGGCCAAGGCCACGGTGTTGTCCGCGCCGATGGCGATCGACCCGTCGGTCCCCGCGCCACCGCCGCCGCTGGCACCGCCCGCACCCGCGTTGATCGTGACGTCGCCACCGTCGCCGCCGGCCGCTCCCGCGGATCCGGCACCACCCGCGCCACCGGTCACCGTGGCGTCGGCACCGTCGCCGCCCGCCACCGCCGTGTGCGCCGCGCCGCCCGCACCACCAGCCAACCCGGCCGCCGCTCCGTTGGCCGCCGCGTCGGTACCGTCGGATGCACCGCCGTCACCACCTTCCAGCAGCAACGCACCGCCGGCCGCCGCCGCCGAACCGGCTCCCGCCGCCGCACCCGCGCCACCGATGATGGTGACCGTCGCGCCCGCCGTGGTCGATCCGGCCGCGTCCGCCGCCGGCTGGATGAGTTGGTTGCCCAGCCCGTTGACCGTGAGGATCGGGATCGTGACCGTGCCCGTGCCCAAGAACGTGGTGCCGGGGTTGTCGGTCGCGTTGCCGATCTGGATCGCCCCGGTGTTCGCCGCGCCGATGGTCACGTTGCCGTCCGCACCGGGACCGGCACCGCCGTCGGCACCACCCGCGCCGGCATTCAGCACAGCGTCGCCGCCCGCGCCACCCAGCGCACCGACCGAGCCCGCGCCGCCGTTGCCGCCGAGCACCCGCACCACCGCGCCGTCGCCGCCCACGACCGCCGTGTTGGCGGCACCACCGGCGCCACCCGCGATCGTCATCGCCCCGCCGAGCCCCGCCGCGTCGGTGCCGTCCGACGCACCGCCCACGCCGCCGGTGAACGACGCCGCGCCACCGTTGGCACCCGCGACCGCGCCGCCCGCTGCCGAACCTGCGCCGCAGGTCAGCGTAATGTTCGCACCCACCGTGCCGCCGCCGCCGGCCTGCGCCGAGGGCGTGATGGCCTGGTTGCCGAGGCCGTTCACCAGCAGGTTGGGCATGGTGACCAGGCCCGTGCCGAGGAAGGTCGTCGCCGGGTTGTCCGTGGCGTTCGCGATCTGGATGGCCGCCGTGTTGGCCGAACCGATCTGGACCGTGCCGTCGGTACCGCCACCGCCACCGCCGTCCGCACCGCCGGCTCCCGCGTTCAGCAGCGCGTTCCCACCGTCGCCACCCGCGGCGCCAGCCGAACCCGCACCACCGGCACCACCGGCGAGCGTGGCCGCCGCGCCGTTCGCACCCGCGATCGCGCCGCTGGCCGCACCACCAGCGCCCGCCGTCAGGCTGGCCGCACCGCCGTTGGCGGCGGCATCCGTGCCGTCGCTCGCTCCACCAGCGCCCGCCGCCATGGTGAGCGCGCCACCGGCCGCACCGGCCGTGCCGCCGCTGGCCGCCGCGCCGGCGCCCGCCGTGATCGGGATCTGCGTGCCGGCGGTCCCGCTGCCCGCGGTTTGCGCCGCCGGGGTCAGGTCGCCCTGCACCACGTCCCACCCGGTACCGTTCCACGTCAGACGCTCGCCCGGCAGGAACGACTGCCCGGTGTTGGTCTTGGTTGCGTCGTTGTCGGTAACCGCTGCGGTGGCCATGTAGGTATCACCGGTGCCGACCGCCGCGCTAGTCGGGAAGTCGCTGTTGACCGCGACCCCCCCCTTGTAGTCCATCGGCCCGGTCAACCCGATCTGCGCAGCCGTCACGCTGTGCGGATTGCTGACGTTGACCATGTGGGCGACCATCTGGCGGATTCGGTGGTAAAAGGCCATCGCGTACCCCTTTCGTCAGGATACGACCGGGCGCCGATCGGGCGCCGAGTCGATGTTGTGCCAACGGATTTTGTTGACGTGTTGCATCGCCTCTATATTGGCGCGAGCAACCAGATCGCGGAATGGCCAGCCTATATGGCTATTTGATTGTGCCATGCTCCTCGCCGGATATAATGGGGGGCAGGCGGACACACCACTGAGGATAAAAATGGCCTTCGAAAAACGACCGGTGAGGGACGAGATGATCCGATTCCTGGTGACCCCCGAGGAGCGGGAGATCATCCAAGCGGCGGCCGAACAGGACGGGATCACCGTGTCGGAATATATCCGGGCGACCCTTCAGCGTGCGATGGCGCACACCGCAAAATCAGAGCGCCGACCGAAATCTAATCGCTAGATCAGCGAGGGAATGCCCGCCACGAATCCAGGGTCAGGTAATCCGGTGATGCTTGACCCCGGAACCACCTGGGACAGGTACGTGGCCGGGCGACTGATCACCCGACAGCGGCAGTTGAAACCCACCGGTGGGTAAATTGTCTGCCAGATGGGATCGTTCGCTAGGATCATCTTGCCGTTGGCCCCAAGGTGCGTCGGGCGGGTCCGCTTGTCGGCGACAGCCCGGTACTCCCACACCGGGAATGCACGGAGCACCGTCGGCTGCGTGGCGTTGGCCACCCGGCCGCCGTTGTACGTGTTGAGCACGTTTGTTCTGAATACCGTCTCCACGTGCCCAGCCCCCAGCGTGCGCCCGTCGGCAGACGGGATCATGCCCGCCGATTTGAGGCGATCGGACATGAACTGCTGGAACGATCGGAGGTCCGCGCCGGCACCCACCTGCTTTGCGAGCTCGTCGTGGATCACGTCCAGCATCTGCTGGGCCTGCACCCCGGCCACGGTGAACGCCCGCCGCTTCAGGTCGGCGGTGAGCCGGTCGAACTGCGCCCTCGGCATCACGTCCTTGGCGCGGAACCACCGCATGGCCTCGGCGAACGGCATCAGCGAGAAGTCGCGCAGCCGGATCGGCGTGGTGCCCCGTTCGCGCGCGGCTGTGGCGAACTCCTCGTCTGCCTCCTCGGTGACGTCGGCGTTGGCGTCCAGCCAGCCGATCTCCATGGCGTGATCCAGAATGCCCAGCGCGCACGACTGCCGGGTGCGGCGCTCCAGCGGACGGGAGTAGGCGTTGAGGTCCAGATCCTCGGCCGCCCGGTTCACCGCGTTGTAGATGTCCAGCGGGCGGTCCAAGCCCTCCACCGCATCGGAGAAGGTCTCGGCCCAGCCCTTGGTCGCGCGCCACAGTTCGCGCTCGCCCCGGCGCATGATCTGTTCGGGCGATCCGAACGCGGTGCGGGGCTGTTCGTGGTCGGGACCGCAGCACACGGCGTGCGCATCGCGGTGGGCCCGAATCCGTTCGTCGGCCGCCGTGCACCGCTGGCTGGCGATGGCCATCAGGGAGGCTGCGATCTCCTCTGACTCCACCTCGGGGGGCGGCGTCAGCGCGGGCTCATCCGGGGTTGGCGCTTGCGGTGCTGCGGGTTTCGGTTGCGCGCCTTCGGCCGGTGCCTTGAGCATGGCCTCGAACTGGTAGATGGTCAGGTTACCGTTGGGATCGTCGGTGCCGTCCGGCAGTTTCAGCGGTCCCAGCCCCTGGCCGGCGCGTGCCTCGTTGACCGTCACATACTTCGAGGCGTCGGAGATGGACACCACCACACCGCTGGGCTCCTCGATTTCCTCTTTGCCAACCCCCGTGCCCGCGACCGACGGGATCGGCTGCTGCTCGCCGGCCTCGGGCGACCTTCCGTGAGGATACACCTCGACCGGACGCGGAGGCGGCGGTTGCAGGCCCAGCGGCGGGGTCGGCGGCTGGTCGATCTTGATCACCGCCTCGTCCGGTTCGGGTTGCCGGAACCCGCTCACCTCGTAGGCCTCCGCACGCGCGATGGCCAGCCCGGCGTCCTCGGCAAGCTTCAGTCGCTCGAGCTCCTTGGACCGGTCGGCGGGCTTGTCGTACCGCAGCACGAACCGCGGGGCGTAGCCCAACTCGGCGGCGGTGTAATTCACCTCGATGATCGCGTCGGTTACCTGGTCCTCGATCATCTCCGACAGCGCCCGGGCGTCCCGCTGTAGGATGCCGTACTGCTCGTCCTGCATCACCAGCGATTGCTTGGAGTTCATGCCGGCGTTGACCGGATCCGTGGTGCCGGTCTGCCCGAGCACCAGCTTGCTGATCTGGCGGTCCGCCTCGGCGATGACGTCGCTGTGCACCTGGCCCGCGTTCTGCCCCGGCTGCGTCAGGTTCAGGTGCGTGCCGCGCGGCATGCGCACCGACTGCGATCCGCCGAGCGCGTCCACGGCCTCGTCCGCCGCCAGCAGGTCGTCGATGCTCGCGGTGCTCTCTTCTTCCACCTCCACCACGCGGAACGGCTTGCCGAACAGCTCCATCAGGATCATGCGCTCGCGCTGACCGAACCTCTTGAAGAACGACCAGATCATGCATCTCGGCCCCAGCCCGTCGCGCTCCTGGTAGTCGCAGAACAGGTGCGGGGTCCACTGCACGTACTTGCGCCACAGACGATCCCGCACCAGATCCTTCGCCGCCAGCGATTGCCCAACCTCGGGGAACCGCCCGGCCACCGTGTAGTCGTCGTCGGTAACCCGCAGCTCCCGGTAGGGGCCGTAGTGGATGCGCCGAGGGTGGATCCAATCCATCCGCCCCAGCAGCATGGTGACGGGCTTGATCTTCTTTCCCTCCACCGGGCGCACCGTGGGGATCCACTGCATCTCCATCACCGCGCGGTTGTCGAACATGCCCCACGCCATGCGCGCCAGGGCCTCGCGGAAATTCGCCAGGTTGGCCAGTTGCTCCCGGGCGATCAGCGCGTAGGTGAACGCCTTGGCCTTGTCGATGCCGTAGCCCTCGGCCGGGTGCACCTCGTAGGGGAGCGACGCCGCGGCGCCGAACCGCTTCTGCAACACCGCCGCCAGGTGCGGGTCGGTGTCCACCGTCTCCCGGCAGATGTCGGTCATGGTCCGCATCACGCCCAGGTAGGATTGCCGCAGCGCCAACTCGATCACGTCCATGTTCACGGCGCGGCCGAACCGCTGCCGCGTGGCGAGCTGGGCGTTCTGCTGGGCCAAACGCGGGTTGCGCAGGGTGGATACCGGCGGGACGGGGGGCACCCGCTCGGGCGGGTTGGCCTGGGCCACGACCAGCGCGGAATCACGGGGGGTGTAGCGCGGCATCGGCGATCTCCTGTCCGCTAATCCTTCAACGCCCCCATCATCGCACCGCGCAGCCGATCGCGCAAGGTTCGCCGCGTGGCCGGGCGCTGGGCCACCGCCTGGCCGAGGTGCCGCGTTCCCTCGGCACGCGCCTTCCCTGCTGCGGCGGTCAACTGGCCGAGGATCTCCTTGACCTGCGCTGCCCACTGCACCAACCCGTCTAGGTTCGCCTGCACCTGTGGATTGCGCTCGGCCTCCGATTGGCAGGCCTCGACCCACTGATCGATCCACGCCGACAACTGCTGGACGCTGGACGCCATCCCGTCCGCCCGCCCCGCGTGCAGGCCCGCCATGTAAAGCAGGTAGTCGCGGCCCTTCAACGTCAGCGTCTGCACCTCGGGGGTGGGTTTGTCCACGATCTCCTCCTGATCAGTAGGTGGACCAGTCGCGGGCGGCGAACCGGCGCTTGCCGGCGGTCGGCCTGGGATCCGTGCGGTGTACCCGGCGGGCACCCTCTCGGGCCAGCCACGAGCTCATAAGGTAGTCCCCGGTGTGATGGTGCGGCTGGTAGAACAGGCAATCGTCGATCCATGCCTGGACCTCCGAATGACAGCGCCCGGAATTGTCGCAGGGGATGATCCACATGCCCTGCTCGATCTCGGTGAACACCGACTCCACGCCGAACTCCTGGCTCTGCTTGTTGGCCCGGGTGGTGGTGTGCGCCTGGATCGTGAGGCCCTTGCGCGCCTGCTGGGCGAACTGTCGCAGGTAGGCCTGCGCCTGATTGGTCTCTACTCGCACGATGGAGCCAAACGCCTCGGCGATGCGCACCAGCCGGCGCACGATCTCCGGGCCTTCCCATCGCCCGCTTTCGATGTGCAGGATCTTCTTGCGCTGGTCCGGTCGCAGCTCGAGCGTGAAGAACACGGTCTTGTCGTTGGCGCGCCCCTGGCCGATGCCCAGGTCCAGCCCGGTGTACGTGGGGTTGGGGCCGCGATATTCGCTGACCAGCGTCTGCCCCATGCCGTCCACCTTGCACTTCTCAATCCACCCGCGCTGGCATTTGCTGTCCTCGAGGGACATCGGTTCGCAGAGCAGCAGGCGCGCGAATTCGTGCGGGGTGTACTCCTCCCGCAGCGCGTCGACCCGGGCCCGGGGATAGATTTCGGGCCAGAGCGTGGTGACCTCCTCGGGGTCGGGGTCGTGCGCGCGCAGGCGATACCAATCGTGCAGCTTGCCGGTCCGGGTGCGCGCGGGCCGGAGGTGCGCGTCCAGCGCCTGCCGCAACCAGACCGCGTTGGCGTTCGAGGTGCGCACGAACCCGTAGATGTCCATGGTCAGCGTCGGCCAGCCGCGGGACTCCAACTCGTAGGTCAGATCCTCACGGTTCCACGGTGTGTTGGTCACCACGCAGCGCGACTTGTGCACGTCCAGCCGGGACAGGAACCGGGACTCGAACTGCTCGCGGAGCGCCGTGCGCTGCTCAGGGGTCGCGGAGTTCTGGTTGTTGATCAGGTCGTCGCAGACGATGTTAGTGATCCGCGCACCCTCGATCGTGGTCCCCACGCCAACCGCGTGCACCGATGGGTCACGGATGGCGGCGGGGCGGTCGATGGCGATCCGTTCCGTCGTCCACGCATCGCCCTCCCGAGGTGAACGGCGCAGTTTGGGGAACACCATGTGCAACGGACCGTTCAGCGAATCCTCGGTGATGTAGTCCTTGATCATGCCCAGGATCTTCTTGGCCTGCGCCTGGGTGTTGGACACGATCATGTTTCGCGCGGTGGCGTCGCGGCCGAGCAGCCAGAGCAGGAACGTGGCGGCGCTGAAGGTCTTACCGCTGTAAATCGGCTGGCGGATGACGCACCGCCGGTGGGCGTACATGAACGAGTAGAGCAGCGCCTGGTGCGGGGCGGTGGTCAGCGCCTGCTGCGTCTGCTCCTCCCTGATCACCAGTTCAAAGAAGGTTGTCAGCGACTCGCGCCCCTGCGCGTAGTGGTTACGGATCGCGCGTGTGATCAGCGCGGGGTCGGCGTCCAGCCCCTCCAGCGGGTTGACCGCGGCGGCTGGATCAACGGTGCGGGGCATCGGATCTCCGGGGGGCGGTGTCAAGCATGATCCCCTTATACCCCGGGGCGGGGAGCGGGGCAACTAGGCGGCGGCGAGCATGCGCTGGATCTGGATGGCCTGGAAGGCGGTGCCGGTGCGGGTGCGGTGCCCGGCGGCGGTCAGGGCGCGGGCGATGGAGTTGGGGCAGAGGCCGTCCTCGTCGCGCAGCGCCCGGGCGGCGGCCACGGTGGCCTGCTCGTCGGCGTCGGGGGTCAGGGTGCCGTCCTCGGTGCGCCGGTATCCGTAGGGGGCGTGGCCGCCCGTGTAGCGCCCCTGCGCGCGCAGGTGCTGCATCGCTGCGGCGGTGCGCTCGCCGATCACCTCGCGCTCCCACTGCGACACGGAGGCCATGATGTGGAGCACCAGCCGGCCGACCGCCGAGCGCGTGTCGAACTGCTCGGACACCGACACCAGCGACCAGCGATCACCGGAGAAGTAGGTTTCCAGCAGGTGGCCGAGGTCGCGCACCGACCGCGTGAGCCGGTCCAGTTTCACCACCAGCAGGGCCTCGGCCTCGCCGTCCTTCAAGGCTGCCAGGGCGCGCTGCAACGCGGGGCGGTCCAGCGTCTTGGCCGATGCCCCGGCGTCCTCCTCGATGCACACGATCTCCAGGTCGTAGAGCTCGGCGTAGGCTTCGACCTTGGCGCGCTGGGCGTCCAGGGAGATGCCGTGCTCGGATTGCTTGTCGGTGCTTACTCGGATGTAGGCGATCGTGCGGGTCATCGGGATCCCTCCTCTGCTAGTTTGCGGGCCGCGCGCTCCAGTTCCGTCGCTCGGCGTACGAGGTCCGCCGCGTCCCGGTCCAACCGGCGGCGCCGGCCCTCGGCCATGCGCGCCTGCCACCGGGCGGCGGCGGGGCGCTTGGCGGCAACCTCCATCGTTAGAACGTCCCTTCTTCGATCGGCTCCCCGTCGTGGCGCAGCACACTGTACTTGCAGGTGCCGGCGTAGTCCCGCACGTAGGGCCACGCATCGATGGCGGCGGCGTGGAAGTCGTCGCAGTCGTCGTGCACATCCACCTCGTAGTCGGTCGTGCCGTTGGTCATCGCCAGCGTGCAGACCTCGGTGAGCCCCGCGATGAACTCGCGGCGCAGGTGCGCCATGTAGTCCTCGCGGTCCATGATGTCGGGGTGCGGCGTTTCCACCTCGCCGTCCTCCCAGTCGTCGGCGTACATCTCGAACGTCGGCCGCATCTCGTCGGCCAGCGCCTCGAATGACTCCGTGTCGAACGGCCCGCAGTCCCCGTATTCATCGTTGTTGTTGTAGACTCTCATCGTACCCTCCGTGTGTTGCGTCGCGTCCATGCCCCAATATAATGCAATCGCCGTGCCGGGATCCAGCCCCGCGTTGCCCCCGTTCGCCCCCGCAATCGGCCCGATCTGGCCCGTGATTCCACCGTGCCTGCATTAGCGATGTGTTGCACTTCTGCAATGCGACATCTTTGTCATACCAGCGAAACGCCCGTAACCGTGCGGGATCCCGCCTGGATTGCCGGGAAGTTATGCTATGACATGAATGTCCGGGCATTCCTGTCACTCCGTAAGTGTGCGGAACGACGGCGCAATCGGCGCCAACGAATTACACTGCGACATCTGGATCAGGTGGAATTGCCGCTTGCAGTTCCGACCAGGTGGCACGCTCCTCGCCGCGCTCCCGCACCGGATCCTGCCCCGTGTGCTCGGCCCAGCGAGCCACGCAGACGTCGCAGTATGCGGGGTCGATCTCCATCGCGTAGCAGCGGCGCCCCAAGTTCTCGGCGGCGATCAGCGCCGTGCCAGACCCGGCAAACGGATCACAGATGATCTCCCCTTCGCGGCTACTGTTTCCCATCGCGCGTTCGTACAACCCGACGGGCTTCATCGTGGGGTGCAGTTTCGACTGATGCGGGCGGTCGATCGCCCACAGCGACGTCTCACCAGTGCCGCCATAGAACCGATGCCCGGCGCCCTCGACCCATCCGTAGATGATCGGTTCGTGCTTGTAGTTGTAATCCGCCCGACCCAGAACGTGGTTGTTCTTAGCCCAGATCAACATGTGCCGCAGCGGAAACCCAACTTGGATCAGCGTTTGCAGCAGCAGCAGCAGCAGTTCTCCACCTTGAGGTCCGGTCACGTAGTACCCGGCCCCCGGCTTGGCGAACTGACGCACCGCTCCAAATGCCTTGCGCCAGAAGGATTCCATCTCATCGGGAGATTGGTGGTCGCTCGCTATCGGTACCTGAATGCGGTTGGCCGGGGCAACCACATTCAGGTACCGATTCTTGTCCGCATAGCTCACGCCGTACGGTGGGTCGGTGACGAGCAGTTCGTATCGCTCCTGTTGGAACAGCGCGGTAAGCGATTGTGCATCGGCGCAGTCCCCGCACAGCAGCCAGTGGTCGCCGAGGGTCCACAGATCGCCCGGCTTGGTGATCGGTGTCGCTGGCGGGGCGCCGGGTGCCGTGTCTTGCCCCGGCTGCGCGGTCCGCAAAATCGCCTTGCGGTCGGAGTCGCTGTACCCGGTCAGGTCCATCTCCATCAGGCCGGTGTCTAGTTCCAGCAGCTCCTCGCGCAGCAACCCCCGGTCCACCTCCCCGAGCTCGGCGATGCGGTTGTCGGCCAGGCGGTCGGCGCGCTCGTCCTCCTCGGATGAGTAGTTTTGGTGATCGACGGGCACCTGCTGCAGCCCCAATTGTGCGGCCGCTTCACGACGCGCGTGGCCGCGCACGATGTAGCCTGACTGGTTGCTGACGGTGATGGGGTAGCGCCAGCCGTGGTGGCGGATCAGTTTGGCGAGGGCGGCGATCTGGTCGGCGGGGTGCTGCTTGGCGTTGCGGGGGTAGGGGCGCAGGTTGTCCAGGGGGACGATCGCCGTGTGGGCGCAGTGCACGGGCACGCCGTCGGCGGTTGGGATCTGCTGTTGGTCGGGGTCGCTCATCGTAGTTGCTCCTCGGCCCCCGGCACCATGCCCGGGAGCAGGAATGTGGTGATGGTCTTGCGGTGTCGGTCGTAGCAGGCGACCGCGGGCACGTCGTCTGGTGGCAGTAGTACGAGGAATCGTCCGACGCGGTTGGAGGTGTCGTCGAGGTGGCGCGCGGAGTTGGACTGGATCTGCCGGACGATGGTGTCGAGGTCGGCTGGTGTGAGGTCGAGGTCGAACCGCTCGAGTGCGCGCCGGATGGCGTGGGTCTGCTGGGCGTGGGCCTTGGGGCGGCGCTTGCGGGAGGTGCGGCTCATCGGCCCCCCCTTTTCATTTCGCTGTCGATCCGCTCGCCGATCCAGCGCATCACCGGCACGGCCATGGAGTTGCCGATGGCCATGTAGCGCGGACCGTCTGGACACTCGGATGGTGGCTTGCCGCGCCAAGGGATCTGCGTCCATCCGCTACTAACGGTCAGATCGCAGACGAATGAATTCGCGTGTTGTATTTCGGCTGGAATGAATGAACCGATGACAGTCCACACATAGGAGCACAAGATTGCCAGGTTCAAGCCTGAGTTCTGGAAACTTGACCCAACTTCCGACGTGGTGGACGTGGAATGTTGGATCAGTTGTTGTATGCACTGCGCCGCACCGCCGGCATGTTCTTCTATCTCTGGCCCATACAGATTGACAACATGATTTCCATTCTTTGCTTGTGAAAAACAGTTGTTGCTCTGATGTGATTCCGCCTTTCCATTGGGAACTGCCCTCCCCAGTTTGTGCAGCATAAGCGCAAGCGTGTGAACAAAACCGCCTGGTAGCATAAGCCGGTGACACGCGCTTTCGATGTCCACACCATTCACAGACAACGACCACTTTCCGATCCTGAGTCGCAGACGAGGCTCTGGCTCGCAATTGATCAGCGCACTGACGCCCACACGTTCTCGCTGGTCTGGATGGGGGACGACTGAATGACCGACCACAGACCTCACACTTCCGGGTGATTTTCTTGCGTCTACACGCGAGACATTGTTTGGCAACTTGGGACATCTCTGCCCCACAGCCGCATCGTTGTTTTGACGGTCTGAGCATACAACTATCGTAACAGTCCTCGCTACCTCTGGGAATCCTTGCAGCCGCTCGCACTCCACCGGCATCAGGCGTCGCACGCGCATCAAAGCACCCTGCATCTCTGGTGTTTCCGAGCCTTCGCTTATGCACGGAAAACCTTGCCCGGGTTTACCACCGCCGCACTTGAGGGAACCCATGAGAACATTGGTTTCAACCTCGCCGCGCTGATTTTCATGCACGGCAACGGGATGCACCACGGCACCGGGCCCATCGCTGCACAGCGCATCGCTCTTCCCATCGAACTTCAAGCCCACCTGATTCGACGACTCGCTGTTGCGTAGCTGGCGGGGGTTGGCGAAGAAGTCCTCGGGGCGGTCTGGGGTGGCCACCAACGTTCGCGTCGATCCCCCAGATGCTGCCCTGATATTGGCAAGATTGTCAGGATCGACCTCGGGAACGTTTCCCTCCTCTCGACCGCGCATGTTGAAGGCTATCGGTTCTTCGCTTGGTTGCAGCACGGCCGGCGGATCCCCTTTGCTTCCGCAGCGGAGAGTTGGCGACATTGTGTCTGGATCCTGTCGGGCGTTGAACGCGCAAACCTGTAGCGATTCTGCGGTGTCCACGTCGGTGCCCGGTGGTCGATCTCCACCCGTGCGATTACCACCAGCGCGCAGAGTCGGCACCAAGTTCTGGCACTCGTCCCCGCTGGGGCCGTCGGTGCCCTTTGCCCACTTGGAGGTCACGACGTCAGACAACCTTGACACGGCAACCCCGGGATCGCCTTCTTCTTCTCGATCAGCATCGCACAACATACCGGGCACACCTTCGGTAACGAGTTGTCCTGCGGCGGCTTCGTCGGCCCCGACTCGGTGGCCACCGCCCGGAGAGCATCCCGCAAGCGTGCCGGTAGTTCTCTCCCGCGCTTCTTCGCCCGACGGATGATCCCCGCGCATGCCCTCGCACTCAAGAAGTACTTCTCCGGGATCGAACCCCGCACGAGCACTTGCGACAACGAACACGCGCTTGCGTCGCTGGGCGAGTCCGAAATGTTGGGCGTCGAGGACGCGCCAGGCAATTGTTCGCGCTGGTCCAAGCACGACACCAGCGTGCGTCCATCTTTCCCCTGACGGGACGAGTGGATCATCCTCGCCGGCCAGCGCGCCCAGGAGGCATCCAAGTGGGTTGTCACCGTGGCTGAGCACACCGGGCACGTTTTCCCAGACGATGACGATGGGCGGTTGGCCTCGCCGAAGTCGAACAGCGTCGATTGCCTCGGCAAGCCGCACAAAGGACAGGGTAAGGTTTCCTCGTTCATCCTGCAGTCCCTTTCTCAGCCCCGCCACGCTGAACGACTGGCAGGGCGTCCCCCCGACCAGCACGTCGATGTCGGCGCACTCCTCGGGGTCCAGTTCGGTCATGTCCCCGAGGTTGGGGACGTCGGGGTAGTGATGGGCGAGCACGGCGCTGGGGAAGGGTTCGATCTCGCTGACCCACGCGCACTCCCAGCCCAGCGGAAGCCACGCCACACTCGCGGCCTCGATGCCCGAGCATACCGACCCGAATCTGATCATCCGATCGGGTCCGCCAGTGGGCCGCCGCAGACCAGTTCCATCGCGTGCGCCCGCACCGGCCCGTCGGTCGCGTCCGGCACGAACACCGTGGCCACCGGGCAGCCCTCGGGCGCCGCCGGGTGATGCACCAGGATCTCGAACCCCTGCCGCAGCCCGAGCCGTTCGCGCTTGATCATCATGGCGATCCCGCGCACGTTGAACCGCACCTCGTCCCGGGTGTGATCCCAGCGTTCGGTGTCGACGGTGATCGGGGTCTGCGCCTCGCGTAGCGCGTTCCACAGGCCGATCACCCGGGAGCGCACGGCGGCCAGTTGGGCCTCCCGCCGCGCGAGCTGGGCGTGCACGTCCGGGCACTGCGGCTGGTGATCGAGGTCACTGTTGGCTGGCATTGCTCACCCCTTCCCGGGCCTTGGCCCAGCGTGCGCGCAGGTCGCCCCGCGCGTCGTCCTCGCCGATACCGCTGGCGTCGATCCGCAGGTCGCAGGCGCGGCACCGCACGCGGTAGTCTACCACCTGGCCGTCGGCGCGCGTCGCTCGATCCACGGGCAGTTCGCGCCCACACCGCGGGCACGGGATCGACCGTAGCACGGCCCCCGTCCGCAGGCGCGTGTTCTCAGCGGCCAGCGCGCTCAACCTCTCCTCCAGGTCCGCGATCGTCCGCAGGTGTCGCTGCCGCTCCGTGGTCAGATGCTCGACCAGCGCCCGGTGTCGGTCCGGGGCGCGGGCCTCCGTGATCGTCGCTGCCGTGTTCATGACCGCCTCCATTCCATACGCGCGGGGCCAGGTCTCCGTCTAATATCCGCCGCAGCAATTCGGACACCGGGATCTCCCGCTGCTGTGCCGCACGATATAGACCTTGATACTGCGAATCCGTGACCGTGACGGCAAATCGTTTCATGATTAGATTCTACTCCCCGATCGTGTGATGGTCAATGTTGATCGCATCTGATCTGTTTGCGCCCCATCCGGTGGTCACACCGGAGCCAGCCCCCACCCGTATCCGCATCCACGGGTGCGCCCCGGGCAGTCGCCGCGCCCCGGCCTCGGCAACGTCCCGCGCCGACCGCCCTCCGAAATCCAGTTCGCCGGTGTCGGCCAGCGGGTGATCGCCAAGCGCACCCCGCACGGCATCCATCACGAGAACCGCGGCGGCTGCCGCCCGTATCTCCTCGACCCCCCGCCGCCGGCGCCACCCCGCCTCCAGCCGCACGTCACGCGCCACCCAGTCCGCGCAGTCGACGTTGACCGCCCGGGCCGGTACGGATACCGACACGGGGCACCACGGGGATACAGGGTCCGGCAGCCCTAACTCAACCTGCGTCCCGAGCACCCGATGGCTGCGACACCACGGACGCAACGGGCACCGCGGGCACTCCACGCGCTCGGGCCTACACCTGATCGCCCCCATGTCCATCACGGCACTGGCCACCTCATAGGCTGGCGGGCGTCCGGTCACCGACCCGAAGGTGTCGGCGGCGCGTAGCAGTTCGTTCGTCCACCGGCCCGGGTCTGCATCGCGCGCCGCCCGACTGGCCACACGATCGATGTTGCTGTCGATGGGGACAGCATGCGACCCGTGCAGCAGCGCCACCATCGCCGCCGCGTACGGCCCCAGCCCCTTGGTCGCCACCATCGCCTGCGGCCAGAGCACGGTGATCCCCTCGTCGGTGGCCTCGGCGATCCCGTCCACCGCCTGCCGCTTCTGCTTCCCTAGTCCCATCGGTGTCAGCCTGCGGTCGCGCTCCTCGCCGGGGAGCTCGAGCCAGTCGGTCCCCGTCCGCACGCCGTCGAAGATCACCTCGTACCGATCAGCGACCGACCGCGCCCGTGTCTGCGCCAGTAGCCCCTCGACCATCGCCACGCGCACCAGCGGCTCGCCAGGGCGCCTCCACGGTAGACGTCGGTCCTCGCAATGCTGCGCGTAGTACCGGAGCAGAGCTGCCGCGTGTGGTGTCATCGCAGGGGAGGGTGCCCGACCGGCGGCAGGGAGGGACCAACCGCCGGCCGGGCGATGCAGGGTCGAGACGCTGTCGTTACGCTGTCCATATCCTACTCGTCGTCGGTGCCGGAAGCAACACCGTTGCCCCGTGTCCCGTTGATGTCGGTCCAGGCGAGGGCCACGGCCAGCGCGCTGAAAGCGTGCCCCTTGACGCCGTACAGCGGGCCAGGGTTGGCCTTCACGCCGATCTCGGGGGTCTTGCCGCCGCCCGTCGCCGGGAACCGCTCGAGCAGGGCCGCGCGGATGTGCTTGTCCTTCACGCCCACCTGGGCGCCGGTCCGGGGATCGCGGTAGGTGGACCCGCCGCAGATCACGGTCTTGATGTCGCGGCGGTTGAGGTAGGAGAACGGGCGCTCGTAGTGTTCGCCTCCCGAGTGCGCCCAGGCGTAGTCGAACCGCCCCATCCACTTGACCGTCTCAAACGTCGACTTGCCGACCGCCATGCCGTAGCTCACGATGTCCTCGATCACCAGGTGGTCCGCCGTGTATGGGCCGGGGCCAGCCGTCTCCAGTTCGCCGATCAATTCACCGTTGTCCATCTCGCAAGCGAGCTCGACGGCGTGCTCGTCGCTGTCGTAGATCACGACGCCGCTGGACTCGGGCCCGGGGTCGATGGCTAGGATCCGCATCGGCTACTCCTTATCTATCTGCGCCGCCGCATCTTCGATCTGGGTGATCGCGCGGTCCAGTTGTTTGCGGCTGCGCTGCAACTGACGCGCCAACCCGGTCAACTGTCCTGCCTGCACGGTGTGCCCGCGCAACGCTTCTCGCAGTTGGTTCTTCGCCCCCCACGTCCCGAGGTCCACGCCCAGCACCTCCTTCACCGCCTCGTACGCCTTTCGGTAGTGCTGCACCTCGGGGTCGGTCGCCAGCACCTTCTGGGTGACCTGGGCTCTGATGGCCTCGGCCTGGGCATCGCTGCCAACCTTGCCGAACCGCGCGTTGACCAACCGCTGGATCTGGGTTTCCGTCAGGTCGCGGCCCGCTACACGCCAGAACATCCTCGGCCACTTCGTGTCGCGGTGGTAGTAGCTGCGCTCCGGGTCCGCGCTGTACATTTCCTCGTGTTTGCGCAGCAACCGCAGCACCAGCGGCCATGCCCACTGCGGACGCTCCCGCTGCTTCGGCTGCTTGGTGATGCTGACCGTGCCGTTGGCGCGCACCTCAAGCAAGCCCCACCCCTCGGGCACCTCGTCCTTCTCCACCAGTCCCTGCGGCACCGCGAACAGACACTCGCCAGCCAGCCGCTCGCATGCCAGCCTCTTGCTCGGGTCTTCGATCTCGCGAGCAAAATCCTTGCGGTCGACCTTGACCTCGTAGGCCACCACCCGCCCGTGCGATGGCCACCGGTGCACGGCCACCACATCAACCCGGCGATCGCGTCGGCGGTGCCCCGTCTGGTCGCGTTCGCTGACCACCGGCACCGTGAACTCCGGGATCGTGATCCACTGGTCAGGTGGGTGCTTGGCACGAACCGCTCCGAGCACTGCGCTCGTGCGCTGATGTGGTGCCAGTTCTGCCCACCAGTCCGCCATCGTCTACTCCTCCGCTCTCCCCCACCCCTTGGGGTGCGGGCAGTCCAGAAACCCGTCGGTGCACCAGTCGCGCCCGACGTTGGTCAGGAACCGCGCCAGCGCCGGCCCCGGCCAGACCACCGCCATGTACTCGCGCATGTCCCGGGTCGCCGTCGATTTGGTGCTGGCCACGAACCCGGGACGCGGGCGGATCGTCCGCTTGGCGATCGGCCGGTAGCGCGCCCAGAAGTCCACCCGGGATCGCGCCCCGTTGAACCCGGTCTGGAGCAGCATCACGATCAGGCCCCAATGGTTGACCACCGCGTGCGCCCGCTCGACGAACTCCTGCGCCAGACTGTAGGGCGGGTTGGTGATCACCAGGTCGAACGGGTGCGTCGAACCGAACTGGTTGGGGTTGGTGAAATCGCAGTTGGGGTGCCACCCGAACTCCGGGTCCGGGCGCGGGTAGTCGCCCAACTCCACCCCCACGCAGTCCGCGATCGGCCCGATCAACTGGTCCGCCGCGCGCAGGAACGGGGCGTGCTTGCCAGCGCCTGGTTCGAGGATGGTCACCCCGTGCTCCCTCGTCGGCGGCCACATCGACAGCGCCCACCGGGTGATCTCCGTGGCGAGCAAAGGCGGCGTGGGGTACTCGTCGGATGCGCGCTGTCCCATGACTACTCCTTCACCTCTCCGTCCTCGATCACGACCGTCGCCCCCTCGCCGTCCGACACCCGCTCGATCCACACCTGGGCGCCGTGCGCCTGCGCCTGCTCGGAGATGGCCCGCAGGTTGTCCGCGTCCAGCAGCGACCCGTCGCGGATCAGCAGCACTCTCAGGTCGGGGTTGGCCGCCAGCCCCATCGCCACCGACACCCGGATCTGCTCGGCCTGCGAGCACTGGTCGAACGGCACGCCGCCGAACGTGACCACTCCCTCGGCGTCCAGGGCGAGCCCGTCGATCGGCATCGTGGCCTCGGCGATGGCCGCCTCGCGCTGTCGGTCGCAGTCCTCGATCTGCGTGGTCAAGGCCAGCACTTCGGTGTTGTGCTTGCCGACGGCGAGCTCCAGGGCGTCGCGTTCTGCGTTGGCGCGCACCTGGCTGTTGATCTCGCTGACGTCGACCAACCGCTGGCGGGCCGCTGCCACGTCGACATCCTGCAGCGCGTCCACGTCGACCTTCAACTCGCGCCCCCGCTGGTTGAGGGATTCCAGCGCCGCGCGGTGCTCGGCGACCTGCTGCTCCAGCCGCTCCAGGGCGGCAGCGCGCTGGTCGTACTCCGCGCGCAGTTCCTCGAGCGCCTTGCGCTTGGCGGCGTTCGCCTTGTTGGCGCGCTCGGCCTCGTCGATCTCTGCCATCAGGTCGGCGGCGTTGACCTCAGCGTCGGGGGCGTCGGGGTAGTGGGGCAGTTTGTCCAGGCGCGCCCGTGCGGCCTTGAGTTCCCGGTTGACCTCGGTGCGGGTGTTGTATGCCGCCTCGCGGTCGGCGTCGATCTGGGCGGTGTCCAGGCCCGCCAGTTGGCGCAGGCGCTCGGCCTGGGCGCGGCGGTCCAGCCGGGTGAAGGCCAAGGGGTCGAACGACAGCTCGCCGGTCAGTTGGTCCAGCACCGTCTGGGGCTTGGGCACCGTGACCCCGGGCTTGCGGCTGATCGTCAACTGGCCGCCCCCGGCGGCGGTGATGGTGCGCTTGATGATCAGTGCCTCGGTTTCGATTTCGATCACCGCCTTGTCGGCGCCGTCGCGCACCGGCCGGTCGGGGATTGCTCGCTTGCCAGCCAGGGCGTACATCACCGAATCGAGCACCGAGCTCTTGCCCTGGGCGTTCCTGCCGGCCACGACCACCAGGGCGCCGGTCGGGGTCACGCGCACGGCCTTCAGCCGCTTCACGTTCGCGGCCTCCAGGCGCACGATGGTCTGGGGGTCATCAACGACACGAGGCATGGGGATCTCCTTTCAGCCCGGGGTCGTCCGGGCAATCGTCGCGTTGCAATGTGCGGGCCACCAACTCCCGCTTGTATTTGATCATCAGGTCCAGGGCGTCCGCCAGGAAGGCTGCCAGGGTTTCGAAGTCACCGTCCCGCCGCATGGCGATCTCCTTGCGGGCGCGCGTGTGGCAAGGCAGGCAGACCCGGGCCACGCGCTCGTCGTCGCCCTTGCTCCCCATGCCGCCGCTGCCGAAGTGGTGCAGTTGCTCCCACCGCCGCTGACGGCACAGGCAGCACTGGCCGGGTTGCCGATGCGCCCACGCGAGGAACTCGGGATCCTTGACCCGGGGATGGCGGGGGCCGAGCGCCATCAGAACGGCTCCGGGGCGGTGTTGTCCAGCGCGTTCATCTGCTGGTCCACCCGGATCTGTACTTCGGGTGGCAGCGTCCACAACCCCTGCTTGCCGCCGCACACCACCGGCTCGGGCAGGATGTCGGTCGGGCCGAGCACCCAGTGCACCTCACCGGGGGCCGCCCACGGGGACCAGGACTCCCGGGTCACGTCGGCGAGGGTGGCAACCGCGACGATCGCGCTGCGCACGACGGTGCTGCCGTCGCACACCAGATCGCCGCCCTCCATCGGCACCACGAACCCCTCGCCGTCTTTCGCAAACTCGCCGACCATCGGCAACAGGTACCCCGCACGCTCGGCCATGAACCGCAGATCATCGAACGCCTTTCGCCGCACCTCGATCCCGGGCCGGCCGCCGATCGTCTTGCCCGCGTGGATGGCGAACCGATCGCCGATCTGCAACCCGCGCCGACGCGGATCCCATCGACGGTTCTCCACATTCTTGCCGAGGTGCACGATCGCCCAGCACCACTCGGGCCAGATGGTCAGCGCCTTCATCGGTCGTCTACTCCGCGCACGTAGTGGTTGGCTGATTCTGCCCGCTCCCGCCACCGAAGCGCGTCACGATTGGCTGCTTTCAACTCACCATCCAGCCGGCAGCATTCGGCCTCTAGGTGGTTGATCTTGCTGACGTCCGGAGTGAACATTTTGATGCGCCGTTCTAGTTCGACAACCTTGTTGGACAGCCCCACATCGCTATCTTCCAGTTGTCGAATCCTTGCACGCATTCGCACCAGCGGTTCAATCCCGTTGAGCACGGGGCACATGCGACACCAGTCGTCGGTGTCGGCATCGCACTCGTCGCACGGATCCGAGCGGCGTTGCACAGCCTGTAGTTTTCGCACCTCTTGCCGCAGATCGTCGATGGTCGCCACGAGCGCCAGTTCGGCCCGACTGGCCGGGTGCCGCCGGACCTCCTCCACCCCGCCGGGAGTGAGCGGTTCCACCGAAATGTGATCAGACATCGTACACCTCCACAATCTCCGTCTCCTCCATGTGCAGCACCGTCCGGTACGCCGCTGCCACCATCCTCATCTTGTCCGCCAGATCCGAGAGGCTAATCGTGTCGGCGCACGCCTCGAACCGCTCGGCGGTTTCGCGCAGATACGCCCGAAACTTCGCCTGCTCGTACGCCGTGAGTTGAACAGACATCGCATTTCTCGACACGTCGCTCATCGCCGCGCCCCCAGGTAGTTGACCCACGCCAGCGCCTCCTGCAACTGCTCGAACAGCCCCTGCATGCCCAGCGGGCAGAGCGTCCGCCCGGGGATGTGCTCGCTGCGATCCTCCTCGTCCTCGTCCGTCGGGTCCACCAGGCAGATTCCTCGGAACCGGCTGACGGGTTCGTAGGCCGGGCACGGTTCGCCGCCGCAGACGCACAGCCCTCTCGCCCGGTGATGCCAGCCGTAGGACGGGATCGCCCGCTTGCCGTTGCCGCAGTCCAGCGTGCCCAGCGTGCCGGATCCGATCGGCGGGGGTTCGTCGCCCCGCACCGGCCGGGTATCGTCCTTCGCCCGAGATCGGGCCCGCTCCACCGCCTCGCGCGTGTTCATCGCTCCTCCAAGTCGTAGGCCCAGACCCACGGGTTCGCCGCCCACGGGAACCCGCGATCGGCGTTCAGGGCGTCCCAGCCCCGCTCGTACCATCCCCGGGGGTTGGGGTAGTCCGACAGCCACCGGTCCGGGCAGCCCTCGGCTACCGCGTCCTCGGCGCTGATCTGCTGCACCCGCTGCACGCGCACCCGGGCCACCGTGCGCTCGATGCGGGACCACCTGCGCTTCATGTAGATCGGCGACATCCACCGGACCGCCTCGTGGGTGTAGCGCAGGTACACCGCGCTCTCGTCGGTGCGGTAGACGATCACCTGGTGCGGTTCGCGTCCAAACCCCTGCGGCTCCTCGGTCACCGCAAACCCCTCGCGCATCCACACCAGATCGCCGGCTGCGACCACGGGCGTGATGCGGTGCATGGCGCCCGGCTCGTAGGGACTGCGATCCAGTTCGGCTGCAATCAGCGCCGGCCCCTGCTCCCGGTCCGGGGTGGCCGTGTCCAGGTCCAGAATATCCCACAGGCGCCGTAGGTACTTCCCGCCCTTGCCGTCCACCCGGCTGTTCCCCGGGGCGACCACGCGCCGGGTCTGCGACTTGCGCCCGGCCTGGAACGCGCGGATCGAGTCGGCGCCAAAGATCATGCCCCGGGCGGTCATGCGGGCACCCCCGCGCGCTCGAGCAGGTCGGCCTTCACCACCACCAGCTTGCCCTCGCCGCGCAGCAGCGTCCGCACGCGCCGGTAGTACGCGGGCCAGTCGATGTCGTTCGCGCGCTTGTCGTAGTTCCACGCGCCCAGCTTGTAGGTGTCCACGTACGGCAGCGACGCCAGGATCATCGCCACGGACTGCCCGGGGGCGATCACCGGCTCGATGCTGGCCCAGGTCGGGATGCCCCGGGCGTGCGCCTGCTTCAACACATCGATCCTATCGGACGGCATCGCCGCCCCTGGTTCCCACTCCCGCGAGTCCGCCTCGGAGGCGAAGGTCAGCGTGCAGCCGAAGGCGTCGTGCTCGTCGAGCAGGTCCAGATCGCGCGTCGCCCGCAGTCCGCCCTTGGTCAGGATCGACACCCGCTGCCCGTGGTGCTTCAGGATGCGGACCGCCTGGCGCGTCAATGAGTGCTCGGTGCCGTACCGCTCGCCGAGTAGCGCGTCCATCAGCATGTAGGGGTCGTGCGTGAAGCTCAACAACACGGGCCGCGTGTTCCCCGCCTCCTCCAAGTCGATCGCGTCCAGGGTCAATCTGGAGATCAACCCGGGGCGCTGTGCGGGCACCACAAACTCCTCGCGCTTCATCTTCAAGACGTTGGGCGAGTAGCAGTAGGCACAGCGATGATCGCACCCCCGGTACAGCGACACCGCCAGTTCGGCGTACTCGCGCGCCCGGCCCTTGGGTTCGTAGATCACCCGCAGCTTCATCGCTCGCCCCCCCCCGGCACCGGCCGGTCGGGGTACACCTCCGACCACTGGCGCCAGCCAGTATCGTTCTTCCCCTCGCGGTATCCGAGCAAAGGGTTCCAGTCGTGTTCGCCTGGGTTTATTTCGTCCGGCACGTCAACCTTGATCACGCCGACCGTCGCCGCAATCTCGCGCCCGAGAAACGTATTCTCGCCGACAGCCGTGACCAAAACAACACTGCGCCGGAGACATCCGGTTCCGAATGGGTAGTGAGTGTTGACAAGAACGTCCCCGGACCGCACCACCGTACCGTTCGGCAGGGTCAGCGTGCGGTCGCCCAATCTGACAACGTAGAACGGCTCCGGGTCTCGCAGCCACTTCTCGAAGTGCTCGCGCAGTCGCTCTAGCTGGTCTGCGTCGAGAGTCCCGCTGTCGACTACCACCCGCATAGCGTTCGCCCAATCGTGCCCCCGTGTCAGGTATGCGATCTCCTCCCGCAGCCGCCGCACCTCGGCGATCAGCGCGCGTGCGTTCCTGGCTTCGACAGGGCCGTCGCTGTCCGCCCAGTTCTCTGCCGAGTATGCACGCTCCAGCCGCGCCAGTTCCGCGTCCGTCATCGGCTTGTGCTCGGTTGTGCCGTCATCCCTAGTCATCGGGATTCCTCCTTGATCTCAATCGGTGGCAGCAAGTGCGCCCCGGGGTGGTAGTGGGGATCGCGCGTGTAGCGCGCACACCCCGCGCGGTACTGCTCGGTGGTCAGCGTGACGACGATCCCCCCGGCCTCCCGGCAGTTGTGGTGCGTCCCATCGTCGGCCGCCGCCGCCCCGTAGTAGCAGCACCCCTCGCACCCGATCATCGCGCGCCCGGCATCGGGCACCAGCACCACGATTTCCCGCTCATGGCGCCGGTCGAAGTAGGCCACGATGTGATCGCGCGGGATGCGCCGCTCCACCACCCGACGCCCGTGGCGCTCGGCGAATAGCGCGGCCACCGTGCGGTCCAGCGTCCACGAGATCACCGCGTCCAGATCCTCGCCGTCCCGCGTCGCCCGGTAGGCCACCACCACCGGGGGCAGGTCGCGCCACACCCGGCGGTCCTTTTTCTTCATCAGCTTCCAGCGACCGCGCCGGTTGACCTCGAACAGCGGGCGCCACCGATCGAGTTCCAGCACGCGCCCCGCCTTGATCCACGCCGTCCCGAGCAACTGCCAGTAGATCGCGTCGTCGTGCACGGTGGGCAGCAGCCGCAGGGCAGCCGCCCGGAACGCGGGTAGGTGGTGTTCGTGCCGAATCAGCTCGTAAGCGATCGCGCTGTCGTGTTGGTTGGTCACTTCGCCCCCCGCCTCCGCTCGAACCACCGCACGATCTGCTTGCTCTCGTGCTTGGTCATCCCGCCGTGCTCGATGGTGATCCGCTTCGACTCCAGGTGCTTCCGCACCACGCGCAGGTCCGCCGCCCGCAATCCGTACGCGCGCAGGCCCTCGGCGAGCTCGGCCGGCGTCCACAGGATGCGCCCGGCCAGCGCCTGGCTCACCTCCATGTTGACCTCGAGCGCCTCGGCCTCGATCCGCGCCCGCTTGGCCCGGTCCAGGTAGCCGGTCAAAAACCCGTCGGGATCCTTCCTCCACTGGCGAACGTGGTGCATCTCGTGGCCCACCGTGCAGATGTGCCCGATCAACTGCAACCGCGTGCCCTTGTCCGCCAACCGGAACGGCAGGTAGACGGTGGGCTTGGTGACCAGCAGCGGTGGCACCAGCGTCGTGGCGTAGGCCTCCATGAACCGGTCGGCGGCGCCGATCTTCAGCGCCTTGAGGAACGCCTGCACCGCGCGCATCTGCGCCGCGTCCCGCTTGCGCACGATCCGGGCGTGATGGTTGCGGGCCAGGTACCGGGCCACCCCCTTCACCTCGGCCGGCGTGATCGCGTAGTTGGTCATGACGCACCCCCGTCCGCCGCGCCGCCGAAAAATTGCTCGTATTCCTTGTTCCCGTACTGTCCCTGTGTAGCCTCGATCACTTCGCGCACCGTGTACTTGCTTTTCAGTTTGCCGTGCGTCTGCACGAAATTACGCACCCCAGCCTCACACGCCCCGGTGATCACCCGGTAGCTTTCGATGGCCTCGCGCGCCGTGATCTCCCGGTCCAGTGCCCACCCCTCGTAGGCGCTCTTGTCGCGCTCGCCAATCTTATACAGCAGCGACTCGCGCGCCTCTTTGATCGTGTCGCCGTGTGAATAGGTGCCGTCGGCCTCAATGCAGTAGGTTGCCTTCGACTGGCCCACGGTGACGACCTTGTGGATTTTCACCCCGCCCTTCGACACCTTCGTCGCAACGATCCTGGACAGAATGTCGTCGGCAAACAAATATCCCTGACGCCGGAATGCCTCTGTTACCTGCCTTTTAGCGAACCGATTGCCAACTCCCGATTGCACATTCACCGGCAGCGACACGTCCGACGCACCCCGCAGGTAGAGGTAGCCCCCCACGGTGGCCAGCACCGGCATCGACACGTCCGACGCACCCTCCAGGTAGAGGGAGCCGCCCACGGTGGCCAGCACCGGCATCGACACGTCCGACGCACCCCGCAGGTCGAGGGAGCCGCCCACGGTGGCCA
>Ga0180434_10000495_pt1 | contig 58156 bp, 34 predicted proteins | sample SS_ome_7_FD_132453 | JGI IMG/M metagenome (GOLD analysis project Ga0180434, IMG submission 132453) | Hypersaline lake sediment archaeal communities from the Salton Sea, California, USA - SS_1_D_2 metaG | ecosystem: Environmental > Aquatic > Non-marine Saline and Alkaline > Hypersaline >...
GCGACGACGGCGATGATCAGGAGCGCGGTCGTCTGCAGCGGGATCCCGGGCACGACGAGCTGCGCCGCCTCGGCGAGGCCGAAGGCGTAGAGCGTGACCGAGAAGACCTGCGAGAAGAAGAGCGGCAGGCCGATCGCCCCGCCGATCGCGAGCCCGAGGCTGCGCGAGGTGATGAAGTAGGCGCCGGCGGCGCCGACGCGGATGTTGGTCGCGACCGAGGAAAAGGAAAGCGTCGTCACCACCGTGATCGCATGGGCGAGCAGGACGGCGATCAGCGTGCGCGCCAGTCCCAGGTGGCCGACGAGCCAGCCGGTGCGCAGGTACATGATGACGCCGAGGATCGTGAGCACGGTCGGCGTGTAGACGCCGAGAAAGGTGCCCAGTGTCGGCCGGCGCTCAGCGACTGCCATCGCGCCTCCCCTGCGCCTTGCGTGCCTCTCCCGGGCGCCCCTGCCGCCCGCCCGCCCCCCGCGCCGACACTAGGCGCGCGCGAAGTGCTGCTTGAGGACGCGGATCATCCCGAGCTGGTCGTCGACGCCTCCCGTCTCGCGAATCGAGTGCATCGCCAGCATCGGGCTGCCGACGTCGACGCCCGGCACACCGAGACGGGCGGCGGTCATCGGTCCGATCGTCGACCCACTGCGCAGGTCGGTGCGATGGACGTAGTACTGCAACTTGACCTTCGCCTGCGCGGCGCACGCTTCAAACCAGTGGCGCGCGCGCAGGTCGGTCGCGTAGCGCTGCAGCGCGCTCACCTTGACCACCGGCCCGCCGTTGAGCTGCGGCTTGTGACGCGCATCATGCAAGTCGGGGTAGTTGGGATGAACGGCGTGTACGCCGTCGACGGAGACGAACCAGGAGCGCGCCCGCGCGCGATGCCACGCCTCGCGCGACGGATCGGCGGCGAGGGTGATGCGCTCGAGCACCGCGTCGAGGAAGAAGGAGCCGGCGCCCTCGGGCGTGCCGGAGCCGATCTCTTCGTTGTCGAACAGCGCGATGACGCCCGTCGCGCGCGGGGGACGGCTTGCCTGCAGCAGGCCTTCGAGCACGGCATGGCTGCCGGCGAGGTTGTCGATGCGCGGCGCGAAGTAGAGCGAACGATCCAGGCCGCCGATGACCGGCGGCTGCGTATCGACGATCTCGACTTCCGCGGCGAGGATCCGCTCGCGCGCGACGCCGGCCGCCCGGGCGAGCGCCTGCAGGACCGGTCCCTGGGCGATCTCCTTCTCGCCGCCCAAGCCGCAGATCGGCGGCAGGTGCCGTTGCTTGTCGAGCTTGAGGCCGTCTTTGTTGACATCGCGATTCAAGTGCACGGCAAGCTGCGCGATGCGGCAGACGGGTCGGTCGAGCTGGACGAGTTGCACCTCGGGGGTGCCCCCGCGTCCCTTGAGCAGCAGCCGGCCGGCGAAGGTGAGATCGCGGTCCGTCCAGCTTGCGAGCAGCGGACCGCCGTAGACCTCGACGCCGAGCTGCAGGTAGCCCTCCTGGCTGTAGAGCGCCTCGGGCTTGAGTCGCAGTCCGGGCGCATCGACGTGGGCGCCCGCCAGACGAAAGCCGGTCTCGTGCGCCGGCTCGCGTCCGATGCGCGCGGCAATGACCGCGTTCGTCCCGCGCACGACGTAGACCGCATCGCCGGGGGCGAGCGACCAGGCGTCGGCTTCATCGAGACGGCTGAAACCGGCCTTTTCCAGGCGCGCGACGCTCGCGGCGACCGCGTGCGCGGCGGTCGGACTGGCGGCGATGAAATCGAGTAGATCTTGCGTCGTGGCCTGCCGGCTGGGTGGCGCCATGCTTCCCTCCGCTGCGCGCCGGAGCGACCCGTGCCCGGAACCTCCTGGCATGTGCGCGCTTCCGGCCTGAAGACCGTTGTGCTGCCGCCAGCATAGCGGCGCCGCAGGGTCGATGAAAGCCCCGCCCGCGGCTCGCGCGCGCGAGCGCCACGGCCGCGAAGAAGCGATCCCACGGCGCGGCAGCGCGACAGAGTGGCTTCCGCGGCGCGCGCGGTCGAGAAACCAGCCACCCGGCCGACCGCGCCGGGAAAGTCATCTCCCCCCCATGCCGACAACTGAAGGCAAGCGCTGCCCCCGCCGACCCGCGGCGGCCGCGCGCGCATCCAGCGGAGATCTCGGGTTCCCGAAACGGAGTCACCCGCATGGCCATCGCATCGCCGGCGCGCCATCGCTTTGCCGCCTTCGCACGCCCGCCACGCCGCCGCCCGGCGGCTGCCCTCTTGCTCGTCGCCGTCTGGCTCGGCGCGCTCTGCGCACCGGCCGGCGCGGGTCTCACGCCGCAGCAGGAGGCGGCGCGCATCGCCGCGGTCCAGGAGATGATCGCGCGCGAGGGGTGGTCCTGGAACGCGGGCGAGACGTCCGTCTCCGGACTCAGCTTGAACGAAATGCGCACGCGCCTGGGATTGTCGATTCCCCCCGAGTGGGGCGGCATGCCGGCCCACGACGGCAAACCGCTCTACGAGCCGCTGCGCGGCGCTGCCGTCGGCGCCCCCCCCGTGCCGGCGACGCACCGCCAGTTGCCGGAGCGTTGGGACTGGCGCGAGCATGACGGCGTGACCGGCGTGCGCGATCAAGACAACTGCGGCAGTTGCTGGGCCTTTGCCTCGACCGCCGCCTTTGAGGCGGCGCTACGGCTGCAGACCGGGGACGCGCACGACCTCTCCGAACAGCAACTGATCAGCTGCAACCTCTACAACTACGGCTGCGACGGCGGTTGGATGACCGCCGCCTACAAGCATTTCCAGCGCTTCGGCGCCGTCGCCGAAGCGTGCATGCCCTACGCCGCCGACGATGGCGTCGCCTGCACACAGGGCAGCTGCGATGAGCACGCCTATCTCGACGACTACCATCCGGTCAACCCGACGACGCGCGACCTGAAGCGCGCGCTGCTCGAGCAAGGTCCCTTCGCCGTCGCGATGGCGGTCGAGGAAGACTTCTTCACCTACGTCAGCGGCTGCTACAGCAATCCCGACGCCGGCCCGCCGAACCATGCCGTGCTGCTGATCGGCTGGGATGACGAGCTCTGCGAGGGTGGCGGCGCCTGGATCGCCAAGAACAGCTGGGGCACGGCGTGGGGCGAGGCCGGCTACTTCAAGATCGCCTACGGCCATTGCTCGATCGGCTTCGGTGCCGAGCAGGTCGACTATACGCCGGAGACGGGGGTCGTAATCGCCCACGAACGGATCGACGACCAGTTGATCGGCGTCGGCACGATCCCGGTCGAAGCGACGGTGACGACGCCAGGCGGTCTGCTCGCCCCCGGCTACCCGGTCGTGCGTTACCGCATCGACGGCGGCGCCTACGAGGAGCTACCCCTGCTGCCGATGGGCGGTCCCGACGGCTACGCGACATCGCTGCCGGAGCCGGCCCCCGGTAGCCTGATCGAGTACTACATCGTCGCCGCCGACGACAGCGGGCACGAGATGACCGCCCCGCTCGCGGGCGCCGCCTGGCCCTACCAGTTCCGCACCGGCTACGGCGAGGTCTACGCCTGCAGCGTCGAGGGCGATCTTATCGGCTGGTCGCACGGCCCGGTGACGGCCGGCTACGGCGATCAGTGGCACCTGAGTACGCAGCGCAATCAGACGCCCGGGGGAGAACGCTGCTGGAAGTGCGGTCCGCCCGGGGCGGAGAATTACGATGCGCTCCTCGACGCCGGCCTCGTCACGCCGCCGGTCGAGCTGCCCGATTTCGCGCAGCTGCGCTTCCAGCACTGGATCGACGCCGAGAAGAGCCCCTTCGTGATCGGCGGCGCCTACGATGGCGGCCGGGTCGAGATCACGCTCGACGAGGGCGAGACCTGGATCCCGCTCGAGCCGATCGGCGGCTGGCCCTACCGCAGCCTGCGCGGCTCGATCCCCGGCGCCCTGCCGGCCGGCAGCGAGCTCTACTCCGGTTCCGAAGGTTGGCGCGAAGAGCGCTTCGATCTCAGCGCCTACCAGGGCCGCGCGCAGTTGCGCTTTCGCTTCGTCTCCGATGGCGCGGTCGCCTTCGAGGGCTGGTGTCTCGACGACATCGCGGTCCTCGGCTTCGACCCGAGCACGCCGCCGCCGGTCCCAGTGCGTCTGCTCGACTTCGACGGCGCGTGGTGGGGCGAGCGCGTGACGCTGTCCTGGCGCGTCGAGGATGCGCACGAGGTGCAGGGGTTCCATCTCGAGCGCGGGGCGAGTCTGGCGGGAAGCTTCTCGCGCCGTACGGCGGAGATGATCCCATCGCTTGCATCCGCGACGGACGCACCGGGCGTGGCGCTTGGCACGGAGACGCCGAACGCATTCCAGTTCACCGACACCGCGCCGGCGAGCGGTAGCGGTGGCTGCTACTACCGTCTCGTCGCGGTCGAGCTCGACGGCAGCGAGTCGATCCTCGGGCTGGCCGCGGTCGCGCCCGGCGTCGGCACGCCGCCGAGCGCGGGGCCGCGTTGGCTGGCCAACGTCCCGAACCCGTTCCGCGGGACGACGGTGCTGCGCTTCGAGCTGCCGGCCGGAGTCCGGGCGCCGGTGACGCTCTCGATCCATGATCTCCAGGGACGCTGTGTCGCCCGCCCGCTCGTCGACGCGGCGCTCGGCGGTGGGCTCCAGCTGCGGCCTTTCGACGGACGCGACGCGGCGGGTCAGCCGCTGCCGAGCGGCGTCTACTACGCGCGCCTGCGAGTCGGAGAGCGGCTCATCACGCGGCCGATTTCGTTGCTTCGGTAGCGCTTGGGTCGGGCGAGCATCTGCGCCCCGTGGCTAGCCCCTTGCTTGTGGATTGATTCGTGCTGATTGGGCAGGGCAACTGGCGCCAGAGGAAAGGACTACCTGCTCCCCAGTCGGTTGCTGCCGAGGCAGTTCCGAGCGGGGATCGACCTCGCTGTCACGCTCGCTTCCCGTGTTCGTGATCTTCATCAGCTGAAATCTTCCAACTATCATCCGAACAAAGAGTTACGCTGATTTCTCAGTGGGATCCGATCCACAACCAGAATATTAGAGTAGCGTTAGGTTCTGATTTATGTCTATCATGTCTATAGACACATAGTATTCGGTGAGCCGCAGAGACCACGACGACGACCCGACTGCGGACTCACCCTGATCCGGGACCTTCCGGTCCCCATCCGAACGTCAGGAGGTATCCGATGAAGCTGCGCATCCTCGCGACGACGCTCGTGACTGCGTTTGTGGCTCTGTCGCTTCTCGCGCCCGGCGCCTGGGCGAAGAAAGTCCACAAGACCTTCAAGAACGAGAGCGCTGTTGCGGCCAACGACTTCCATGTCGAGTCGACCGGCGCGGTACCCGCGCCGGGCATCGAGAACGCATCCGCGAAGCATGTCGAGACGGGCAACCAAGCGTTCCCCGACTCCGTCTGGGCCGATCCGCCCGAGGAGTTCGACTGGAACTCGGACGACAACCAGGAAGAGATCCCTGCCGGTGAGAAGCTGAAGGTCTGCGCCGTGCTGGACGGCAACGGCTCGATCGACGGCTACTTCACTCGCAACGGCGTCGAGCTCGACACCGACCGCGTTGCCAGCGTGCAGAACATCCTTCCCGACCCGGGCGGCGAGACCGGAACCGTCGCCTTCACGAATGAGGGCGCCGAGCCGCTCGTGCTGATCAACGTCGAGGTTCGCATCAACAATAGCGGCGACCCGGATGCGGTCGGCGAGTTCGTCCCGGATGGCGATCTCGTGCCCGGGATCCCCACGGTCCTCGAGTTGGGCCCGGGCGAGATGGCAGCCTTCCCGTACAGCGGTGCCGATCCGACCCTGGCGATCTCGATGAGCGATGAGGCGGCGCGCGCTTCCGATCCGAGCGATCTCTTCTTTGAGCTCGCGGCCGACTACCCGGGCGATGGCTCGACTCCGGCCGGCGAAACGAGCTGGGGCGAGATCAAGAACCTCTATCGCTAGGACTTGGCATCGACTGCCTGGCGCCGGATGGCGCTAGCGACCGAGCCTCCCCGCGGCCCCGTGCCCCGGGCGCCAGTATCCCCAGCCGGCCGCAAGGGTCGGCTGGGGATTGCTGTGCTACACGACCCGGATTCGCATGACCTTGCCGCTGAGCTTCGATAGTATCCTCCGCTGATGACCATGCGAGCGCAGTGCGTAGTGGATCGGTAGCTGCTGGCGGCAGCGCAGCGGGGGGATGTCGGCATGGGCAAGATCGTGATCGGGGCGATCGGGCACCGCATCCTGGCCGAACCAGACCGGCTGGCGGCGGCCGTCGATGACGCCTTGCGTCGCCTGCCCGCGGGCGGTCCCGACTGTGAATGGGTCGTGCTTTCATCCTTGGCCGAGGGGGCCGATCGGCTGATTGCCGAGCGGGCGATGGCGGTTCTCGGGGCGCGGCTGGTCGCCGTCTTGCCGCTGCCTCCGAAGCGGTATGAGCAGGACTTCGGCAGCGAGGCATCACGCCAGCAGTTCCGCCGCTTGCTCGGTCGCGCCGCCGAACGGGTCATACCCGCGCCCCACGCCTCGCGTCCCGAGGCGTATCGTACCGCGGGGCGCTACGTCGCCGACCACAGCGACGCGCTAATCGCCATTTGGGATGGTGAGATGGCGCAGGGCACGGGTGGGACCGGAGAGATCGTCGCGTCCGCGCGCGAGCGCGGGATGCCGGTGGCGTGGATTGAGGCCGGCAACCGTGAACCTGAAACGGAGATGCCGACGTCGCTCGGCGCCACGCAGGGCCGGGTGCACTGGGAACGACTGGAGCGCCATCACGAAAGCCGCCTGCAGCGGGCCTTTCGCGAGCGCGACGCGGGGGCGCTGCAGTATCAGCAGCGACGTTGGGGCTTCGCCCGCTTCGCAACGGTGCTCGGGCCGGTGGCGGTTCTCCTCTTGGCGACGCAAGTCCTCGCCTTTCCCGCCGGCGGTGTGATCGGCAGTCTCCTGATCTTGGCTGAACTGCTCGCGCTCGCCGTCGCGCTGGGACTCACCTATCTCGTCGGCATCGCTCGCGCGCACGACCGCTGGATCAAGGCGCGCCTGCGCGCCGAGCTCTTGCGGCGCGAGATCTTCCTGCTACGCACGGGGGCGGGGCCGTATCTCGGCCTCTCGGATGAGGCTCTGGCGGAGCGCGTCTCACAGCGGCTGCTGGTTCTGGACGATGACCTGCGTGATCCAGAGAGCGTCCTGCCGTTGGGAGAGGAGGGGCGCCGCTGGTGCATGGGGCTCGGATCCCGCTTGCCGGGCGCGCCGGGCGATGAGGATGCGCGCGTACCGGGCGGTCTGCACGCGACGATGTGCGCCTATCTCAAGGAGCGGGTAGCCGATCAGCGCAGCTGGTTTGCGCGCAAGAGCAAGCAGTTGGCCGACGAAGCGCGCCGGTACGAGAACCTCGCCAAGGGGATCCTGATTCTCGCCCTCGTTGTCGCCGCCATCCATCTAGGACTTCTACAGGGAGCGGATCACGGCCACGCCGGCTGGCTGCATGGCCTCTTGATCTTCCTCGCCTTGACCGCGCCCGCCTTCGGCTCGGCCGCGATCGCGCTGCAGTCGATCACCGGCAGCCACCGGCTCAGTCGCTCCTACGGCTACCACCAGCGGGCGCTCGAGCCGCTCGAGGCGCGCCTGCGCCAGCTGGTCGCCGCGGCAGGCGCGGCGACTGGGGGCACGGACGGTGGCGACCCCCCCGCCGGGGCGGGCCACGGCGAGCCGGCCGCTGCAGGTGTGGAACCGGGATCGACCTCGTCCGCCGCACGGGTGCGCGAGTTCCGCGCGGTCGTGATCGAGGTGGAGGAATTGCTCACGACCGACCTGCTCGTCTGGTGGATGATCATGCGCAGCGAGGTTCCCCGCGCGGCTGCCTAGTTGGCGTCCAGCGACATGGCCTTCCCCACCTTGACGCACCTACCCCGCAGGCGTATGCTCGCAGGCTATCGCTTTCGGTAGCGGGACTTATCAGCCTTGCTGCGTGAGAGCATTAGGAGAATACCGCCCCGCGCGGCGAAAGCCTCGCCGCCGGCAGCGCCTGAGCGATTAGACTTCTCGGCCGTTCATTCCCGCCCATGCGGGGGCCCGGCATGCAACCGCCGAGCCGGCCGTCTGCGCGTCTTGTGGGAGGATTGCCATGTCCAGCAAGCGGATGATCACGATCGACGGGAACACCGCAACCTCGTCGGTGGCCCATCGGACGAACGAGGTGATCGCCATCTACCCGATCACGCCCTCGTCGGTGATGGGCGAGCTGGCCGACGAATGGTCGGCCAAGGGGCAGACCAACATCTGGGGTTCCGTGCCCCAGGTGATCGAGATGCAGTCGGAGGGGGGCGCCGCGGCGGCGGTCCATGGCTCGCTGCAGGCGGGGGCGCTGACGACGACCTTTACCGCGTCACAGGGCCTGTTGCTGATGATTCCGAGCATGTACAAGATCGCCGGCGAGCAGACCCCCTATTGCATGCACGTCTCGGCGCGCACGATCGCGACCCACGCGCTCTCGATCTTCGGCGATCACTCCGACGTGATGGCCGTGCGCCAGACCGGCTTTGCACTGCTGAGCTCGGGCTCGGTCCAGGAAGCGCACGACTTTGCCTGCATCGGTCAGGCGGCGACGCTTGCCTCCCGCGTGCCGTTCCTGCACTTCTTCGAGGGCTTCCGCATCTCTCACGAGGTCGCCACGATCGAGCAGCTGAGCGACGATGATCTGCGCCACATGCTCGACGACGAGTTGATCGCCGCCCATCGCGCGCGCGCGATGAGTCCCGACCATCCGATCATCCGCGGGACGGCACAGAATCCGAACGAGTTCTTCCAGGCGCGCGAAGCGTGCAGCCCCTATTACGAGAAGTGTCCCGCCATCGTCGCCGAGGTGATGGCGCGCTTCGGTGAGCGCACCGGCCGGCGCTACCAGCTCTTCGACTACGTCGGCCACCCCGAGGCGGAGCGCGTCATCGTGCTGATGGGCTCGGGCGCCGAGGCGGCGACGGAGGCGATCGAGTGGATGGTCGCGCAGGGCGAGAAGGTCGGCATGGTGCGCGTGCGCCTTTACCGGCCCTTCTCGATCGAACATTTCATCCAGGCCTTGCCGAAGACGACGCGCGCGATCGCGGTCCTCGACCGCACCAAGGAACCGGGCGCGATCGGCGAGCCGCTCTATCAGGACGTCGTCACCGCGCTCCGCGAAGCGCACGACACCGGTCTCCGCCGCTGGGCGAGCCACGATTGCCCGGCCGTGATCGGCGGCCGCTACGGCCTCTCCTCGCGCGAATTCAACCCGGCGATGGTGAAAGCGGTCTTCGACGAGCTCGAGCGGAAGCAGCCGAAGAACCACTTCACCGTCGGCATCCGGGATGACGTCAGCCATTCCTCGCTCGACGTCGATCCCGACTTCGACACCGAGGCGGACAACACGGTGCGCGCGGTCTTCTTCGGCCTCGGGGCGGACGGCACGGTCGGAGCGAACAAGAACTCGATCAAGATCATCGGCGAGGAGACGGAGAATTTCGCGCAGGGCTACTTCGTCTACGATTCGAAGAAGGCCGGCGCGATGACGATCTCGCACTTGCGCTTCGGCCCGCGGCCGATCCATTCCACCTATCTGATCAACAAGGCGAGCTTCGTCGGCTGTCACCAGTTCGTCTTCCTCGAGAAGTACGACGTGCTCGAATACGCCAAGCCGGGCGGTGTCTTCCTGCTCAACGCCCCCTTCCCGCGCGATCAGGTCTGGGATCACCTGCCGCGCGAGGTGCAGGCGGCGCTGGTCGAGAAGAAGCTCGAGTTCTATGTGATCGACGCCTACAAGGTGGCAGGCGAAGCGCAGATGGGCTCGCGGATCAATACGATCATGCAGACCTGCTTCTTCGCGATCTCCGGAGTCCTGCCGCGCGAGCAGGCGATCGACGAGATCAAGAAGGCGATCGAGAAGACCTACATGAGCAAGGGAGCCGAGATCGTGCAGCGCAACTTCGCCGCCGTCGACCAGACGCTGGCCAACTTACACAAGGTCGACGTTCCCGACCAGGTCACCGCCACCTTCTCGCGTCCGCCGATCGTCCCGGACGAGGCGCCGCAGTTCGTCAAGGATGTTACGGCCGAGATTCTTGCCAACCGCGGCGATCAGCTTCCGGTCAGCGCCTTCCCCGATGACGGCACCTGGCCGGTCGGCACGACCCAGTGGGAAAAGCGCAACATCGCGATGTCGATTCCGGTCTGGAATCCGGACATCTGCATCCAGTGCGGGCGCTGTTCGATCATCTGCCCGCACGGGACGGTGCGGATGAAGGTTTACGATCCGAAGCTTCTCGATGGGGCGCCGGAGACCTTCAAGTCGGCCGACTACCGCACGGCCGACTTCAAGGGTCAGAAGTTCACGCTGCAGATCGCGCCCGAGGACTGCACTGGCTGCGCGCTGTGCATGGAGATCTGCCCCGCCAAGGACAAGGCGAATCCGAAGCGCAAGGCGCTCGAGATGAAGCCGCAGATGCCGCTGCGTGAACAGGAGCGCGAGAACTATGCCTTCTTCCTCGGCCTGCCGAACGTCGATCGTACGGCGGTCAAGCGCGACACGGTCAAGGGCTCGCAGTTCCTCGAGCCGCTGTTCGAGTACTCGAGCTGCTGCGCCGGCTGCGGCGAGACGCCCTACGTCAAGCTGATGACACAGCTCTTCGGCGACCGCGCGTTGATTGCCAACGCGACCGGCTGCTCATCGATCTACGGCGGCAACCTGCCGACGACGCCCTATACGACGAATGCCGACGGGCGCGGTCCGACCTGGAACAATTCGCTCTTCGAAGACAACGCCGAGTTCGGCTTCGGTTTTCGCCTGGCGATCGACAAGCACCGCGAACAGGCCGAGGAGCTCGTGCAGCGCCTGTCGTCGCGGATCGGTGACGATCTTGTCGGCGAGCTGCTGCAGGCCGAACAGGAGGACGAGGCGGGGATCGCGGCGCAACGCCAGCGCGTTGCCGCACTGCGCGAGAAGCTCGGCGGCAACGGCTCGCCCGAGGCAGCGCGCCTCTTGACGCTTGCCGACTATCTGGTCAAGAAGAGCGTCTGGATCTTGGGCGGCGACGGCTGGGCCTACGACATCGGCTACGGCGGGCTCGACCACGTGCTCGCGATGGGGCGCAACGTCAACGTGCTCGTGCTCGACACCGAGGTCTATTCCAACACCGGCGGCCAGGCGTCGAAGGCAACCCCGCTCGGGGCCGCGGCCAAGTTCGCCGCCGCGGGCAAGGCGGTGCCGAAGAAGGACCTCGGCATGATGGCGATGACCTACGGCAACATCTACGTGGCGCGCATCGCGATTGGCGCGCGCGACGGACACGCGGTCAAGGCGTTGGTCGAGGCCGATTCCTACGCCGGGCCGTCGCTGATCATCGCCTACTCGCACTGCATTGCCCACGGCTACGATCTGGTGCACGGCCCGCGGCAGCAGAAGCTGGCGGTCGATTCCGGGCTCTGGCCGCTCTACCGCTACGATCCGCGCCGCCTCGAGGCGGGCAAGCCGGGGCTGAAGATCGATGCCGGCGAGCCGAAAATCCCGGTTTCGGAGTACATGCGCAACGAAGCGCGCTTCCGGATGATCGAGAAGAAGGACCCGCAGCGCTTCCAGATGCTCTCGCAGATGGCGCAGCAGACGGTCAAGGAGCGGTGGGCGCTCTACCAGCATATGGCCGCCCTGACTCTGCCGACTGGCAACGGCCGCGGCTAGCGACGAACGAGGAGGTTGACCGTGGATTTCTCGACGACCTACTTGGGGCTCAAGCTCTCGAATCCGCTGATGCCGGGAGCGTCGCCGCTCGTCGTCGACCTCGATGACGTCAAGCGGCTCGAGGACGCGGGTGCGGCGGCAATCGTGATGAACTCGCTTTTCGAAGAGCAGATCACCGCCGAACAGCTCGCGACGCACGAAGCGATCGACGCACCGGCCGAATCGTTCGCCGAGGCGGTGACATACTTCCCGTCGGCCGACCACTATCGCTTGGGCCCGGACGACTACCTCACCCAGATCCGGCGCATCAAGGAGGCGGTCGACATCCCGGTCATCGGCTCATTGAACGGCGTGACGACCGGCGGCTGGGTGAAGCATGCGCAGGCGATTGCCGAGGCGGGCGCCGATGCGCTGGAGCTCAACGTCTACTACCTGGCGACGCAGCCGGACGAAGCGGGCGGGACGCTCGAGCAACGCACGCTCGATCTCGTGCGCACGGTCAAGGACGCGACGACGATCCCGATCGCCGTCAAGCTCTCACCGTTCTATTCCTCGCTGCCGCACTTCGCCGCGCGGCTCGACGAGGAAGGGGTCGACGGACTCGTCGTCTTCAACCGCTTCTACCAGCCCGACATCGACATCGATGAGCTGGAAGTCGAGCGCGCGCTCCAGCTCTCCACCTCGCGCGAACTGCTGCTGCGCTTGCGCTTCCTGGCGATTCTCTCGGGCCACGTCAAGGCGTCGCTCGCCGTGACCGGCGGCGTGCACACCGCCACCGACGCGGTCAAGGCGGTCATGACCGGTGCCCACACGGTCCAGCTCGTCTCGTGTCTGCTCGAGCAGGGCCCCGGGTATTTGAAGACCGTGCGCGAGGAAATGCAGCGCTGGATGGAGGCAAAGGAGTACGAGTCGCTTGAGCAGATGCGCGGCAGCATGAACCTCTCGCGCAGCCCGAATCCGAGTGCCTTCGAGCGGGCCAACTACGCGCACATCCTCCAGAGCTGGACGCCACGCTAGTGTCGCGCCGCACCCACGGCCTCGACGACGCGTTGGCGGCCTACATCGAGGCGGCCTGGTCGCGCGAGCCCGAGCTGCTCGCGCGCTTGCGCGCCGAGACGGCCACGCTGGGCGACGATGCGCGCATGCAGATCGCGCCCGAGCAGGGTCAGCTAATGGCCTTTCTGGCCGAGCTGATCGGCGCGCGCCGCGCGCTCGAGATCGGCACCTTCACCGGCTATTCGGCACTCGCGGTGGCCCGTGCTCTCCCTGCCGACGGACGCCTCGTCGCCTGTGACGTCAGCGCCGAGTGGACCGCGATCGCACGCAAGTACTGGGCCGAAGCGGGCGTGGACGAGAAGATCGAGCTGCGCCTCGCGCCCGCGGTCGAGACGCTGCAGAAGCTGATCGAAGCGGGAGAGGGGGGCAGCTTCGATCTCGCCTTCATCGACGCCGACAAGACGAGCTACGACCGCTACTACGAGTTCAGCCTCGAGCTGCTCCGCCCGGGCGGCCTGATCCTGATCGACAATGTCTACAAGGGTCGCCTCGCCGCCGACCCGGAGCGCGGCAATGCGGCGGCTCGGGCGATCGATACCCTCAACCGGAAGTTACGCAACGACAAGCGGATTTCCCTCTCACTGGTGCCGATCGCAGACGGCTTGACGCTGGTGCGCAAGCGCGCCTGAGCCGGCGCGGGCTGTTCGGCCACGATGCGCGGATCCCCTGTGCGGGGCCGCCCCGGGGTGAAATGTTAGGATTCGCTAACGCAATCCCAACCCAGTCCCAACCTCACCCTCAACCAACCTTCATCCTTTGAGCGTTTCATGCACGCGTCGAAATGCACGTCGGCGAGCGTCGCCGTGCTCGCCGGGCGACACGGAGGTCGCTCTACGCGTGAATAGAGGAGCGTTGCTGCATGAAGTCGAAGCCACGGAACATGCGCCGCTTTGGCGGCCGTTGGGTGAGCGACGACACGCGCTACCAAGATCGGCACTCGACGCTGAAGGCGGTCGTCTCCCGTTTCTGGTATCTGCTCGTGCCGCTAGTCGGCATCACCTGGGCCGATAGCGCCTACGTCCGACCCGATGTCGAGGCGATCAAGTCGCAACGCAACCGCGAGATCGCCAAAACGATGGATCGCCAGGATCAAATCCGCGCGCAAGTGACGGACTTGCACAGCGAAATCGCGACCCTGGAAGCAGAGATCGATACGCTGCACATGCCTCTGGTCGTCATGCGCCAGACCGTATACGACAGCCTCTCGCTGGTGCGCAAGCAGCTCGATCGCAATCCGGAGATTCTCAACGCGGCGATCGATTCACTTGCGATTCTGCGTGACTACCTCGCCGCCGACATCGACCGCTTGGCGCGCGAGTATGAGGCGCAGAACGCGATTCTCGCCAATCTGGGCGAGTGGGAAACGACGCTGCAGGATTCGATGGTCACCCTCGATCGCAACCTGGCGACCGTTTCCGCCGAGCTCGCGCGGTGGGAGCAGCGCAAGCACTCCCAAGACGTGTTCAGTCGCTTCTGGTACGTGCTCGGTCCCTGCCTGGGCGTGATCTGGGCCCAGGACTCGTAGGGGGCGCAGCGATGAGTGATGAACACCGCACGCGACTGGATGGGGTTGTTTCGCGCGCCAAGGCAAGCGGCCCCGATGGAGCGGTTCCAAGCGCCCAGGCGTACGATGGCAGCGAATACAACCGTTCCCTGCGCCTGCCGGTGGTCGATCTGGCGATCGCCTTTGTGCTGATCGCTGCGGCCGCCGCGATCTGGTTCCGCAGTGAAGGCAAGGAGACGATTCGCGATAGCTACAGCGTGCTCGAGGCGCAGCGCCAGGCGAATGTCGAGGCGATTGCCGAGACACGCGAGCAGCTGCGCGAAGTCGAGCTCGAGCTCGACGAAGTCCGCCAATTGCGCGACATGCGCGTCGAACACGCCGCCTACTTGGACTCGAAGATCGACGAGGAGCGCACGCGCATCGCCTCCGCGCGTGATCGCGATGCGCCCCTGCTGGCTGAAGTGCACGCGCTCGAGGCCCAGCTCAAGGAGGCGCGCCGGGAGCGGATGGACTACAGCTCCCGGCTGCACGACGTGCAGGCCGGGGTGACAGAGGCGCGCGAGACGGTGACACGCATGGAGACCCGCGCCGTCGAGCAGGTGCAGCAGATCGATTCCAAGCGCGATGTCCTGGCCGGCGCGCCGCCCAGCCGTTTCCCCGAGGGCAACGCGATGGCGCTCGTGGGACAGTGGCAAGGAGGTTCAGCGGCCTATCTGCTGAATGCATCGCGCGGCGTGCGGGCGCTCGGCGCGCTCGACCTCGGGATGCTCGCCTCGGTCGGCTTGAGCCAGGGTGAGGCCGAGGGCGCGCTCATCGAGGCTGGACTCTATCTCAACATTCCTCTCAATCACGGGCGCTATTCTATCGACGTCAGTTCAGGGTGGAGCTACTTCAACGGCCGCAAGGGGCAGGGAGACGATGCCTCGACCTTCTTCGGCACGGCGCTGCGCTTCGCCCCGGTGGCCCACGAGCGCTTCTGGCTGACGGCGGGAGTGCACCACGGGCACGACGAAACGGCGTTTCGACTGGGAATCGCGCTCGGCCGTTAGTGGATCCTCGGCTCGCCGACACCACGAAGCGACGGCTTCAAAGGGGAGCCAGTATGTCTTTGACCATTTCTCAGGATCATCGGAGCGAAGCGCACGGCATCTACCGCTGGCGCGAGACGCAGTCGGATGGCCAGATGCCTGAGTGTTCAGCGCGAGCGGGAGCGACCGCCGCTTCGGTCGCCCACGCGAGCATCGGCCTCGTGCACGGTGTGCCTGCGCCGTTGCGGCACATCGGCTGCATGTGGCTCGAGGATGGCGACGAACACCAGCGCTGTTGCCGCCCGCCGGCATGGACGATGGGACTCTCGCTCGCGCTGCCGCGGCTGTACTGCGAGAAGCATGGGCACATCATTCACATGCTCGCCGAGCAGCGCCGCGCGCGTCGCCGTCGCCGTGCGGGCTGAGTCCACCGTCAGCGGGTATCGCCGCGACACCGCGCCGCGCACGCACCCCTGACCAGCCGCGCGCAATCGGGCCGCAGGCAAGGGCAGGTTCCATTCCGGCGCAGTCGTCTAACGGATTCCTCACCATTCCCTATTCGATTCAAGATCAACACTAGCAATCACCTAACGGGCTTTCCGCGACTTGCCTTGGTAGTCTTTCCACCGAGAGTCGGGTTCAATCGCGGTGCGTGAGATGCCGCGTCATGAGGCTCGCTCGTTCGATGGATGCATGTTCGGTTTCGTTGGGCACCCTTACTCCGAAAGCTGGGTCGTCCTGCTAGCTTGCACACCGCCGAACCGCTTCCCTCGCGGCGCACGAGTCGTGAACTAGGCTCCGATTCGGGTCTCCACAGATTCCAACAGCAGGAGGTCATACCCCATGAGAAGTGCTGCAGCGCTCAAGAAGGCGATGCTCTGCCTGATGCTCGGCGGCATGCTCGTGCTGCCGGTCTCGGCGCAGCATACCTTCGACGGCAACCTATTCTTCGATAACATGCCCCAGGACGGCAAGATCGACGGCGGTCTGGTGTGGGACGCGGACTCGCTGATCAAGCATTTTCCGCTGAACGACAACGCCGATCCTCAGTTGGGCGATCCTTTCAACATGTCGGATCCGAACTGGATTCCGGCCATCACGAGCCCGGCCGTCGGCTGGAACGACGACGTCTCCCTCTTCAACCCGATGCCGACCGATAGCTGCTACTACGCGGGCGACTGCTTCGAGATGATCTCGCCGGTCTGCTGGCGTGGCTGCTTCGCTCCGGCCGAGTGGGAAGACGATTGGTCCGAGGGTTGGACGTATCACCTGGTCGACGGTGCCGGCCGCACCGACATCGACTACACGAAGCCCCAGGCAATCCTCGAGGTGGGCGAGATCGCTTACGATCGCCACCTCGTTGCCGACTCGCTCTACATCCTCACCGGTGGTCTCTTCGTGGGCGCGGGCCACACGATGACGATCGATGCCGGCGTGGTCGTTCTGGGTGTCGAGGAGGCCTACATCGCCTTCCGTCCCGGCGCGCAGATCCAGGCCAACGGCACCGCTGAGAACCCGATCATCATGACCTCGGCGCAGGATCCGGGCAACATGGCCCGCGGCGACTGGGCCGGCTTGGCCTTCCTCGGCGCGGCCGAGGCCAACTGCGGCCTCTGCGGCGAGACGGGCATCCCTGACTCGACCCGCTTCTGCACGGCCGAGGGCTTCCCTCCCGGGCAGGCTTACTTCTGCGGCGACGACGACTGCGACGACAGCGGCTACATGCGCTACGTCCGTGTCGAGTACGCCGGCTACGAGCTCGCGCAGACCAACGAGCTGAACGCCTTCACGTTCAACGGCCTGGGCGCCGAGACCGACTTCGCCTACCTGCAGGCGCACATGGGCTCGGACGACCAGTTCGAGTGGTTCGGTGGCAAGTGCCAGATGCACCACCTGGTCGCGACCGGTGGCGCGGACGACAACTTCGACTGGCAGATGGGCTTCCGTGGCTCGATCCAGTTCGGCGTGTCGCAGACTTGGCCCGACGCGGGCGACCGCGGGATCGAGGCGGACAACAACGAGTTCGACTACGATGCCGAGTGCCGCTCGAATCCGGTCGTCTCCAACCTGACCCTCATCGGCCCGGGCAATGATGTGCCTTCCACCGCGTCGCACGGCATCCGCCTGCGCCGCGGTACGGATGCGCAGATCTACAACTGCGTCATCATGGGTTGGCCCGATCACGGCATCCGCGTTTCGGATCCCCCGACGGTCGCCCGTGGCTTCCACCCCGTGCCTGGCATCTACTGCGGTCCGGCCGCGGTCGATATGGCCGACCTGACTGACGGCGGCTTCGGTGCGCGCGCGTACCCGAACCTCGTCTCGAACGACACGCGCTTCGCCTTCTATCTCCCCGAGAACAGCCCGACCAAGATCTCCGTCTTCGACGCGACGGGTCGCATGGTCGAAAAGGTTCTCGATCGCGAGATGACCGCGGGCGAGCACAGCGTCAACTGGAGCATGCCTGGTCTGAGCAGCGGTACCTACTTCTACCGCGTGCAGACGAACCAGGGCGTCGCGACTGGTCGGATCTTCAAGATCGCCGGCTAAGCGGCTTCTCATGAGGTGGAGCCCGGCTCCCCGGCCCTCTTGCCACGCCGGGCTCCCCTCCATACACCTTGACGTGGGGGGAGGCAGTTTGCGACGCTGTCTTCCCCCACGTTTCATCAGCCAAGAAACGCGGCACGGATCTGGACGGGAGGCGTAGGAATGCGCGGGCGTCGGTGCCTACGTTGGATCGGCTTGATGTGCGGCACGTTGTTCGCCCTGAACGCCCCACTTCTGGCGCAAGGCGAGCCATCGCAGACCGGCTGGCTGAAGGGCCGCGTGATCGCTGAAGATGACGGCGAGCCACTGCCGTACTCCAATATCCAGTTGTTCAAGATGACTTCCGAGCAGGACTCGCTCGGCTTCCGCGTCGGCGGCGTTTTCGCCGCCCCACCCGACGGGGCGTACGAGGCAGAGCTCGAACCAGGGACCTATCGCATCCTGGCCAGCTACGTATCCGCCGAGCCGACCGTGATTCGCAACATCCGCATCCGCCCCGGCGGCACGCGCACGATCGAGATCCGCTTGAAGCGGCGCCTCCTAGCCATGCCGGCAGTGGAGATCCGCGCCAAGGTCGTACGCGATACGGAGGCGGCGGTCCTCACGCAACAGCGCGAGTCGGCCGCCGTCGCCAGCGCGATCAGTTCAGAACAGATCAAGAAGTCGGCCGATTCGAACGCGGCCGAGGCGCTGACGCGCGTCTCGGGGCTCTCGACCGTCGACAACCGCTACGTCTTCGTGCGCGGCCTCGGCGAGCGCTATAGCGCGACGCTGATCAATGGCGCACCGGTGGGCAGTCCCGAACCAAACAAGAAGGTCTTCCCGCTCGATCTGATTCCGGCGGCCTTGCTCGACAATGTCTTCGTCCAGAAGACGTTCACGCCGGATCAGCCAGCCGAATTCGGCGGCGGAACGGTCAACATCCGCACGCGCGACTTCCCAGGTGAGAAGCTCTGGTCCGCTTCCGTCTCCACCGGCTATAACTCGGAAGCCACTGGCCAGGCGTTCTACACGTACAGGGGCGGCCGTTACGATTGGCTCGGCTTCGACGATGGGACGCGCGCGGTTCCAGATGCGGTCGAGCGGCTCGCCGGCGACAAGCCGATCCAGCGCGGGTCGATCGTGATTCCCGGTCACTCGATGGAAGAGATCGCCGAGATGGGCCGTTCATTCACCGACGTCTGGGTCGGTGACAAAGAGACCGGTCCCCCGAATTACGGACTCTCACTGGCGTACGGCAATCAGTTCCCGATTGCGGGGAAGCCGCTCGGCTTCCTTGTGGGTGGCGTGATCAAGAACTCCTTTGACTATAGCCAGGGCGAAAACAACACCTACCGCGATGCCTCGATGACCGAGTATGCCCTCTATGACGTCGAGGAGTGGACGGCCAAGACGGAGATCGGTGCCGTGTCGTCCATCAGCTACCGCATCGACGAGTTCAGCTCCCTCTTCTTGCGCTCGCTTTTCAATCGCTCGGCGAAGGACGCCTATCGCGTCTATGAGGGGCCGAATTACGACCACGGCCGTCCGATCCGGGCCACGCGCCTTCACTATCTGGCGCGCTCGATCTGGTCCTCCAATCTCGGCATGAGCCACCGGCTTCCGGGGGCGCTGCTCGGTATCCGTCTCGACTGGCGCATCAGTTACTCGCAGGCCAAGATGTACGAACCCGATCGCCGCGAGTACCAGTACGAGTGGTTCGCCAATCCCGAGCAGCCTGAGGGAGGGGAGTGGCGCGCCACTGTGCGCAGCTTGAGCCAGGGTTTCACGCGCTACTTCGGCGAGCTCGACGAGGCGGAGCGCGGCGTCAGCCTGGCGATGACGCTCCCGTTCAAACCGAGTTGCGCGGAGTGCGCCAAACTCAAGATCGGCTATGACTACTCCGACAAAGAGCGCGATGTCGGCTACCGCCGGTTCGCCTTCCGCTGGCCGCAAGGGAGCTGGGACTGGTCGCTGCCGCCGGATTCGTTGCTGACCGATGAGAATATCGGCGGCTCCAATAGCGATTGGCGCGTCGTCGAGCTGACCCGCTACAGCGACGCCTACGGCGCCGGCTATCGGATCAATGCGTCGTACTACATGCTCGATGCGCCCTTCTTCGGCTGCTTCCGACTCGTCACCGGCGCACGAGTGGAATCCTGGAAGCAGGAGGTCACGACGCTGAGTCCCTTCAGCGAAGAGGATGTTCCGATCCGGGCGCGGCTCGAAGAGACCGACGTCCTCCCTTCGGCGAACTTGACCTACAGCTTCTCGCCGGAGACGAGCCTGCGCGCCGGCTACAGCCGCACGATCTCGCGCCCCGACATGCGCGAGCTGACCCAGTTCGAGATGACTGACTACGAGAGCGGCTGGAACCTTTCGGGCAACCCGGGACTCGAGCGCGCCTGGTTGCACAACTATGATCTCCGCTTCGAGCAGTACCCGTCGCCACAGGAGTATTTCAGCGCGAGCCTCTTCTACAAGCGCCTGATCGATCCGATCGAGAACCGCCTGGTCATCGTCGGCTCGCAGCTGCGGATCGTGCCGACCAACGCCGAGAAGGGCTACCTCTACGGCTCAGAGCTCGAGGCGCGCCTCGACCTAGAGCGTCTCACGCGCCGGCTGAGTCCGTTCTTCCTCGCGGGCAATCTGACGCTCGTCAAGTCCTGGGCCCAGTTGCCGCGGGCCGGTGTCCAGACCTCGGCCGAGCGCCCCCTGGCGGGGCAATCGCCTTATCTGATCAATCTCATGCTCTTCTACGACCCGCAGGGGAAGTCGTATTCGGTGTCGCTGCTGTTCAATCGTTACGGCGAGCGTCTTGCCGGTGTCGGCTCGTCGGGTCAGCTCGACATGTACGAACGGCCGCGCAGCACAGTCGATCTCACCTTGCGCTATGCGCTTGGCGCGACCAAGCTGAAATTCACTGCCAGGAACTTGCTCGACGAAGAGATGCGGATCGAGCAGGCCGGCTATCTCATCCGCAATGAGAAGTCGGGTCGGAGTTTCTCACTGTCGATCTCGAGGAGTGGATGATGGGTTTCAGGATTGTGGCTAGTGCCCCCTGCTGCGCACCGCGTTGGAGGGTTTGGCTGGGCGTGATCGCCTCCTGCGCGCTGCTCGTCGCGGCGTGCGATTCAAACGAGGATGCGGCGCAATCTTCGCCGGCGTCTGAATCCGGCGGCTCAGCGACGGGGAGTGCCGAGCGGGTTGGCGCCCGACACGAGGGCGCCGCAGGCGGCGGCGCCGGAACGCCCGTCGCTGGCGACGCGGCGCGCGAGGATCGCGATCCCGCGGTGGGTAGGCCACGCAGCGATCCGGCCGGAGGTGCGCAGGAGGTACCCGGGGATGCAGCTGCTACCGGCGCAGCCTCCGCCGCGGCGCAGGGCGGCGGGCAGAGTGCGCAGCCAGATGCCGCGGGCGGCCAGCCGGCCGAGGAGTTCGAGGCCGAGCTCGTCGATGGCCGCTACCCGGTGCGTGTCATCCACCCGGGCAAGCCGATTCCGAGCATCCTGCGCGAGGTGCGCGCCGACGATCCGGAGCTCTACGCGATCGAACAGGGCCGCCGCGACGTCGAGGAGCACGACATTCCCTTGGAAGGGACGGCGACCTCGGCGACCGAGCTGGCGCTAATGGTACTGGATGCACTCGAGTTCAAGGACAAAGCGGCGATGTCCCGCTTGCGCGTGACCTATCAGGAATTCCGCGACATTATCTGGCCCGAGTTCCCTGAGTCGCGTCCGGCCACAGGCATCACGGCCGAGCATGCTTGGCTCCTGATGTCGACCGATATTGCCTCGGGAGCGCTCTACGGAATCAACACCTACGGCGGCGAGCCGATCGAGTTCGAGGGATTGAGCTTTGATCAGGGCGTAGTTCACTACACGAACTTCGATCTCTACAAGGGCGTCGTCATTCATGCATCCCTGCCGGACGGGCAACGCGTCGAGCTGCGCTTCGTCTACACGATCGTGGAGCGCAACGGCATCTGGAAGGTCTATGGCTATCGCGACCGGTAGCGGCCGCACGTGCGGCTCTACCCCTCTGGCCGGCCGGGTCTCGCGCCCGGCCGGCCGTGTGCGTTTCGGTGCCGTCGGGCAGCGGCGTGCTCCGCTGCGTCAGCGGGTCGCGTTGACCGGCGCCCTGCTCGTGTTGGCCCTCGGCCTGAGTTCGCCCCCGGCGTTGACCGATTCCGAGGTCCGCCGCGGCGACGAGGGCCGGTCCGGCTGGAACCCGAGCCTCTTCCCGGCCCTCTTCTACTCCCCCGAAACGGGGTTTGGCGGCGGCGGCGGGCTGATCCTGACCCATCACCCCGCGCGCGGTGATCCGGGCGGGCTGCCCAACACGGTTTCGGCCGTCCTGCTCTACACGGTCAAACACCAGGCGACGATCGCGATTCAGCCCGACTTTGCCGATGCGCGCAATCGCTGGCGCGTACGCGGCTATCTGCTCTACCGCAACTTCCCGGCCAACTTCTATGGGGTCGGCAACGATACGCGCGAAGAAGACGAAGAAGACTTCACGACCGAAGACGTCATGTTCCAACCCTGGCTTCTGCGCAGCCTGACGCCCGGGCTGCGACTCGGAGTGATCTACGATCTGCGGCGCAGCACGGTGCTCGAACGCAAGCCGGATGGCCTCCTACGTGCGCTCGAAGAAGCTGGGCTCGGTGGCGGCCGCACCTCGGGCCTCGGTCCAGTCTTTGAGTGGGACGGACGCGACAACCTCTTCTACCCGACGCGCGGGTTCTGGGCGCAGGCGATCTTCGCCGTCTACCGCGGTGCGCTCGGCAGCGAGTTCGACTACGAGAGCTACATCCTCGATCTTCGCCGCTACATCCCGCTCGGTCAGCGCGAGGTCCTGGCGCTTCACGCCTATGCCAGCGAGCGGCGCGGACAGGTACCCGCCTTCGATCTCAACCCGCTCGGCGAGGTGCTGCGCGGCGTCGATCCGGAGCGCTACCGCGACCGCGCGATCGCCGTGGCGCAGGTCGAGTACCGTTTCCCGCTCGTCGGCCGCTTCCGCGGCGCAATCTTCGCCGCCGCCGGCGAGGTTGCCCCCAAGCTGAGTCGACTCGATCGCCGCGGCCTGCACACCACCGGCGGACTCGGCTTCCGCTTCGTGATCGATGAGCGCGATCAGACCGCGGTGCGCTTCGACATCGGTATCGGCGAGGAGAGCAGCCAGATCTACTTCCAGTTCGGCGAGGCCTTCTAGCTCCGCTTGATCGCGGTGCGACCACCGCCTTCGAGGGGCACTCGCGCCCGCAATCGCTCGTGGACAACAGCCGGCTCGGTCTGCTAAGGAAGATCTAGGGGGGCAATCCGCACCCGGGACTGCCGCCCCCCGCGCGAGCGAGACGCGATTCCCCGTCCGGCAGCGTCCGGGAGAGCCAACCTTGTGGCGAACCAAGCCGACCGATCGCTTCGTCCTGCGCTGGATCAAACTGCACCTGTCAGCGCCGTTGACTTGCCGCTTGGCGGGCTCGTCGGCGCTGCAACCCAAGACTGTGACATTGGTTGCAGCATCGAGTGGCGTCGCGGCGGGCGTCGCCCTCGCCCTGGGGCACCCGCTGCTGGGCGGCTGCCTGGGGGCGGCGGGACAGATCCTGGACGGTGTCGACGGCCAGCTCGCGCGCCTGCGCGGCAGCGCGAGCGCGCGCGGGGCCTTTTGGGACTCGGTCCTCGACCGCTACGCCGACGGCGCGCTCGTCTTCGGGCTCGGCCTCTACATCCTGCGCCACCCGGCGGGCCTGCCGCAGTCGCTGCTCCTGCTGCTCTTCGCGCTGGCGATCATCGGCAGCAATCTCATCAGCTACTCGAGCGCGCGGGCGTCGAGCCTCGCCCTCGATCTCGGCGGGCCGACCCGCGCCAGCAAGGGAACGCGCACGACCGTGATCATCGTCGCCGCCTGGGCGACGCCGTTGACGTCGCTGGCGCCGGCGGTGGCGCTGCTCTACCTCGCGGTCCATCCCCAGGTCGAGGTCCTGCGCCGCCTGCGGCGCGCCGGGCGGGAGCAGAAGGGCACTAGCTCGAAGGGGGAGGAACCGCTTGCCGCGACCGCGCCCGCAGGGGACGACGGGCCGGCGAAATCGCCACCGCATCAGCCGAAGGGATGAGGATGGAAACGACCGACGGATCGGAGAGACCAAGCCGATTGCCGGATTCCAGCAGACCGGCGATTCGGGAGAAGCAGTCAAGTAGCCCGGCCGGGGCACGCGGACGACCGCGGGATCGGATGCCCCACTTCGGGGTCATTCACGGCCGTTTCCAGGTGCTGCACAATGATCATCTGCGCTACCTGCTGGCTGGCAAGGAGCGCTGCGAGCACCTCGTCGTCGGGATCACCAATCCCGACCCCACATTGATTCGCGAAGAGTCGAGTGATCCGCGGCGCCATCTGCCGCTCACCAACCCACTGACGTACTTCGAACGCCAGTGGATCGTGCGTGAAGCGCTGGAAGAGGCCGGCGTGCCGCCGAGCGACTTCACGATCGTCCCCTTCCCGATCAATCTGCCGAAGCTCTATTTCTATTATGTCCCGCGCGAGGCGACCTATTTCCTGACGATCTATGACGATTGGGGGCGCCGCAAGTTAGAGCGATTCAAGGAGATAGGGCTTCAGACCGAGGTTCTCTGGGAGCGTTCCCCCCAGGAGAAGGGCCTGACCGGCGAGGAGATCCGCGAGCGCATCCTGACCCAGGAGCCATGGGAGCGCCTAGTGCCGCCGAGCACGCACCAGTACCTGCGCCTGTGGCGTATCCCCGCGCGCATCCGTTCACTCCAGGCGCCAGCGGGGGACGGCGGATGAGGCGGCCCAAGCTGGCCTGCTGCAACTTTTTGCCCGCGATCGATGAGCTCAAGACCTTCGCGCTCGAGCTGGGGTTCGGCGGGGTCGAATGGAGCTTCGAGCGCGACGAGGTGCCGCGGTCGGCCGAGCAGCGCCAAGCGCTGGGCGCCATGCTGGCCCGGCTCGCCCCACTCGAGATCCGCTATCACTGTGCGTTTCAGCACGCCGAGTTTGGCGACGTCGATGGCGAGCGGGCGAAAGAGGCGATGCGCCTGCTGCGCCGTACGTGCCGCGTCGTGGCCGAGCTGGGCGGCCGCGTCGTCACGATCCACGTTGGCCGCGGGCTTGATACAACTCACGGCCTTTCCTGGGAGCGCACGCTCGATGCGCTCGCGCACCTGCACCGCTTCGCCGCCGGCCTGGGGCTCGAGCTCTGTCTCGAGAACCTCGCCTGGGGATGGACCAGCCGGCCCGAGCTCTTCGAGAAGCTGCTGCGCAAGGGCGGGCCCTTCGCCACGCTCGACATCGGACATGCGCTCGTCAGCCCCTCGATCACGAGCCGGCACTTTGATCTGGAGGACTTCACCGCGCCGCATCCGGAGCGCTTCCTGAATGCGCACATCTACCATGCCGAGGACGAGCGCGGGCACGTTGCGCCGGAGACGGTCGAGGAGATCGCCGGCCGGCTTGACCTGCTGCTCGAGCTGCCGCGCTGCGACTGGTGGGTGTTGGAACTGCGTGAGCGGGCCCCCCTGATCCAGACGCTCGGGGTGGTGCGCGGCTACCTCGAGCGTCGCGGGATCGTGCCCCGGGCGGCGGGCGAAGAGCATTCGGCCTTGTAATCGGCCATTTTGTAGGTGAATAGACTGGTGGCTCGCCGGTAGCAAGGAGAGACGGCGCCGGCGACAGGCCCGGGCCGAGCTCGAGTCGGCCGGCGCGCAGCGGCAACCCCGTCACGCTTGGGAACGTAGAGGCAGGCACGCGGGGCATTCCCCCCTACCGGCTTCCCCCACAGCCGGGTAGACTGCGGCGTTTCAGGGCCGCCGTGGCGTCGGTTCGATCAGGAGCGCTGCAGTTCGATCCCACGAGAGGAGCAAATCATGGATTTGGGTAGGTATGCGTCCGCGAAGCGGACCAGGAGCGTATGGGTTTTCTCGCTTTGCCTCGTCTGGGGGCTCGGGATCGTGGGAGCGACGGATGTCGCCCGGGCGGCCGAAGAAGTCATCGTCGACGGCGTGCCGCACGTCAAGAACGGCGCGGAGCCGGAACAGGGGCGCGTGACCTGGGAGCTCGAGGAACTCTGGCGCGCCGGCGGGTATGACGAGGATGTCTTCTTCGGCCTGATCACGCAGGTGACGAACGACGAGCAGGGCAACATCTACTTGCTCGACACGCAGATCTCCGAAGTGCGGGTCTTCTCGCCCGAGGGGGAGGAGTTGCGCACGCTCAGCCGGCAGGGTGAAGGCCCGGGCGAGGTCAATCGGCCGATCGACATGCTCTTCATGCCCGACGGCACGCTCGGGCTTGCCCAAGCCTTCCCGGGCAAGATCGTCCAGATCGACCTCGAGGGCAATCCGGCCGGTTCGTTCGAGCCGGGCAGCGCCGACCCGACTCAGGGCGGGTTCTTCGTCTTCCTCGACGCCAAGGCAAGCGCCTCCCATGTCGTCATCGCCGGCATCCGTCTCGGGCCGACCGAGGACATGCAGGGCCAGAAGCGCACGCGCTTCCTTGCCAGCTACGCGCCCGACGGTACCGAGGACGTGCGCTATCTGGAGAGCAGCAACGAATTCCGTCCACCCGACATCCGGATCGCCGAGAAGGATGAGTTCTTCGTCTACCCGCGTCGCTGGACGCTCGACGCCGGCGGCCGCGTCTATGCCGCGACGGCACGCGACGAGTTCGAGATCACGGTCTATGAGCCGGATGGCTCGGTGGCGCGCGTGATCCGCCGTGACTTCACGAGCAAGAAGCGCACTGCTGACGAGACTGCACGCATCGAGGCGGCGTTCGAGGCGCAACGCGCTCAAGTCGAAGCACAGGGTTTGACGATGGAGATCGAGATCGAGGACTACGAACCGGTCATCTCGCAGATCCGTCTGCACAACGACCAGCTATGGGTCTATCACAACGGTAGCTATCGAGACGTTCCCGAAGGGGTGATGGGCATCTGGGACGTCTTCAGCAAGGATGGGCGCTATTTGCAGGAAGTCTCGATCGCCGTCGATGCCGACGGATTCCAGGATGGGCTTTTCTTCGTGGGCGACAAGCGCCTGCTGGTCGTCAAGGGGCTGGCCGAGGCGGCGCTGGCGATGCAGAACATCAGCGTACCCGGGAGCGACGAGGAGGAGCCGGAGCCGATGGAGGTCATCTGCTACCGGGTGGCGTCGTAGGGAACGGTCGGCTTGCTGCGCGCGAGCGGGCGGCCGGCGATGGGGACTGAGCAACAAGCGGACGTCATTGGCCAGCCGGCAGCTGTGAAGAGGCGGTCACTGAGGGGGCAAGCGATGCAGATCGGTCGGAGAAACGATGCAGGACGGAGGATGACACAGGCAGGCGTCTGGACGCTGGGGATCGCTCTTGCGCTGTGCGCCGCTGCCGGCGCGGCCGAGGCTCCCATCGTCAACAACCCGGCAACGCCGGGGGGCGAGCTCGAAACGCTCGCGCTGCGCGAGCTGTGGCGCGTCGGCGGGCTCGACGGTGAGCTCTTCTTCGGCGTCGTCGGCAGTGTGGTGGCAGACGACGCGGGCAACCTCTACCTGCTCGACACGCAGCTATCCGAGGTCCAGGTGCTGACGTCCGACGGGGAATACCTGCGCACGATCGCGCGTGAAGGCGAGGGGCCGGGCGAGGTGCGCCAGCCGAGCGACTTCTATCTTGCTCCCGACGGTCGCATCGGCTTGCTGCAGGGCTTCCCGGGCAAGGTCGTCTATGTCGAGCAGGATGGGACGCCGGCCGGCGGCTTCTCGATCGTCCAGCCCGGCGGGCAGCAGGGCTCGATGAGCGTGCTCGTGCAGGGCAACGCACGCGGGGGGGAGATCTACCTCGCCGGCATCCGCATGCGCTTTGGCGGATCGAGCATCAGCCAGCAGACCTACTTCGTCAGCCGCTACTCGCCCGAGGGTGAAGAGCTGGCGACCCTCGCCACCCGCGACACCGAAATCGACTACGCCAATTTCATTCTGACCGAAGCGGGACTCGACTTCGTCTGGAACGGGCGGTGGGACATCGACCCTGAGGGCCGGGTCTACTGCGCGCCCGAACGCAACGCCTATCGGATCGAAGTCCGCGCGCCGGACGGAACGCTCGAGCGCGTGATCACGCGCGAATTCGAGACGCGCGGGCGCACGGCCGAGGAGAAGGAGGTCGCGCGCCGACTGGTCGAGGTCGTGGGCAACCAGTATCCGGCGCCGCCGCGCGAGATCGGAATCGAGGAGGATGAGCCCGACATCATGGGCATGTACTGCCGGCCGGATGGCGAGCTGTGGGTGCGCACGAGCCGCAGTGATCATCCGCGCCACGCGGGCGAATTCCTGCGCTTCGATGTCTTCGATGCCGAGGGTCGGTTCACTCATCAGCTTGCGCTCGCCGGACCGGGGGATGCGCGGCAGGACGCCCATCACTTCATCGGCGGCGACCGGCTCGTCATGGTGACCGGTGCGCTCGACGCCTATTCGACCATGCACGGCGCCAGCAGCGAGGGTGCCGCAGGGGAGGCGGAGGTCGAGCCGATGCAGGTCATCTGCTATCAGCTTGAACGTTGAGCGACCGTGAGCGGTCTATCCTCTATATGCGTGAACAGGAGGGCTGGAGGATGAAGCTGCGGGAGGCCGTCGGGTGGCGACTGCTGATCGTCCTATGGGCCGGCGCGCTGCTGGCCGGCGGGTGTGCCGGGGACGGCGATGAGGGCGCCGCCGGCAGCGATTCGTCCGCGGCGGCCGACACGAGCGCCGCCGCAAAGCCAACGGAAGAAAAGGCGATTCGCGTCGAGGCGGGAGAGGTGCGGCGCGGTGATCTCGTCGTGCCGGTTTTTGCCGACGGCGCGATCCGCACGCCGCGCGCGGTCGCAGTGAGCACCAAGATCACTGGCGAGCTGGTCGCGGTCCACGTGCGCGACGGCGACCGCGTGGAAGCGGGCGCGCTGCTGGCCGAGATCGACTCGCGCCCCTACGCGATCTCGCTCGAGGAGGCGCGCTACCGCCACTTCCAGGCGCTCTCGCAGATCGCCGCCGAGGGCGATTCCGTGATCACCGATCATGCGGCGCTCGCCCGTTTCGCGCGCCAGCGCGAGCAACTCGCCGCCCGGCAGGCGCGCGGCGAGCTCGGGCGCGAGCAGTACCAGGCGCGGTTGCTCGATCTCGAGCTGCAGGCGCTGGAAGAGGGCGCTTTCCGCCAGCAGCTTTACGAACAACGCACCGGTCTCGCTGAGGCGCGACTGGCCGAGCAGCGCGCGCGGCTCGATCTCGAGAACACCGAGATCCGCGCTCCGTTTGGCGGGATCGTCAGCAACTGCGACGTCGTGCCGGGCGAGAACGTCTCGGTCGGGACACAGATCTGCGATATCTACGACAACCGGCAGTTGGAGGCGACGGTGAGCGTGCTCGAGGCCGATCTCGGCAATCTCGAGGTCGGCCGCCCCGCGCGGATCGCGATCCCCGCCACCGGCGATACGCTCCTGGCTCAGGTCGATGTCATCAGCCCACATCTCGATGAGACGTCACGCACCTGTGAAGTGCTGATCCGTTTCGAGAACCCGGAGGGCCGGCTGCGACCGGGCATGTTTGTGCGCGCCGAGATCGCCGGCTGGGTCTATCCCGACCGCCTGCAGGTGCCGAAGGCGGCGGTCTTGACGCGTGATGACCGCCCGCTCGTCTTCAAGGTCGTCGAGGATCGCGCCCAGTGGCTCTACGTCGACATCGGGTTACAGAACGCGAACTGGATCGAGATCGAGCGGGTTTTCAGCGGCGGTTCGCTCGAGCCGGGCGACCGCGTCGTCGTCAGCGATCATCTAACGCTTGCGCACGAAGCAAAGATCCAGGTGCGCCGCACCCGCCCGCCGCGCGACCGTTGGTCGACTGAGGGCGCGGCCGGCGAGCAATAGGACGGAGCAGGCATGATCATCAAGAGCGCCGTTCGCCGACCGGTCGCGATCCTGATGCTCTTCGCTGGGCTCGTCCTGATCGGCGTGCTCGGCCTGCAGCGCCTGCCGGTCGATCTCCTGCCGGCGATCAACTATCCGAATCTGACCGTCATCACGCACTACGCCGATACTCCTGCCGATGACTTGACGCGGCTTGTCACCCAGCCCCTGGAAGAAGTGGTTACCGGACTCGCCGGCGTGCGGCGCGTCGTTTCCCGCACGCGCGAAGGCGTATCGACGATCACCGTCCAGTACGACTGGGGCACCGACATGGACTTCGCGAATCTCCACCTGCGCGAAGCGATCGATCGCGTTGCCTACCGGGACGACTTCCCCGACGCCGCCGACCGGCCGTTGATCCTGCGCTGGGATCCGGGCGCGCGCCCGATCGCGATTCTCGTGCTTGAGGGCGACGACCCGCTGGAGGAGATGACCGCCTTCGCGCGCGACGTCGTCAAACCGGCGCTCGAGCAGATCTCGGGCATCAGCCAGGCGGAGGTGATCGGCGGGGCGGAGCGCGAGATCCTGGTGCGGCCGGATTTCCAGAAGTTGAGGCTCTACAACCTGCGCATGGAGGACATCCAGCGCGCGCTGGCGATCGCCAACATCAGCTTCCCCGGCGGGCGGATTCGCAGCGGACCGTTGCACTTGCCGCTGCGGATCCTCGGCGAGTTCGAGAGCCTGGACGAGATCCGGGCGACCGAGATCCCGGCCGCGGGCCCCGGCATCACGATCGCTGACGTGGCGCAGGTGATCGACACGGTCAAGGAGCCCGAGGGGGCGACGATGCTGCGCTCGGCCGAGGTCGTCTCGCTCCACCTGTACAAGGAAGTCGGAGCGAACACGATCGAGGTGACCGAGGAGGTCGACCACGTACTCGGGATCCTGGGCGGCGAGTATCCCGACTTTGCGGAGACGTTTGTCTACCGCGACGCCGACTTCGTTGCGGAGTCGTTCCGCGGACTGCGCGATTCCCTGCTCTACGGCGCCGTGCTCGCCTTTCTCGTGCTCTTCTTCTTCCTCCAGGACTGGCGCAGTCCGCTTGTCGTCGGCCTCGCGATTCCGGTCTCGGTCTTTACGACGTTTGCATTCCTGCACTTCGCCAAGGTCAACCTCAACCTGATGTCACTCGGCGGCCTCTCGCTGGCGGCCGGGATGCTCGTCGATAACTCGATCGTGGTGCTCGAGAACATCAACCGGCACCTGCGCGAGCGTGCGCGGCGGCGCAAGCGGGAGGCGGCGCAAGCGGACCCGGGTGCGCACGTGGGGGCGGACCGAGATGCCGGCACAGATCCCGTGCTCGCTGCCGTCGAGGAGCAGACGCTCGTCGGCGACACGGCAGCGCGGGGAGCGCAGGAGGTGGCGTCGCCGGTAATTGCCGCCACGCTGACGACGGTCGCTGTCTTCTTCCCGGTAATCTACGTGCCCGGCATCGCGGGCGAGTTCTTCCGCGATCAGGCGCTGACAGTGACGATTTCGCTCCTTGTCTCGATCTTCGCCGCGCTTCTGCTACAGCCGATGCTCTCGGCGCGGCTCCTGGCGATGCGCGCACGCGAGCCGCGCGGGCTCTTCCGCCTCTCGGCGCGCTTCTTCGATGGCCTGGCGCGCCGCTACCACGCGCTCTTGGAGCGCGTGCTCGAGCGCAAGCTGCTCTTCGTGATCGGGGTCGTGATGGCGGTCGCTGTCGCAGCCTGGGTCGGGGTCGAGATGCGCAAGAGCCTCTTGCCGGAGCGCAACCGCGGCGACTTCACGCTCGCCCTCGAATTGCCGGCCGGCACACCGCTGGAAGAGACCGAGGCAACGGCGGGAGCGCTCTCCGAATACCTCGCCGGCCAGCCGCCGGTCGAAACCGTCTACGCTCAGGTCGGCGAGACAGAAGAGACGCTGGCGGCGCTCAAGGAGTACACGGCGGCGCACATCGCCCGCATCCGCGTGCTCTTGCATCCCACGCGCGACAGCCGGCGGCAGGTGGCGGCGGTCAAGAGGGGCTTGCAGGAAGAGCTCGCCGGGTTGGCCGGCGTCACCTACAGCTTCCGTGACGAGGGCATCGGTCTGGGCGAGATCCTGGCGAGCGGAGAGGCGGCCTTCACGCTTGGTATCGTGGCCGAGGATCCCCCGGCGGCTTTGGCGGCGGCCGATCGGTTGCTGCCGCGCCTGCACGAGGTCGAAGGACTGGAAGATGTGACGATGGACCGCGTGCTCGGCAATCCGACGGTCGACATCAGCATCGACCGCGAGCGCGCGCTGCGCCACGGGCTCGAGCCCGATCAGCTCGCGCGCGAGCTGCGGGCGCGGATCCAGGGTGTTGTTGCGACCACCTACAACGAGGTCGAACAGCGGGTCGACATCGCCGTGCGCCTGCCGCTGGCCGAGCGTCGCGATCTCGACGAGGTCCTGAGCTCTCCGATTCAGATCGCCGGCGGGCGCACCGTCCCGCTTGGCACGTTCGTGATCCAGTCCGAGAGCCGTCCGGTGCGTGAGATCGTGCGGCGCAACCAGCGCCGTCAGATCTCGCTCACGGGCGATGTCCAGGGGCGGCGACTCGGCGACGTCTGGGAGGATGTTCAGGCGCTGCTGGGTAGCATCCCCCTGCCCGAGGGCGTCGGCTTCGTGACCGGCGGCGAGCAGGAGGAGATCAACCGCTCATTCCAGGACCTCGCCTGGGCGCTGCTGCTCTCGGTGCTGCTCGTCTACATGATCCTCGCGGCGCAGTTCGAGTCGTTCCTCGATCCCTTGATCATCTCCGCCGTGCTCCCGATCGGGATCATGGGTGCGATTCTGACGCTCTTCCTGACCGGTAACTCGATCAACATCATCTCGCTGATCGGGCTGATCGCGCTGCTCGGGATCTCGGTCAATGATGCGATCGTCAAGGTGGCAACGATCCGGCGCCTGCGCCTGGACGGCCTGGGCGGCCGAGCGGCGATTCTCGAGGCGAGCCGCCTGCGCTTCCGCCCGATCCTGATGACGACGCTGACCACCGTGTTGGCGATGGTCCCGATGGCGATCGGCATCGGAACGGGGGAGCAGATCCAGCGGCCGCTGGCGATCACAATCATGGGCGGACTCGCGATCGCGACGCTGCTGACGCTCTTCCTGACGCCGGTGATCTACGAAGCGCTGCATCGCTGGACGGACCGCGATTACGACGGCCGTGCAGCGACTGCGGGCAGCGGTCCGGCGCGCGCTTCGGAGCCGCGCCCGGCCAGGCCGGGCGCTTCCGAAACGTGATTGACGGAGGCATGCCATCGACGGAGTGAGGCGATGATCCGCTTCTGGATCCGACATCCGGTTGCGACCTGGATGCTCTTCAGCGCGCTCATTATCTGCGGCGTCTATGCCTTGCCGCGGCTGACGATCGAAGCGATGCCGGAGATGGAGCTGCCCTCGCTCTCGGTCTACACCGTCTGGAACGGCGCCTCGCCCAAGGCGATCCAGCGCTCGATCACCGTTCCGATCGAAGAGGCGGTGCGCCGGGTGCACGGGGTTGAAGAGGTGACCTCGCGCTCCTGGCCGGGACGCAGTCGGGTGAGCGTATCGTTTCAGCGCGACATCAATCTCGACTTCGCGCGACTCGACCTCTCCGAGCAGCTCGGCGCGGTGCGGCGGACCCTGCCCGCCTCGGCCACGCAGCCAACGATCGTGCCCTACGTGCCCGAGGAGTTCCGCACCGAGGATTTCTTCACCGTCAGCCTGATCTCGCCGCTTTCGACCAACGAGCTGCGCGAGAAGGCGGAGACGTGGCTCATTCCGCGGCTGCTCGCCGTGCCGGGCGTCGCCGACGCGGAGTTGCAGGGCGGCGCGCGGCCAGTCTTGCGCGTGCTGCTCGACTTCGAGCGGATGGAGCGCTACGGACTGACCGCCGACGGGATCTACGAGCGGATCCAGCAGCTCGATGACATTATCCCCGCGGGAGCGGTGCGCCGGCGTGGGCAGGAGCTGACCGTCAGCGTGCAGGACTCGGTCGTGCAGCGCCGGTTGGAAGAAACGGTGCTGCGCACGCTCGGGGATCAGGCGATCACGCTGGGGCACGTGGGGGAGATCGAACCGGGGTACGAAGACCCGATCTACTTCGTGCGGATCAATGGCGAGAACGTGATCAGCGCCAGCATCGCCAAGCGCAGCGGCCACAACGCGGTGACGGTCAGTCGTGAGCTACGTCGCGCATTGCCGCGCGTCCAGGCGCAGTTGCCCTTCCCACTCGAGTTCGAGATCGACCAGGATCAGGGCGAAGAGCTGGAGGACAAACTCGAGGAGCTGATCTACCGCTCGCTCGTGATTCTGGGGTTGCTGTTCCTGCTGCTCGCGCTGGCGCTGCGGCGCGTGCGGCTGACGGCGATCGTGATCTTCTCGATCCTGTTGGCGATCGTAATCGCGCTCTCGCTCTTCTACTTCTTTGGCGTTTCCGTCAACTTCATCACGATCAGCGGGCTCACCGTCTGCTTCGGGATGCTGCTCGACAACAGCATCCTCGTGCTTGATGCGATCCACCGGCGATTGACGCGCAGGCGGGGGGCGGACACGGAGACGGCGCTTGTCGCGGGAACGAAGGAAGTCGCCTTCCCGATCTTGACCACGACGCTGACGACTGTGGTGGCTTTCCTCTCTTTCAGCTTCCTCTCCGGCCGGCTGTCGCTCTACTACGTCCCGCTCGCCGCAAGCGTCGGGATCGCGATGCTGGCGTCGATCTTTGTCGCCTTCTGCTGGATCCCGGTCGCGCTGCGCGGGCCGGCCTCGAAGGAGGCGCAGCGGTCGCAGCGGGAAGGCGGCGAACTGATCGGCTGGCCGCTCTTCTGGCGCTGGAGCTTGGGTGTGGTCGCGCTCGCCGTTTTGGCCGGGGCCGGCTTCACGATCTTCAAGGACTTCGGCGCGGCCGTCGATCACTGGCCCTGGGCGGTCGGGATCTCGGGTCTGGCGCTCGTCGTTGGCCTCCTGGTCAGCCATATTGAGAGTATTACCGCGCTGCAACTGCGCTTCTGGTGGGTCGTCCTCCCGCTCTTCCTCGGTCTGATGGGGGCGGCGGGCTACATCTACAAGGAAGAGGTTCAGAAGGGGGGCTTCTGGCGCCAGGGTGAGCGCGAGGAGCTAGTGGTCTACTGCGAGCGTCCTGTCGGCACCGATGTGCTCCTGACGACGGAGACGATCCGGCTCTTCGAGCAAGAGATCCTTCCGCTGCCGGAGGGGATCAAGGCGCGCTCCTGGAGCCAGGAGAATCGCGGCGTGCTGCGCGTCACCTTCGAACCCGAGATGCTGCGGACGGAGTATCCGGAGCTCTACCGCAACAAGCTGATCCTCTTGGCCGAGGAGCTCGGCGGGATGTTCGTCTATATCGGCGGCTTCGGCGATCCCTACCTCAAGGGCGGCATGGGTGGGGGGATGAGCAACTCGCTGATCCGGATCACCGGCTACAACAGCGCCACGCTCAACGAGATCGCTGAAGGCGTCATGGCACGGCTCGAACGCAATCGCCGCGTGCGCAACGTCAGGCTGACGAGCGGAGACCAGTTCGAGCGTTCCTCATCGGATGAGACGGTAATCCAGATCAAGCGCGACGTTTTGCGCGCGCACCGGCTGAGCGTGGCGGAGGTCGTCGGCCACCTGCGCCGGCTGCTCGGAATCGAAACGCCATGGCACATGATCATCGACGGTGAGGATCAGCGCCTCCAGCTCGCCTTCGCCGATTCGGAGCGGATGCAGTACGACCGCGTGGCGGCGAGCACGATGACGACCGCGCGCGGCGAGCGCGTGCGGCTCGGAGATCTCGTAACACTTGAAACACGTCCGGTCGTCGGCTCGATCAATCGCCGCAATCAGCGCTATACGATGCAGATCAACTGGGAGTACATCGGTACCGATCGGATGCGCCAGAGCTACATCGGGACGATCCTCGACGGGATGGAGCTTCCCTACGGCTACACGGCCGAGGATGTCTCCGGCGAGCGGATGACGGCGGAGGAGGAAGAAGAGATGCAGACGGTGCTGCTTCTGACCGTCCTCTTCATCTTCATGACGCTGGCGGCGCTGTTCGAAAGCGTGACGCTCCCATTCCTCGTGCTTCTCGCGGTGCCGATGGCGCTCTCGGGGGTGGTGGCGATCTTCTGGGCGACCGGCGCGGCGTTTGACTCCTCGGCCAAGATTGGACTCGTCTTGCTGTTTGGGATCGTCGTCAACAACGCAATCTTGCTCGTCAATCGATTTCGGCTGCAGGTGCGCGAGCTTGTCGCCGACGGCGCCTACCCGCCAGCCGCGGTCCCCCCCAAGGACCGCCTCGGCGGCGTCGACCTCTGGCGCTTGCCGGGAGTGGAGGGGCGCCGCCTGCTGCGCCGCGCGATCTGCGAGGGCACGCGCATCCAGCTCCGCTCGATCCTGCTCACGAGCGGCACGACCGTGGCCGGGCTGATCCCGCTGCTGGTTCAGATCACCGATTCCGGTCAGGGGCGCGACATCTGGGAGAATCTGGCCCTGAGCTCGATCGGTGGGCTGGTGAGCGGGACGGTGCTCATCATCGGTGCCATGCCGGCGCTCTACTGGGCGCTCTCGCGCGTCGGGTGGGGGCTGATGCGGCTGTGGCAGCGGATGCGGGGCCGGGCGGCGACGGCCGCGGTGGGCACCGAGCGCGTAGGAGCGGAGTCGGTGTAGGAGCGGCGCGAATCGCCCCGCTCATCGACCGATGCGCCGTCGGACAGGTCGTTCGAAGAGGGATGCTCTTGCCCGTCTGCTGCGGTCCCCGAGACGAAGCATCTCGGATTTCCGGGCCAACCCGGCGCTATTCGCTCAGCGGGGCGGCATGGGATGCGTGCTACGGGTGCTCGGAGCCGATCCCGGCGCCCTTTGAGGGAACGCTGTCCGAGGCCCCTGAGCGTTGCGGGTCGATTCGGGTCCGAGGGGGCGAAGAGGTACGTGTCGGTCAGCACCGTGTGCAAGTCGGGCACTGCGGCAACTCCACGGCGCACGGTGGAAGGTGGTCAATGGCATTCCCGGGAAGAGGGAGTTCATCCGACATTCCGAATTGCTCAGCGGAGATCTGGATGTCCGCGTGAGATGCAAAGCGGACCGGGAGCGAAGCGGGGTGGCCAAGGCGTGAGGGCCGCGGCTACGGCGACGCCCGCTGGAGGCGGCGCGCGCTCGGATCGCGACCAGAAGCCCGACATAGACAACCTCCCGTTCCGGCTCTTATCCTGGGTGCATGAGTGCAGCGAAGAAGAAGAAGAAAGTGAAGCGCAATCGGGGGCGCGCGGGACGGCGGGTACCCAAGTGGGAATGGGTCGGCGCGCGCCTGCAGTCCCCATTCTACGTCACCGAGGGGGGACCCTACCGGCCCGAGATGCTCGTCTGGCTTGAATTGCCGACCGAGATCATTGTGTCGATGACGCTGCTCGATCCCGAAGGACCGCCGAAATCCCTTACACAGGCGCTGCGCGAGGCGATCGCCGCGCCGGCCGACGGCCCGCCGCGCAGACCGCCCCGGGTTCGGGTGGCGGATCCCTCCGAAGCCGCCGCCATCGCGCGGGCGTTTTCCGACCTCGAGGTCGTCACGGCGCCGACGCCGGAGCTGGATGCCATGCTCAAGGAGTTGGCCGAGTTCGAACCGCCCGCCGAGGGGACCGAGCGGCCGAGCTACTTGGAGGCAGGGCGGGTCGCTCCGGAAGTTGCGGCCAGCCTCTTTCGATCTGCGGCGCGGCTCTTCCCGGTGGCTCCCTGGGAGGTGACCGGAGACCACCGCTTTCTGCGGCTTGACATCCCCCGGCTCGGCATCGAGGGCGCCTGCGTCTCGATCACCGGCGCAACGGGACAGAGCACCGGCTTTGCCATCTTCCCTTCGATGATCGCCTTTCGAAACTTCGTGCGTGCGCTCGAAATTGAGAATGCCGGCGGGCCGAAAGAGATCGGGACGGATGCGGTCTTGCTGCGCTATGAGCGCGGTGCCGACTTGCCGCCGGCGATGATGCGCGAGGCGACCGCGGGGGAGTGGCCCGTCGCGGCACCGGATGCCTATCCCGTCATCTATCATCCCGACCGCGACGGGATGCTGAGACCCCTGACCGAGCATGACTACCGTGTCATCGGCGCGTGCGCCCATGGCTTGTCCGAGTTCTGCGTCAAGCATCGCCAGCGGCTTGGCGATGAGGCTCTCGATGCCACGGAAGCCCCGGTGAGCGAGTCGTACGTCGATGAGGACGACCTCGAAGTGCACCTCACACTACCCTACCGGACGGGGCCGTTGGACGCGGCGCAGGCTGAGCCGCCCGTGTCGCGCGACGCGGCGGCCAGGGGAGTCGAACCGCAGGCGACGCAGGCTCCCGGACGTCCCGCCCAGGTTCACGAACTCGACGAACGTCTGATCAACCAGCTCGTCGCCACCGGCATGGCGCGTTTCGGGGATTCATGGACCGGGCAGAGCGAGCGGCCCTTTCGCGATCCAGAGGCCGCGTTGCAGCTCTTCGTGCCGTGGAGCCTTTACCACGCCCGGATCAAGAGGAAGCCTCTCGTGCAGTGGTTCCTCGAGGAACAGGGAGGGGATTTGACGGGCGAGGAGCGAGGCTGGCTGCTCGCCCAGCAGGCCGCCTGGCTCTCGATCTGGGAGGTGCTCCAGTCAATTCCCGGGCGGAGCATCGCGCTGCGCGATCTCCTCACGGGAGAAGAACGCGTGATCTGGGAAGCGGAGGCCTCCAAGCTGCTCAAGCCGCGCGACACGCTCCTCGGTCGCGTCGTCGACCATGATGGGGTCTCGGTCCTGTGCGGCGTACATCCGCGGCCTCTGTGCTTCCCGGAAGCGGAGGCCGTCATTGAACGCATCCGACGGCACCTCAGACGCAAACGAGCCCTCATCCCGGTCGAACGGCTGCGGGCGGAGAGCATCGGACGGCACCTGATCGAGCAGTGGGAAGACGTCGTGGCGGAATTCGATCGTCGTCAGCCGCAACGACCACAGCTTCAGAACATGGATGGGGACGATCTCCTGCTGACGATCGATCACTTCGAGTTCGATCCCCGGGACCGGCGCGAGATCCAAGAGCGTGTTGCGTCGCTCGACGAAGCAACGGATTCCGCGGGTGAACGCGGAGAGACGGTCTATGCATTCGTTCAACCGGCGACGAAGGCCCATCGGAGCATGGAGGAGGTGATGGTCGGCCGTGCCGTCTTCGCATCCGGCAAGCTGCGTCTGGAGACGAACTCGGTGAGGCGTGCGGACGCCTTGCGCCAACGAATCGAGGACGCCGCGGGAGCGCTGCTGCGCCACCGCGCCCGCGAACATGCCGACCCGCTCGCCGCATGGAAGGCGCAGGGCGATATGCCGTCGGCGGAGACGCAGTCGAGCCCCCTGCCGGCGGAGGAGATGGCCCGGCTGCTGCGGGAGGCGAAGGCGCGCCACTATGCCAACTGGCCCGACGTGCCGGTTCCGGCCTTGGGTGGAATTTCCCCCCGCGAAGCGATCCGCACCCGGAGAGGGCGAAGACAGGTCGAGGAACTGCTCGCCAGCTACGAGGCCTTCGAAGCCCGCCTGCCGACCGACGAGCAGTTCGACTTCTCGATTCTGCGGCGGGAGTTGGGGCTGGATTGACGCTGAGAGCCATCATCGCGATCTGGTGCTGCTTCGAAATCGGCCTTGCGGTGCACGATCGGATTGCGCGGCGAGAAGCTGTAGTCCGGGACACCGGCTCCAAGGCTCTGATTCTGATCGCCATCGCGCTTGGTCTATACCTCGCATTTCGGGTGCGGGGGAGCAGCCTCGCACTGACTCCAGAACGTGAAGTGTGGTGGTCGTATCTGGCCGGCGTCTTCATGCTGCTCGGGCTGGCCACTCGGATCCATGCGGTGATCATGCTCAGACGGTATTTCACGACCACGGTCACGCTGCGCTCGGAACAACCTCTCGTGCGCTCGGGACTCTACCGCCTGATTCGGCACCCGGGTTACCTGGGTAGCCTGCTCCTCTTCGGCGGGCTGGGGATCTCCATGCGCAGTTGGCTGAGTGTTTTGATCCTGATGGTATTTGTCGTGCCTGCGTTCCACTATCGCATCCGCATCGAAGAACATGCGATGCATGAACGCTTTGGCGCGGAGTACACGAAGTACCGGCGCGCAACGAAGCGTCTCGTCCCGTGGATCTACTAGTCGGTATGGCGGCTTGACGCGGTCGACCATCTGGCTTCTCATGCCGTGGAGATCCATGGCTGATCAAGGGAAAGGGGTGCCCCAATGAAGTCACTGTCGGCCATTCTTGCGGTACTCGTGGCGATGTGCGTCGTTTCGTGCTCAAGCGAGTCGGATTCAGAAGGCCAAGCTCAGTCGGGGACCCGAACTTCGGCCAAGACCCGGGCCCAGGCCGGCACGGAAACGGGTTCCGCGGTAGACCTCAGCCTCGAAGCGCTGGTCGGTGTCTGGGAGCAGCGCGTTACCTTTGGTAGTGAGACGACGGCGATGGGGCGAATCGAGTATCGCGCGGACGGGACCCAGATTGCCCATTCGCCTTCAGGCAAGGCGACGCACATGCGCTACGAGGTAATCGAGCCCGACGTGATCCGCACGCACTACTCGCATGGCAAGTTCACCAGTGATGTGCGCGTCGTTTCCCTCTCACACGATGAACTGGTCTACGAAGACATCAAACGCCCGGGTCTCCATATGAGTTTCTATCGCGTTGCCGGTGAATAGCCTAAGCATGGTGGTTCCTGGCTGGCGATGGCCTACGGACGACACCGAAAGCTCTACGAGAGCCTCGGCGGGAATCCCCGAGACAGACGAAGTACACGAGGCTTGAATCGTTCTCGCCGGCCTTGCGCTCAACAGGCCCCTAGCGCACCAGAGCCAGTTTCCGACACGCGATCACGCCGCGGTCTGCAACCCGGAGTGTGTAGAAGTAGACCCCCGGCGCGACGCGACGTCCGGCTCGATCGCGACCGTCCCAGACCGAGGCGTGGCGGCCGGCGCCACGTGTCTCGCCGGGGATCAGCGTCGCAACGATTTCGCCCGCAACATTATAGATCTCCAGTGTCACGCGCTCCGCCTGCGGTAGGTCAAACCGCAGAGCGGCGAGACCGTGACTCGGATTCGGGACAGGGGGGGCGAGCTCGTAGTCCAGAGGATCAGGTAGTGCGGAATCGTATCCGGACTCCAGGAAGGCTGTGGTTCCGACAACCAACTGCAGGCGGTAGCCCAGAGCGTTCTCGGCGTACGGGGCCAAAGCGTAGATCGACTCCATCCGTAGATCCTGTGAGATCGACATGCGGGGATCAACCAGCCGCACTTCAAATTCTGAGGGGATATCGTGCAGGCCATCGAAGGCTAGCTGCACGTAATCGTCTATGTTCGTTCTTGCTTCGATATCCCAGACAACACCATCGCTTGGCTCAGGACGGGCATCGACGCAGAGCTGGTACGCGGGATCCGTACTTGCCCTTTCGGTCGGCAAGAAGGAGACGGAAACGTACTGGCCAATTACCGGTGCCTCGACGCGGTCGAGCTCATCCCAACCCGTTCGCGCCGTTGCAGCCACGACCGCGGCGTTGTCGGTATCCCGTGCCTGCTGAACCGACGCAACGATCGTGATCTCCCAGGTTGCTTGCGGACCGCGGGAATTCGCAACAGCAACGGGACGGAAGGCCTCCCCGGTCGGATCAATTAACAGGTGGTCGGCTTCCGTCGTGAATACCGCATAGCCGTCGAAGGGGTAAAGCGAATCGCCATGAACACTCCAGCTTCCGGCGTACTTGCGAATGTCCAGCGACTCTCCCGAGGATCTCCGCACAGATGCCAGCGAAATGGGGAATGAGAACGGGTTGCCGATGAACGTCCAGCCAGCTTCGAGATCAATGGAGAATGCCTCGGTCAACGTGACCACAGCTCCCGCGCCGGTGTCGAGCGTGTGCCCCGCCTCATTGACGATCAGCCAGTAGCCTTGGCCGGGTGCGATGTCGCCTGTTTCCGGGTGTTCGACGTAGTCCTGACCATCAATGAGCTCGAAGAAACGCCAGCGGCACTTGTTGTAGGCTCCCAGGTCATCGCCCAAGACAGAGGCTGGGGTAGGGTTCGTCAGGCTCAACGGGAACGAGACGAGCCGATACGCTGTCTGCTCGGACCCGGCTGGCTGAGCTTCCGAGTTCACCAGATTCGTCACGGCCACGGGAGCCGAATAGACGTCGGATGTTCCTGTGAGAGGTTCTTCATCCGTGGCCGTCATGTAGTACAGCACGCCTCGGGACGTGACCGCGCTGGCGGGAACGGTGGCCGCGTAACTGTGGCCAGTCCCGTGGGTCATTGTGATCTCGGCGTAGCTCGATTCCCCGCCTGTGCGGTAATAGAGCGTGGCCGCGGCGACGTCGCCCTCATCGGTAATCGTCGCCGTGACCGTGGCTGCCTCACCAACGGGCCAAGCAGAAGAGGAGACAGTGTGCGCAATGGCCGGAGGCTGATTGGGACGCGAATCGATAGTGACAGATGCGTTGTTGTTACTCGTGTTCCGGTCCGGTTGCTCGCTGGCCGACACCTCGACAGAAGCCGTGATCAGCGCTTCGGACGTGACCGTGGCATCGATCAGCCATGTCGCGGTGCCACTCGCGGCCAAAGTGCCGACGGTCCACACGTCGTCCGAGACGCTTCCCAGCGAGGTGGAGCGGGTGGAAAAGCTCAGGCCCGCGGGAGAGGCGCCGGTCACCGCTACGCCAGTAGCTTCATCCGGTCCGTTGTTGGTGAGTGTCACGGTCAGCAAGACCGCCTCATTCAAGTCGGGCTGTGGTTCATCGACCGCCAATGTCAGAGCGAGGTCGGCGCGCTCGCTGTTGATGACTACGGCCGAACTGTCGTTGGTGCTGACGAGATCGGGCAGCGATCCCGACAGCGCATAGGCCTGATTAAGAAAGACGCCAGCCTCAGCCACGGTCACGTCCATCGTCAGCGTGGCGCTCGAGCCGTCCGTCAGATCGCCAACATCCCACTGCGAGTTGCCGCTGCTGTAGCTGCCCTGCGTGGCAGAGGAGGAGTCGAGCGCAAGACCGGTCGGGAGGGCATCGAAGACCGTGATCCCCGTTGCCGTGCTCGGGCCTCGGTTCGTTACGGTGACAGTGAAGACGATTTCCTCCTCCGGATCGGGGAACGCGTCATCGACCTCCTTCGCCACTGCCAGATCTGCTGCCTGACCGCTGATCGTTGTGACCACGCGGTCGTCATCGGCCTCTGAGTCGCGCAGGCTGCTGGCCGTGATCTCGGCCGTCCATGGCAGATCGCCCGCGGCATCGATGCTGGCGGAGATGTCCAGTGTATCAGCATCACCGACCGCAAGCTCCGTCAGAGACCAGACTCCACTCACAGCGTCATAGTCCCCGGCTGACGGATCGACGCTCGTGAAGTTGATGCCGCTCGGTGCGTCACACACCACCTGGATTCCCTCAGCCGCATCAGGACCGGAGTTCTGGATGATGACCGCGAGATCGATGGCGGAGCCCACGGCAGGCAATGTATCGCTGGCCGTACAGACGAGTCCCAGGTCGGCCCAGCTACAATTGACGATGACTTGCGTGCTGTCGCTCGTTGCGTCCGGATCGGGCAAGCTGCTGCCCGTGATCCACGCTCTATTCGTGATCAGCCCCAGGCTGTCGACCCGGGCTGCCAGGGAGAGGGTAGCGGTTTGTCCAATGGCTAGGTCTCCCGTGCTCCAGACGCCAGTCGGCTGCGAGTAGCTGCCCTGGCTTGCCGTCGCGCCCTGGAAGGTGAGTCCCGCCGGAAGCGTGTCCGCCACTGCGATCTCCGCGGCATCACTCGGTCCAGCATTGGTCAGCCTGAGTTGGTAGGTGATGCTCTCGCCCGCGATTGGCTGGGGCTGATCGACACTCATCTCGAGCTGGAGATCGGTATCACGCGTACGAATCTCGAGCGTGGCGGAGTTGTTGCTCGCGTTCGGATCCGGCTGGTCGCTGGCGCTGACCTGCGCCGAGCAGGTGAAGAGGCCCGAAGAGTCAGCGCGGACAACTACTTCCAGCTCTGCCACGGCGCCAACCGCAAGAGAGTCAATCGTCCAAGTACCGGTCTCACTGTCGTACTCCCCCGACAGCGCCTCGATGATCGAGCTCAGGTCGCTCGGGAGAGAAACTGCCACCGCCACACCGCTCGCGTCTTTCGGACCGAGGTTTCCAGCCCTTGCAAACACCTCGTATGACATTCCAGTATCGAGGGTCAGCGAATCCGGGTTCCACTCCACGAAGAGGTCGGCACGGGCGATGTCGGGATAGGCGCTGATCGTATCGGAGTAGCTGCTCTCGTTTCCGCCGTCGTCAACCGCAGTCAGGCGGTAGTAGTAGGTGGTTGCATTGACGACACTGCTGTCGTGATAGACCTCGGTTCCGGCCGAGACGCTGTCGAGCACGCTTGTCGGCTCGGGCTGCGTGTCACGGTAGACTCGGTACCCCGTGAGGTCGGGCTCGCTGTTGGCCGTCCAAGCCAGGCGGACATACCCATCGTCCGCCTCAGCCGTCAGGCCGGTCGGTGCTGTGGGGGGCGTAACGTCACCCGCTTTGGCCACAACCTCGCTTGAGTAGTAGCTCTCCTGTTCCGCCAGATCGACAGCCGTTAGTCGGTAGTAGTAGAAAGTGTCGGCGACGACGTCGCTGTCGGTGTAGGTTTCCGTCCCCGCTGCGATTGTAGCCAACTGGGTTGTCGGAGCGGTTTCCGTGTCGCGGTAGAGGCGGTACTCGAGAAGATCGTCTTCTTCGCTTCTCGCCCAGGTTAGGTTCACATCCCCAGCAGTCACGCCGGCGGCCAGATCGCGAGGCGCGACGGGCCGGATGTCTCCGGGATCGTCGAGCCATCCGCAGGCGCCCGGCCCTCCATACGCACCCAAGTCATTGCGCGGATCATCACCGGGGTCTGCCGGGCAGAGGTCGTTGTATTCAGGCGCAGGATTGCCACCATCGATGCACGGACCGAAGACAGAGCGGTATTCATCATTGAGGTTCGGGTTGCCGACAATATTGCCTTGTCCCGAGATTCCTCCCTGAACACAGGAGTAATCCACCGTGGCCGCGCCTCCGATCTGCGTGCCTTCGGAGTTGTTGAAGTAGACAATGCAATTCAGGACATCCAGTGTGCCTCCACTTCGATATAGGGCCGTAGCATCGTTGTTGTCGACAATCGTACAATTGATGAGGTGGGTCTCGCCTCCTTTCACATAGACCGCCCCGCCACGCAGTGTCATTCCGCAGCAATTGGAGCAGGCGTTGCGCTGATTGGCGAAGATGCAGTTCGAGATCGAGACCTTGCCTGCACTGACATATACGCCGCCGCCATAAGACTCTGTGGTTCCACCAAAGAAGCAGTCGCCGGAGTTTCTTGCATACGTAAGATTGCTGAAGAACTCGCAGTTCTTAAGAGTAACGGTCACTCCGTTCGTCCCGACATAGATCGCACCACCTCGTGCGAGTACGCCGCAGCTAAACGTGTCGCTACAGCGCGCGTTGCTTCGATTGCTCTCGAAGAGGGTCTCAGATACAGCCATGCTTCCAGCCTGTAGGTAGATCGCTCCACCGACGTAATTTCCATTGGTCTCGTTTGCGTTGGCTGTGTTGCCGGTGAATGAGCATGCGGATATCTCCGTCTGAGTAGCCGTCCCATTCAGATGTAGGGCTCCGCCGTGGCCTGGAGATTCGTTGTCGTGGAAGACGCAGCGAGCTAGAGTGAATGTTGTGGTTCCCAGATCATCGATCGTAAGGGAGATCGCTCCGCCAGAAGAACCCGTGTTGTTGCGGAAGGCGCAGTCGTCAATGGTAGGAGGAATGCTTTCTTGAATGCGGAGGCCGGAGTTTCCCGCGCCCTCGATGATGCAGTACGAAAGCTCAGAGAGATAAGTTGTTTCGTTGAAGAATATCCCCTCCCAGCTTGAGACGGTATCGGGTCGAAAGAACCGAATCGAATCTCCTGGGGCGCCGACTGCCGTCAGGACTCCGGTGACCTCGAAGACGTAGTCGCCTCGGAAGACAACGTCCACCCCCGATTCGATCGTCAGCTCCGCTACCTGAATGTCACCATCGATGCAGTAGGGTGACCCACTGGAGGTCCAGGTTTGCCCGACAATGATACCCCCAGCCACTTCGGTTCCGCAGTCATCACCGATTGCGACTGCAGGCTGGAGTGCCAAGGCCAGGATGACCAGCGAAGCACGCAGTGTTTGACTTGCGAAGACTGTCACGAGCTGCTCCTCTCTTCCGGGCGAACTGGGAATAGAATGCTGCTAGCTGGACTAGGGGCCTATCGGGGGCGGGGCGGGCAGCTCTTCGCAGTCCGCGCCGTCATCGGAATCACCGCCCGCCACGACGTAGACGAGCACGGCGACGGCGGCGGCGCCGGCTCCATAGAGCACTTTGCGAAACCAGCCGCTCCCGGTATCACCGTGATCGGGTTCCGGCGTGGGTTCGGGCTCCGGGCCTCCGCGCAGCTCCTCGACAATGCGGACGAACGGCGGCGGATCCTGGACCGGATCGGGCTGATAGTCGGGAACCAGTCTCAGCAATGTGCGCACCGCTTCGCGCGCATCACGCTCGAGGTCTTTGGCGAGGTACGTGAGCGCCAGGAGTCTTTGACCGCGGCTACTGGTCTCCGTGTCGAGGCTGGGCCGACTGAGACAGCTCTCGATCAACGTGATCGCCAGGTCGAAGCGGCCGCGCGTATAGGCCTCCTCAGCTTGGGCCAAGATCGCTTGACAGTCAGCTTGTGCATTGCTTGGTGATTGGGCGGACGCCGCTGTCAGCTGCGGCAGCGCAATCAGCAGAACGCACACCCAAGACAAGAGCGGTCGTCGGACCTGCATGCGGCATCCTCCTGGCGGAATCACTCCTACAAGCAACCAGGCCTTCGCCTTGCTTGCGGCTGCTAGTTGAACCTCACAAGCTCAAACTCGATCGGATCCGACAGGGGCGCTTCGAGCATCAGCCTTCGGGTTCCCTGCCGGGACCGGTAACCATCCCGGGCGACTTCGATATTGCGCTCACCGGGCCGTAGGTGGAGAACACTCGGCGTGTAGCGGCCCGTCGGCACTCCATTGACAATGATGGCAGCGTGCGGCGGGGTAGAGATCACGGTTACCGGAATCTCACGGCTGAAGTCGAAGATAACCTCTCTGAGCTCGTCCGCCCCCACCTCGACCTGCTTGATCCATCGCCCCCAAGAGAGATGAGTTGCCATGACCTCGTAGGTCCCCGGCACGACCGTCGCCACATAGGGCGCATTCGTATCACCCGTCTTGCGGTCACCGTCGACGTAGATCAGCCCAGACGGAACAACCTGGATCCGCAAGCGGGATGTTTGCAGCTCGAGTGCGGTATCGAACCGGGAGGCATGTCCGGGGCCGATTGCGATCGTGTCGCGCATGACACGATAGCCGGCCTTGCGAATCTCGATCGGATAGGATCCCTCGGTGAGGCCCGCAAAGGAGCATGGGCTTTGGCCCATGTGCTCGCTACCGAGTAGCACGGTGGCGTCGTCGGGTTGGGTCGCCACGGTCAGGGGATAGGTCCGTTGGGCGAGATCGATACTGAGCTGTGCGTCCTGACCTGGATGGACCACGATATCGCGAGATTCCGATTCGTAGCCCGGCAGCGACACGACGAGCAAGTAGCGTCCCGGCTCCACCCGTACGCCATCCAAAGGTGTCTCGCCTAGCGGTTGGCGTCCTAAGCGCACCGCCGCGTTACGGGGGCGGGAGTCGATCGACAGGGCTCCCGGCTCGACCGCTGGAATGGCAGGCGGTGGGAGTGTCTCTTGCGCGAGTGTGTCGAGTACCGCCGCGTCTGCCGGCTCTGAGTCACCCGTGCCCCGCACGGGTTCCCCCGGGCCGGAGGCATCTGCGCCGGCCGAACTCCCCGGCCTAGAAGAGATGGGGAGCGCGGTTGTTGGCTCGCTGCTGGGGGCATGCCGAAAGGGGAGCCAGCCCTTCAGGCCAAGAACGCCGATGGTCGCCAGCGCCAGGACTGCCGCAGCGAGGATGCCATAGAGCAACTTGCCCCGGCTCTTCCCAATCGCCCGAATCACATGATCCATGTCATGGTTGAAGTCAGGGTCAGGGCGCACCCGGGTTGCATGGATATCTGCGAGCGCCTGAATGCTCTTGGGCAAAGCCTCTTGCTTGGGCATCTCCATCTTGCGAATGAGGATCGGCAACACGTGCGCCTGATTGCGAAAAGCGGCCTCGATCTCCATCCGCACGAAGTCCTTCTCCTCGAAGAGCCGTGGCCGCCCATCCGATCCATCGGCGGCAAGCCAGCGGTCTCCTATCACGACGAGCACGGTCTCGCACAAGCGCAAGGCGTTGTCGATGTATTCCCTGAAATTGGCGCCCGGCGGAATGTTGTCGACATCCTTGATGACGTTCTTGCGACCGAAGGCCCGCACCAAGCGGTCGTAGATCCGCCCCGTCGTTTCCATGCTGTCGGCACGGCGATAGGATATGAAGATCTTGCCCATCTCGAATCAGTCCCAGGTCAATCCTCGAACACAATACGAAAGCCCGCTCGGGCAGCGATCTTGGGGTAGTTGCGTACCGCATCGCGGTCCTTCGCACGATTCTCATCCGTGAGCTTGCGGTAGGGAATCAGTGCGTCATGGATCTTGGCCGCGTCATTGCGCGGTGTACCCTGGCGCCAGCCGCTGTCGAACTTGGCGCGCTGCCAACCCTCATGCTCCGCCTCTGCCAGCAGCTCGAGATTGCTCTCGATGACGGCGGCGGCCTGCTTCTCATCGACACGTGCCCGATCGGAATCGGCCGGCACAAGTTCCAGACCCACCAGCCCGAGAACCTCCGGAATGCGCAGCGCGGCGTCTACGTTGTCCGCCTTGATCGTCTCGGGCAGTTGCTCGTAGTCGACGTCGTACTGGATCGACCAACCCTCACGCTGGGCGAGCGCACGGTAGAAGCTGTGCACGGCGGGGGCGAGTGCCTTGCAGCGCGCCCGGAACGCGTTGTCTTGACGAATGAGCGTCAGGAATTCATCGTAGTCGATGTGCAGGCCGATTTGATCGCGGGGCGGGAGGTTTGATTGCAGCAGGGCGCCGCGCGCATCGCGCATCAGACGGATGATCGTCTCGAGCGAGCGTGCGCCGTGCCGATACATGGAGACCTTGAGGAAGGCGTTGAGCAGACCGGCGTCAATCCGCAGCGGCTGCTTCTCCCAGGCCCCCGCCATCACCCGCAACAGGAGCGCGCGGCGAATCGGGTACCCGACGTCACTGGGGTCGGGCAACCAGCTGTCGGTTGTCGGGTCATGCTGGAGTCTCGCGTTGGGACCGAGCACATCGAGATAGCCATGCAAGCGGCTGACGAAATCCGGCCCCTTCTTGCGCTTGAAGTCTCCGAAGCGCTTGTCGTCGCTGGGAGGTGTGAAACTCGCCATCGTATAGCGCGTCCCGCCCGCAAAGACAAAGACACACTTGCCGATCGGATGCGAAATCTGACCTTCGAGGAATGCGCCATCTTGCATTGGCGCAAGAAGGTACTGCAACCACTCGAGATCTTGGGTGTCGAACTCGTCCCAGAAGACGATCGGGATCCTGCCCTTGAGCGCGCAGTCGCGCACTTGGTGCAGAGCCCCGATCAGCATGTCCGGGCTCTTGAATTGCGACAGGTTGAACTCGAGGATGGGAACGTCCTTGCCGAGGATTCCCTTCGAGATCTGCTTGATTCCAAAGGACTTCCCGGCTCCGGGGGGTCCGAAAACCGCCAGGCTGAGTGGCCGCGAGGCCTGGCCGCGGGCGACATAGTCGCTGACGAGTTTCTGGATGCTGTGGAGGCTTTCGAGCTCGCGCCGGTCGGCAACGAAGAGCGCGCCGAAGCGACCGTAGGGAATGCCGTGCAGCGCGCGCGTGCCCTGGCGCACGATGCGGCGCGCTTCGCCGTAGAGCGGCCGCGCGGTTCCCGCTTCGTGGCTGCCGAGGAATGACCAGCTGTGCCCGGCCGCAATATCAGCATCCGGAACTTGTAGAGTGCTGAAGCGCTCGGCGGTAGTTCGGCTGAGAACCGCGCCAATTGCCCGGTAGGGAAACGCCGGTGGCTCCGCACAGTCTGCATTTGCGCTTCCGGCCGGACCATAGCCTAGCTCCAGCAGCTCGCGACGCGCCGCCAGCCCGCGGCGGATACCCTCAGCGATGTCCGGTGTGGCCGAATGCCGAGACGCATCGCCGCCCCCGGCCGGAGCATCCTGCAGCAAGATGCCGGCGACGCCCGCGGGGATGCAGGTGCCGATGCCCAGTACCGTGCCTTCGATCCCCGCCTCCCACGCGCCTTCCAGGTGGCCTGGATCGAATACGAGCGTCGGCGTACAGGCTTCAGCTGCGGGATCAGCCACCCAGAGTGCGCCCGCGCTGCGGAAGAGCACGATCAGATGGCGGCAGCGCTTCAGATTGTCGAGGACAGCATTGGATCGCAGCTCGGAGAGTAGATCCTCGCATGTAGACTCCCACGAGCGACCGCATGAGATCTTGACCGCGTCGCGGCGCAGGTCTTCCGCCGAGACGATTACCACCAGCCGTTCTTGGCAGCGCGCGTGCAGTTCGGCCCATAGGTCTCCGCGGCCGATCGGATCGGCCATCTTGAGCACGACCCAGGTGGGCAGCTTCGCCGCAGGATCCTGAAGAAACGCCGGCCAGGTTGAGCGATCGAATCGGAAGCGGATCCCACCGTCGTCGAGCAGCGCGAGATCGCAACCGGTCCCGTCCGTTGCGGCGGCGACCGCTTGGCCACTCCCCACAGGACCCGGGCGCGGCCCGTAGCCGAGCATCTCGGTCACACGCCAGACAGACTCGTCGCCGCCCTGCTTCTCCCGTGGACACGGGTTCCAAACAGCGAATGCCTCGTCGTCGCCGCCAGCCGTGAGCACCGGCAGTAGCTCGAACGTCTTTCTCGTCCGGGCCAGCTCCGCCATCAGGCGATGCAGCTGCTCGGCGCCGCCCCGGCTGGAACAGATCCGGGTGCCGCGGCCGAACGAAAAGGAGGAATCCCGCTCCCCTCTGAAGATCTGATGCTCGGTAATCGCGTCGCCGGAGACGAGAACCCGCTTCATGCGGCGAACCTCCCAGTCGATGACTTGTCGTTTCCCGGATGCGGAGAAGCTCTCGGTGGTGGCGACAGGGAAGATCCGATGCGCGCCCTCTCACTCTGAATAGCCCGATCCGCTGCTCCTGCGGTTCACCCAGGTGCTTGCGTACGACGCGATGCACTACAGTGCAGTCAATGCTGTGCCAGGCGGCCTCTCGTTCGCGCGCGTACTCGAAGAATCCGGTCCGTGCCGTTTGGTTTGTGGCCGGCGCGAGCGTCCCGAATAGCGGACAGAATAGCATACCGGAAGATCGCAGTTCTACCGGCGTATCCTCTGCCTGAGGAGTCAGATAGTGTGATTGCAGATCGTCGGCCTGCGTCTCATCGGAGAGGGCTGTGGCGACTTGAGCTAGGCGTCGGATCGCTTCAGGAAGTCTAGGGTTTCTCGCCGCCAGGGCCGGCTGGCATCAACCCAGACGGCATGCAAGCCGGCGGCGCGAGCCCCCTCTACGTCATCGATCAGGTTATCACCCACCATCACGGCCCGATGGGCGGGGACGTCGAGCAAGGCAAGAGCATGGGCGTAGATCTCGGGCTGGGGCTTGATCAAGCCCACCTCGCAGGAGAAGACGATGTGATCGATCCATTGCCCGATGCCGTTCTGGCTAAAGACCAGGCGATAGGGAGCTGCGAGATTGGAGACGCACGCGGTCGCGATCCCCATGCCTTGGATGCTTGCCAGCAGCTCGATCGATGCGGGGAGGGGCTGATATGAGGCAATGTGACGATCGAGGTCGGCCTTGACCCGGGAGATCTCGGCCGGCGCGTAGAGCGGGGCCTCGAATCGCCGACTGAGTTCCGCGGCCAACTCCTCAATCGACTCGCTGGCACGGCACTGGATATGCTCAATGGCGCGCGACCGCGCTCCCCTCGACTCTGGGATCCGGCGCAAGAACGGGGCGTAGGGAGAGATGTAGAGGGGTGATTCCACGAGAGTCCCAAAGAGGTCGAAGAGGGCGGCGCGCATCTTGCCTCCGCGGCAGTTGACGCTGCTCCGTAGGCCAGAGCCGAGGCGACCCGGACAAGACCGAACTGGTTGAAGGGTGTACCAGTTCTGCCCTCGACTGGCCAGCAGCAAGTCCAGGCATTCATCCCGGGCCCGAGCCGGCGCCTGGGTCCCACGGCTGTGAATCCGCCATCGCGCTTCCCCGAATGGGACAGGGGGACTACGATGAGAGCGCTGGCCAGAGGTATGGGTTGCACTGCCGGATGGGGGGGAGAAAGGTGAGGAATGCGGTCTGCTTCTTCTTCGCCCTCTTGAGTTCGAGCCTCCTGAGCGGAGACACTGGCGCAGTCAGAGCTCTGAGGGAAGCACCACGCTCCCGCGCTGTCTACGAGACCGAGATTGCGGCGCCGATTGCACGCGTCTGGAACGCTTTCACGACCAACGAGGGTTTGCAGGCATGGATGGCGCCGAAGGTCGAAATCGATCTAGCCGTCGGCGGCGCGATGCGCTCGAGTTACGATCTCGACGGCGAGCTCGGCGATTCCAGCACGATCGTGAATACGATCCTTTCCTATGATCCCGAGCGCATGCTCTCGCTACAGGCAACGCAGTTTCCCACCGGCTCGCCGCTGGCGGAAGCCGCTCAGGGCACCTGGTCGATCTTCTACTTCCAGGAACTCGAGACGGAGCGAACCAGAATCACGGTCGTCGGACTGGGGTTCAACGAAAGCGAAGCTTCGCAGCAGATACGGCAGTTCTTCGCTACGGCGAATGCGCGGCTGCTCGAGGGGCTCAAGCAAGCGTTGGCCAGTGACTGAGCGATGGGTGACAGCGGCCTGTCCGCGACGAGCCGCTGCGCGACACGGGGCCGAGTGTCGGACACGCCTCGCAAGAGAAGGAGCAGGGATTTGCAACACCACATCCGCGAAGCCGAGCGGGCCAATCGCGCTTTCTGGGACGAAGTCGCCCCGGTGCATCTGCGCAGCTACGGGATCGAGGGCTTGCTGGCCGGGAAGTCGCGGATCGATGGGATTCAGCGCCGCGAGCTCTATCCGATCTCAGGCAAGCGGCTGCTGCACCTGCAGTGCCACATCGGCACCGACACGCTTTCGCTCGCGCTCGACGGCGCTCGCGTGACCGGGGTTGACTTCTCTCCTGAATCGCTCGCCATCGCCCGCGATCTGGCGCAGCGCATGGGGATCGCGGCCGAGTTCATCGAAGCGAGCGTGCTCGCGTTGCCGGGGCCGATCGCGGAGCAGTACGACATTGTCTACACCTCGAAGGGTGTGCTCTGCTGGATTGGCGACATCGATGCCTGGGCGCGTGGGATTGCCCAGCTCCTCATTCCGGGCGGGACGTTCTACATCCTCGAAGGCCATCCCGCGCTCTTTATGTTCGACGATACGCAAGCAGGGGAGCTCAGGATCAAGTATCCCTACTTCCACCGCGACGATCCGGTTCACTTCGACGATGAGCACCCTGACTACTCAGATGCCACGTACATCCCCAAGCACAAGACGTACGAGTGGAACTGGACGCTCGGCGACATCGTGAACGCGCTTGTCCGTCACGGTCTCGAGATCGAGCTCCTCAACGAGCATGACCGGCTCTTCTACAAGGGGATGCCGGGGATGGTCGCAGTGGACGAGGAGTGGTGGGTCCTGCCCGAGTACGAGGGCATGATTCCCCTTTCGTTCTCGCTACGCGCACGCAAGAGGGAGTGAGGCAGCGGGGCAGCCCGTGCCGGAGAGACCGGAGGCGCAAGTACAGAAGCCCCGACCCTGCCGTCAATTCGCAACGCGGACGATTGGCACCACGCGTTGCTCGCCTCCGCGCTGCACGCGCAGGAAGAAGCGACCCGGGGGGATGGGGGCACCGCGCCAGCTCTCGAGATCGACGCGCGCGGCCTGAACCGCTGCTGATAGCCGGCGTTCGCCGATCAAGCGTCCGGCCGCATCGAGTAGCACGAGGTGCGTGGCGTGGACCGATGGCGTCGCGAAGCGCAGGTCGATGCTTGTCGCGCCGATCGTCGGAAAGACCGTTACCGCAAGTTGGCCCCCACCAGCGCCCGCGCCGGCGTCGCTAGCGCCTCCGTCAGAAACGCTCGCCCCGCCCGCCACGAGGGTGAAGTCGGCCGGCGAGATCGCCGTGGCCGAACCGGCCGTGCTCGTCACCGTGAGGCGTACCCGCCCCTGCGTCGTGGCTTGGTTGGCAACGACCGTCCACTGATAGCGACCGGAGTTCGGCAGGCCGCTGGCGATCGATTCCCAGGGGCCACCCGGCCCCGTTGTCGAGAGCTCGAGATCCACGGTAGCGGGGCCCTCACCCGCGGGGACCGCGGCCAGCCAGCGGATCAGTCGGACTGAGCCCAGACGCAGCGTTTCGCCGCCCTGCGGCATGACCAGGCGCGCCGTGAGCTCGGTGGGCGGCGCACTGGGGGAATAGACGCGCAGCTGATTGCGATAGAACGGGAAGCCGCTCATGCTGGCCGAGATGGCGATGTCTTCCCGCCCGTCGTGGTCGCAGTCGCCGTCGACGCGCAGGGCGGAGGCGTCTCCTGGCGTCGGCATCGACCAGGTGGCGTCGGCGGTCCAGTGCCCACTGCCGTCGCCCAGGAAGACCTTACCCTGCGGCGGGTCGTACGTAATCAGGTCGAGCCAGCCGTCGCCGTCGATGTCGCCGAGCTGCGTCAGGTCGTGGTAGCCGCTAGTGGGCAGGCCGGTCGACGTGTCGCTCCAGTATCCGTCTTCGTAGCTGTAGCAACGGACTCCGTTCGATCCGTAGCCGCAGGCGAGATCGAGGTCGCCGTCGCGGTCGATGTCACCGATTGCGATTCCGTGGATGCTGCTGGCGGGTAGGCCGCTGGTCGCGGTGGTGAAGCCGAAGTTCCCATCGCCCAAGAGCACATAGCTTCCGGCACGGGTCGAGACGATGTCGGCGTGCCCGTCGGCGTTGACATCACCTGCTTCGAGCGTGTAGCCGACCGAGCCGCCGGTGAGCGCGTACGCCTGGGCCCAGGTGCCGTCGTGCTGGTTGTGATAGACGCGCACCCCATTCGAGCCGCCGAAGGACTGCGAGACGATGTCGAGCCAACCGTCACCGTCGAAGTCGGCGAGCGCGGTGGCGAACATGCCCCACTCTTCACCGTTCGATGCCAGGCCTTCGCCCCAGTCGGTCCAGAAGGTTCCCGAACCATCGCCGCGGGCGGCACCCATCAGACGTCCGTCCATCCCGCCGCCCCAGTTGTGATGAATGCCCCAGGCCACATCCATCAAGCCGTCGTGGTCGAGATCGCCTACCGCGCAGCCGCCGTAGCCGAAGTTGCCGAATTGATGGACGTCCCAGCTTCCGGCGCCGTCGCCGAGCCAGACCATGATGCCGTGCTGATCGGAGTTGACATAAGGCGAACCGTGATCGCCAACCGAGACGAGATCGAGTTCGCCGTCGCCGTTGACATCCGCGAACTCGAACTCCGTGTTGCCCTCCTCCTTGCTCGGCTCCTCAAGCCCGGCGGAGCGGGAGATGAGGGTGACAGCAAGGGCGGGAGCGCTCGCCGCGCTTGCGTAGAGCACGAGTAGAACGACCGGCAGCATGGCTCTTTGAGACCTGATCCGACGCATGGCATCCTCCCCGAGCGTGAGACACCTCGATGATAGCACAGACTACCAAACTGCTTGCGGGAGAGTGCATTGCGGATCGGAGGGCGCCGTGGCGACCCGGCCGCGATCCGCGCCAGGCGGGAGTTCCCCGACACTGGAATGCTCAGCGGGTGCCCGCATGCCGCACTCAACGGAGGCAATCATCGGTGCGCCGCGGACAGATTCCCCGATCTCGCGACGCGCTCACGATGACTCTTCGCTCCCTGCGGCACCGCCCGGGCGGGCATTGACGTCTGGCCGCGCCCCGATCCGCCTTCCATAGAGCAGATCATCCCCCCACACCGCCAATGCCCGCGCCACCGCCGAGCGCCGGACCGCGGCTCGCACGAGATTGTGGATGAAGGTCGGCGGGTGACTGTAGGGGCAGACGCGCATGCAGAGGCCGCAGTCGGTACCGATCTGACGCCAGTAGCTGAGGCACGCCTCGATGCCGAGCGGCCATTTCGTGACGCCGCGCACCGTGCGTGGGGCTCCGTGCGGGATCGCGCCCGAGGGGCAGTTGCGCGCGCACTTGCGGCAGCGGTCGCAGAAGTCCTGCACGCCGAACGCGATCGGGCGGTCGCTGACGAGCGGGAGATCGGTCGTCACCACGCCGAGTCGCACGCGCGGGCCAAGCCGCGGCGAGATCAAGTAGCCCAGTCGGCCGAGCTCGCCCAGCCCGGCCGCGTGCGCGATCGGTGGCAGCATCACCTGGTAGTTGCTGCCGGCGATGTGCGCGCGAGCTGGATGGCCCCAATCCCGGATCCGCCGGGCGAGCGCAATTGAGATCCGCGCGCCGCGCAGGTATTGCGTCGCCGTCTCTTCGGTGATAGCGAGGGTTGGCGCGGCAACGACATGATCGAAGTCCATCTCGAGCGTGAAGGCGATCGCGTAACGGTGCCGCTGCTCGATCCGCGTGCCCCACGGTTCGGGACCCCGACCCACGTGCGTATAGACAAAGGCCGGGTCGAGCTCAGCGATGCCGACCGCATCGGCGCCAGCGCGCAGGAGCGTCGTTTTGATCCCGTCCGTTGCCTGCTGTGCGTCAAGATCCTTGCGTTGCGGGGCGACCGGGCCGTCGACCTCGGGCGTCAGTGCCTCCAGCTCCTCGAAGCGCAGTTCGAGCGCGCTCGAATGTGTCGTATCGTAGTAATAGCCGCCCGGTTCGAGCAGGGGGGGTAGCGCGCGGATGCGGTCATCCAGCGCGCGCAACTCCGGGTGGCGTTCGTAGTAGACCGTATACTTCTCCGACCCCGGGAGGTACTCCTCGCGCGCGAAGATGACGTCGCGTTCGTCGACACGCTCGCCGGCGCGTTCTGTGCGCGGCCGGATCGCCAGCGTGCGCACGGATCCGAGCGGTAGAAAGAGAACGCCGAGCACTATCGGCGGCAGGAGCGCGAGCAGCAGCAGCAATGCCGGCGAATCCTGCAACACGGCGTAGAGAAAGATGGAGGCGGCGATCGTGAGCATCAGCCCGCCCCAGCTGATCCCGGCCGCGCGCCAGGCGCGCTCGCGCAGGGACGCGCATCCGAGCAGGATCCAGAACCCGGCCAAGGCCATCGCGACGAGCAGGTAGAGGATTGCGGGGCTACTCATCGGCAGAGCGATCTTGCGCTCGGCCGCCCCTGTCGGGCAGGCGTCGTAGTAGGCCGTGCGGGGCGCATCCCGTGCTGCATGGTGCCGGCTCCCTGGCGCGTGTCGATGGGGGGCACGCAAGCGCACCTTACGCGCCGCCTCCGGTAGGGGTCAACGCCTGCGAGCGGTTCGGGATTGCTTCCGCCTGTGCGCCTGGCGCACAATCGGCCGCCCGTGACTAGTAATGAGGGACAACCGACGCCCCGGGCTGCCGGTGAGACAATGCCGCAGGCCGGGAAACCGACGCCACCCGCCGGCGGGCGAGGGCAGCTGGGAGGCGTGCTGACGGTCAGCGCCGGGCATGCACTGCACGACAGCTACACCGCGTTCTTGCCACCCCTGCTGCCGGCCTTCATCCGCCATCTGGCGTTGTCGAAGACTGAGGCGGGCCTGTTGTCGGTCTTTCTCCAGGCGCCCTCCTTTCTCCAACCCTTCATCGGCTACCTCGCCGACCGCGCCAGCTTGCGCTACATCGTGATCCTCGCGCCCGCGGTCACGGCGATGATGATGAGCCTGCTCGGTATCGCTCCCGCCTTTGGCTGGCTCGCCCTGGCGCTCACGGTCGCCGGCGTAAGCTCGGCTGCCATGCACGCCGTCGGGCCGGTCATCGCCGGGCGTCTGTCTGGCCACCGTCTCGGCCGCGGCATGGGGTTCTGGATGGTTGGCGGTGAGCTCGGGCGCACGCTCGGGCCACTCCTGATTGTGAGTTGGGTTCGCTGGCAGTCGTTGGCGGGCACGCCGTGGCTGATGCTCGGCGGTTTGGCCGCCTCGTTCCTGCTCTACCTGCGTCTGCGCCACGTCACTGTCCGCCCGCCCGAAGGCGCACCGGCGCTGCACTGGCGGGAGGCGCTGCGGGCGATGGCGCCGCTCCTGCTGCCTCTGAGCGGCATCATCGTCGCCCGCGCCTTCCTGCTCTCGATGCTGACGACGTTCTTCCCGACCTTCTTGAGCGACGAGGGGGCAAGCCTCTGGCTTGCCGGCGCAGCGCTGACGATCCTCGAGGCGGCCGGCGTCGTGGGGGCCCTGGTCGGCGGCTCGTTGAGCGATCGGCTCGGGCGCGGGCGAATCCTGCTGCCCTCGATGGTGACAACGCCCGTCTGGATGATCGCGTTTCTGCTGCTCGACGGCTGGGTGCGTATCCCGCTCCTCGTGCTGATGGGCTTCTGCGGACTGGCGGTGACGCCGGTGATCA
>Ga0180434_10000496_pt1 | contig 58130 bp, 82 predicted proteins | sample SS_ome_7_FD_132453 | JGI IMG/M metagenome (GOLD analysis project Ga0180434, IMG submission 132453) | Hypersaline lake sediment archaeal communities from the Salton Sea, California, USA - SS_1_D_2 metaG | ecosystem: Environmental > Aquatic > Non-marine Saline and Alkaline > Hypersaline >...
GGCCACAGGTGATGTTCTAGTAGCCTTACCAATCCTTCCTCCGCATCGTCCCCAACTCCCTTGAGGATCTCGTGCCACCCACTTGAGTGTAAAACCGCATGGATGGATTCGTGAAAAATAGTTGCTGTCAGTTGATCTGTTGAGGCGTGATCCTTCGATACATGAATCTCCTGGGCATCTACCACCGCCTCGCCGTAGATCTCGTCTTTTGGAAAATCCTTGTAGACTACAGGCCAGTCCGTGCCCAAGACAGGAATCGAATCGGGTAATTTTACCATACTACGCCCCATTTGTCAACCCCCTGATAGCTGTTTTTTGTAACGCTTCAGTTCTCGGTCCAGCTCGGTGTCTGACATCTTACCCACCTCAGCATCCGCAAAAACCACCCGCTGGGTCCGGCTCGGGAACGCCCCGCCCAGGTTGAGCAACAACTCGGCCGCCTTGATCCGGTCCTTGGTGGCCGTGTCCTCGTCCAGCATGAGTACCCTCAGGGTCTCCAGCGCCGACTCCTGAACCGCTTGCACCTGATGCTTGAATACGTCTCGATCAAGCAGCCAGGTTGCAAACGCACGGTCTTCCATCCACTTTCGAAGCTGGCGGCTTCCCGACCAGGCTTCCAGTTCTTCCAGCGTCACCGAGTCCGCATCCACCAAACCCACCCGGTCGTTGAGCGCAGCCTGTACCCGGGCCTTGATCAGCTGTTGCATCCGGCTGGGACGGAACTCTGCCTGCTTTATTACTTGGGGTAGTTTGCTCATCCATCAATCCTTACGACGGTAGCCCCGTCGATATCAATCACCTCACCCGGCATGGTCCACATGTAGCCCAGCGGGGCCTTGGGCCTCACGATGGCATAGTGTCCGTGCCACTGGAACTGATCAAGCAGTCCCATCTCGTCCAGTTTGTGGAACGCTTCCTTAACCCGGTCGGATCTAGAACGCACCGAACCCGCCAGCGGAGCAATCGGTACGGTGATCGCTCCACTGGGGTGTCTGGTAAGGAACCGGTGTCTCCCATAGAGTAGGGAGATCAGGATCCGGTGAGGTAAGGCGGGTAGTCTCATGTTATCCTTCAGCGTTAGGTCCCACTTCACACAACTGGGGCCTGTTTCGTACATTATACGCGCTTTATCCGTGGATGTCAACCCTTTTCGGGGAATAAACTGCTAAACTACGGGGATTATTGTACATTTACTACGTCAAGCACGGGGATTAGGGGTCTGGACCTCGGGAATTCCCCCAAAAACTCAGAAGGGGGTGTAGTAATATTGATGGGGGGCGGCCTCACCACTTGTCAATGCCCATTTCTGCGTGCTCGCGGGGGTTTTTTTGCGTAAGTGGCTATATATGTATGTGTGAAGTATGCTTATACGTATACGTACTACGTAAGTACGGGGCTGTATGCAAAGATTCTGCCAAGTAATATTTGAGAAGCCCTACCCTACCCCTTCAGGAAATTTGCGTGCACTGACGGGCCGATTTGCCCCCTTCAGCGGCGTTTTTCGTTTCGACCTGTTATCATGTTTTTTACGAATACCGCTAAAGTTGCCTGAATCATGCCGATGTATGATATCTTGGTTGTTATTCGTCTGGTGAATACCCCTCTTGCCCTTTAGCTTGTTCAAGCCATCATACATTAACTGTAAGGCTTGCCCAATTCGGTCTGTGCGATTAATTATCAGGGTTTTCTTCAATGATTCCGTGAGCTTATAAATTTGTCTAAAGTTATTCTGAGAATTCCCGATAAGCTACTGTGTGGCGAGAGGGAAACAAACAAGGAGACATCAAATGATCGGACCTAAGACGAGGGACCAAGTGGTGGCAGAACTAAAGGCTTTGAGAACCAAGTATCGCAGAAAAGAAGCTGCTACTAGAAACCCGGCTAAGAAAGCCATGGCCAAACTAATGAGGATCACAGCGGAAAAAGAATACTCTGATTTTATCCTAAAGTTTTAAACCGAATCGACCGATAAGTTTACGGGATGCACAGTGCGTGCGGTGCCCACCACAAAGGAGCTGCTATGAGCAAGACCCTAACGATCAAAGACCAAACATCAGCCGTCGTCATTCGGGACGGCGACCGGGTCCGCCCTGCAAAGGGCATCAACAAGCCCGGCGTCTGGAAGAATTACTCGGACGACCCGGAGCAGTACGATCACCACCGGTCGGAGCGCAGGAAGCCCAAGCCTACCATGGGGACGGCCAAAGGTCGCCGGTCAGGCGATAAGCACCTAAAGTTCAAGGCCAAACGTGAGGCAGTGGAGGATCGTATCATCCGGGCCATTGATGGGGAACGTCGGACCAAGCGACAGGCTCAGCCGATCAATCAAAACCTGACCGATGCTGAACGTAAGCGCAGACGGGACCGTAAGCGCAGACAAAAGGCAAAGAAAACAGCAGCTTAAAAAAAGTGCTAAAGTTTCTGGCTGAGATGCCGATAAGCAAAAGACAGGATGCAGCAATGCGGTGCCTGTCCCCCAACCACCCAGTGGTTGCAGTGATCCCACCGGGATCGGCCTGAGGTGGCTACGATCGTAGCCGTCCCAGCTTCAGGCCGGTCCCTGTGTCCTCACTGGAGCTACTGAGATAGAGAACGACCGCTACCCGAGCGTAGCGAGAAGGGAGCAAAGCAATGGGAGTAACGATAGCATGGATAATGATACTAATGATCACAGCGTACTTGAGAGTGAGACTAGCTGGTTAGAAGCACAGCACCAGCACTTACTTGAAACCACTGACTGGGACTGGAGCACAGTCCCTGAGGAGACACTATGGACCCGATCGACGATATAATTTGGGCCGAGGAGCGGCGGCTTGAGGATGAGATCCTCAGCTGCCTTGACGCCGGGATCATGTAACAACAATCACCATTGAAGGAGCCTAACATGAGTAACGTGATACACTTGAAAGACCGTGAGTCGGGGTTGGATTTCGCAGCAAGGATGGCCCGTATCAGGGCCAGCTTGGACAAAATCAACGCTCTGATGGCTGAGTTAAAGTCGAACGATCGCACAGCACAAGAGGCATGGAACGAGATCGCTGGGCTGCTGACTTGGAAACAATACCAGCGGGTGACCGTGCTGAGAGGCAAGGCAGTGACTAACTATGAGGTGCTGCTGCTCAGGGCCAAGCGGCTGAGCGGCAAGCGTAGGGTGAAGGACCTGTGCGACGAAGGACTGGTAGCATGTAGGGAGGGACGATACAAGTGAGTGAGCTAGAACTAGTACAAGTAGTGGCACTGCTGGTAGCAGCGGTGCTGATTTTCACAGGACTTTTTTTCGGAGGTGAGTAATATGAAAACCAGACCTTTTAAATTTCGTGGAAGGCAGCGGGTATCAGGTAGCTATTCAGGAACTAGGATATCCTCAGCCACCTAAGGGGGAGATGTATGATCTTCGAATACTGGCTGAGCACCTAGCGGACCTGATAGTTCAGATTGAATCCAACCTTGGGATGGATACTGAAGGACGCATGGCAGAACTAATGAAGGGAGTTTATGATGCAGCAGTGTGAGGAATGCGGAACGCTGGAGTTGCAGGTGCTGAGGTCTGCGGCAGGGTATTACATCGGGACGGCCTGCAACTGCGGGCCTTACTCAAGGGAGAGCGGATACTTTAGGACGCATGAGGATGCAGTCAAGGTGCTATGGATTTATGAGGAGGAGCAGCCAAGCGACGATGACCTGAGAGACTTGGCAGCTGATGCAAGGTATCAAGAGGCAAAAGACAGGGGGGAGCTATGACAGATCAGCTAGAATCCTACCGGACTAGGGAGCTAAGAGAAACTGCCTTTGCAAAATTCCTTCGAAGCTTGCCTGAGCTTGAGGCAAAGCAACATCTAGTAATGTGCATCATGAATGATCCGAATGATAACATCGTATGGGATGCGATAAACGAATTAAAGATTGAACAGGTACGAGCCGATACGATAGATGAGCTACTCGAATTCTTTAGAGAGGAGTATGTATGAAGCTACTAAGTCAAAACAAAAAGATGAAGAACTCCAGCAAGGATGGTGTGAGGATCTATAACTTCGGGATCACTGCAGCAGTGACCTGCCCCATGGCAGGGCAGTGCAAGGCTGGGTGCTACGCCCAGCAGGGAGCGTACGTATGGAGCAACGTGGCCCAAGCGTTCAAGGCTAGGCATGAGGCTACCTTGAGGGATGACTTTGCAGACCTGATGTCAGCCGAGATCGCGGTCAAAGCTAAGACAGCAAGGCAACAGGGGGATCAACTAATCATTCGCATCCACGATTCGGGAGACTTCTATTCACCTGAGTACCTGCGTAAGTGGCTTGACGTAGTGGCAAGGTTTCCTGAGGTGCATTTCTATGCATACACTAAGTCGGTATCCATGGTACGCCGGACTAGAGACAGGATGCTAGGAGGATACTGGCCTTCCAATTTCAGGGTGATCTTTTCTGAAGGGGGACTGGAGGATCATAAGATTGAGCCGGACGATAGGCATGCCCGGGTGTTCGGTAGCAAGGCAGAGCTGGAGGCAGCGGGATACGTAGACTGCAGCAAGGACGACTGGCTTGCGGCGACGACAGGCAGCTACCGCATTGGGCTAGTATATCACGGAGCAAAGGGGAAAGCATGGCAGACAGCATGAAAGTAAGAGCACCAGCTAAGGAGGGGACGGTTGAACTAGCACCGGGTCAAGTATGGACTAACGGAGCGATTAAGTTCATAGTAGTATTAGATGAGCAGAGACCTGGAGATCCAGAAGGGAAGTTGAACATTGTAGTACTAAGTAAAACAGGCAAGCCCTACGTCGGATGTAACGCCAGTACGCAAGACGTAGTCGGGTGGATGAATGACTATACCCTAGAATTGCTGGGAAACATGACCGACTTAATAGAAGGAAAACTAGCATGACATGCCAAAGATGTAAGAGTAACAAGGTGGCTACGGTATCAGCTAAGTGCAGCGACATGTGCTACTGGAGGCTGGGACATGGGGAGCGGGACGGCTACGTGCCTACCGAGATGGGCATAGGAGGCGGGGACTACGTCGAGTTTGACTACTGCCTTGACTGCGGACAGCTGCAGGGTGACTGGCCCAACCGCAGGACGATGACCAAAGCACAGAGGGAGACTGCATCATGAAAGTAATAGGAAACTATAATGACATACTAGATGGAGTACCGACATGACCTTAGGAGAAGCCTTAGTATACATAGCAGAAAGATTAGGACACTCCGAGGACTGTCTAGTTACCCGGTACGATGCCAGCGAGACAGCGTGTGACTGTAGGTTTACAGATTTTGAAAACTTTGTACACAAATTCGAGGAGAAAAACCATGACGTATAAGACTATCGAAACACACACCATCGTAGACCAACTGGGACACGCCGTTGACACCAGCAGCCTGCGGTTCACGGGTAACGAAACCGGCAGGCACTTGGCACGTGTCAACCTCAAGGGATTCAGCGGGCTGTATGATCCGACCGGGTCACGCATCACCCCGCAGGTGGTGATCACTAACAGCTACCAAGGGGAGTGTGCCTTCACCCTGAACGTAGGATTCCTGCGGCAGGTGTGCAGCAACGGGATGGTAGCAGGGCTGAGCTTTTTCGGGACTCGAATTGTGCACCGGGAGGGACAGACTGCCGATCAAAAGATAGCTGCGATCAGGCAGGGAGTCGAGCACGCAGCGGACCACATCACTCAGCACCTGATGCCCAAGCTTGAGGAGCTACATGCCCTGGACTTGGCGCAGTCTCAGATGCGGGAGATCGCAAGGCAGCTGGGCATGACTAAACGGGACCTGAAATACCTGCAGAATCTAATCACATGGCGGACCCGAGATGAGGACAAGGAGAACTCGGTCTATACCTTGTGGAACCTAGCGAATGAGGCACAGCTGGGGATGCATAGGCCGGGCGGCATGGCAGCAGAGATGCGGAACGCAAGGCTCCTGGACGACATCGAATGCCTAGCGCAGAACCTGACCGGGGAGGCAGCGTGAAATACAAGTACCAACTCCGGCCACACTCAGCATGTGGCCTGGAAACATGGAAGCTAGACATCTACGACAACAAAGGAGATCAACTTGAATGGATCTTGGGCTGCACTTTCTGGACTGAGGGTGCAGCAAGGCAGGCACTGATGAGATACCGGGACCGAGTCAAGCGGGGGCTGCCCCTGCTCGGCATTGAACCTGAGGCTAGGACTATTCGCTATGAAGAAAGAATCTAAACTAACCCTCTACGTAGGCACCTTTGCTGAGGCACTGAGCTATGGCTCTGGCTCTGGCTATGGCTCTGGCTATGGCTCTGGCTATGGCTCTGGCTCTGGCACTGGCACTGGCGATGGCACTGGCACTGGCGATGGCTATGGCATTGGCTATGGCAATGGCTATGGCAATGGCTCGGGCATTGGCTATGGCGAGGACCAAGACAACGGATTAACTGAGGTATCGGATTCCCCGGTACCTGAACTTCTGAAGGAGTAATCAATGAAGACACCAGTATTAATCACGACAGACAAGGACAAGCGCGGAGTATTTTTCGGACTCGTAGACCTAAGTACTTACGATGCCGAAAAGAAAACCATCGAAGCCGAAGAGGTAAGGATGTGCGTCTACTGGAGTAAGGATGTACGCGGAGTGCTAGGACTGGCAGCCACTGGCCCTACCAAGTCTTGCCGGGTAAGCAAGGCGATGAAGCGTGGCCTGATCGAAGGCGTAACTTTGATCGGGGAGTGCTCAGAGGAAGCCGTAGCCGCTTGGAGGGCTGAGCCGTGGGGCTAACCCTCTACGTAGGCACCTTTGCTGAGGCACTGAGCTATGGCTCTGGCAATGGCTATGGCTCTGGCAATGGCTATGGCAATGGCTATGGCGATGGCTTTGGCTATGGCGATGGCTATGGCATTGGCTATGGCTCTGGCTATGGCTTTGGCTATGGCTATGGCGATGGCTATGGCTCTGGCTATGGCAATGGCTATGGCTATGGCGATGGCTATGGCGATGGCTATGGCTATGGCATTGGCGATGGCTCTGGCTATGGCTCTGGCTATGGCAAGGCCCAAGACAATGGATTAATGGAGATTACTGATGATTGAATACGCAAAAGCAATGGGAGCAAATGACGAGGTACTGGGCTGGTGTGAAACCGTACTGGCTGCCCGCGAGCGAAAGCAAGGTCTAGATGTAGGTGAGTGCGAACATATCATTGACTACCTAACTTCGGATGCTGCACCTAAGCGACTACGGCGCATGTCTTATGCGCAGGCCAAGGACGGAGCTGACCGCTGGAGCAAAGCCAACCAGAAACGGGGCGCACACCTAGTTGACGGGCCGGAAGACTTGGAAGTGCTTCATGACTTCGGAGATGGGACTAAGATCGTAAAGCTGCTGACCAAGCGAGCCTATCAGCGCGAAGGGTTCTTCATGTCTCACTGCTTAGGCGGCTACGACCCTGCGAAGTCTACTGCCTACAGCTACCGGGACGCAGACAACTACCCGCACGCTACCTTTGAAGTGACTAGGGATGGGGAAGAGATCACCCAGATCAAGGGCAAGGGCAATGGACCAATCCACCCCAAGTACATCGAGCCGATCCTGACCTTTCTTCAGGCAATAGGCAAGGAGATCCGGCCTTACGACATGCGAAACCTCGGCTACTACCACGTTACCGATGACACTAAGCAAATGCTGGACCAGTTTCAAGACTCGAAAGGACGCGGCCCGCAGTACGTGGAGGTGCGAGGCGAGGAATACCTATGCGTAAGTTAACCCTATACGTAGGCACCTTTGCTGAGGCACTGAGCTATGGCTCTGGCAATGGCTATGGCTCTGGCAATGGCTATGGCGATGGCTTTGGCGATGGCTTTGGCTATGGCTCTGGCTATGGCATTGGCTATGGCTCTGGCTATGGCAATGGCTATGGCTATGGCGATGGCTATGGCGATGGCTATGGCTCTGGCTCTGGCTATGGCGATGGCGATGGCTATGGCTATGGCGATGGCTATGGCTCTGGCTCTGGCAAGGACCAAGACAACGGATTAACCGCTGCCCCGAACGCAGTGAAGAAGGAGACAACATGAGCAAGCTAATCAAACCGACTGACCTTTTTAGAATCGAGTGTATCAAACAAGGCACTACCCTAAAAGAACTTGGAACCAAACTCGGAGTCAACCCCAATTCAATCTACCAATTAAACAAACACGTGCCCAGACTGAATAACCTAGGGTTAAAGGTTGGCCAAGCACTGGGTCTATCTCCTCAGCTGATGCGTGATTACTGTTGGAAGTATCAGAGTCAGAAAAGGGAGGAAGCATGAAAGCCTTAGCGATTGCAGCGGAAGAAGCACAGGCACTGGCGGCCTGGTTCGACACAACTACTGATGATGCATTGGCATACCTTGCAGAAAAGTGGTTGCTAACCAGTGACGAAGTTGATATACTAAGGGGCTACCTCAATCCCGAGGTACCCAAACCACTAGAACTTATCAGTTCTGGGGAAGGAGACGAATGAGAAAGCTACTGTTGTTACTTGCGATGATGGCAGGCACGGCCCACGGTGGGACTGACGGGCCGAAGGTGAAGAAGGATGTGAAACGGATCACGATCAGCTCGGCAATCCGCGCACCGGGGATCCTGTACACCACCAACAAACTACTTGGCTACGCGGAGCACGCCAGCCACGTGGGCACGGTGGAGGTGGTGATCAATTCACCCGGTGGTTCGGTGTTTGCTGGGCTGCAGTTCGTGAACGCCATGCACCTAGCGCAGGCACGTGGGATCAAGATCCGGTGCTACGTGGCAGGCATGGCTGCATCGATGGCGTTCCAGATCCTGGCCGAGTGCGATGAGCGTTACGCCCTGCGCTACTCACTGCTGCTGTGGCATCCAGTGAGGATCGCGGGCATCATGGTCATCACGCCCGAACGAGCCAAGGCCCTAGCGTCTGAGCTTGCTCGCATCGAAGCGGACCTGCTGACTCCGATCCAACGTGAGCTGGAGCTGAGCGAAGAGGAGTTCATGTGGCACTACCTACACGAAACCATGTGGACAGCCGAAGGGCTGGTCAAGGTGTCGCCTAACTTCCTGACCATCGTCGATGACATCCCTGGCGTGGGTGCCATCTGGAACCCAGGCCGCATGGGCGGAGAAGCTAAACAGTATGAACCAGGCACCATCGTATGGGACACCAAGGCTACGCCTAAACCAAAGGACCCTGAACCTAAGAAGGACTGCACGACATGTCACAGACCACACAAAAAGAAACGGAAACTATTCCGGTAGGGGGCGGCCATGCCTAAGTGGATTGACCCAGACCAGCAGCGCAAAAACCGGGAGTCCCACAGGAAGGGGTCTAACAAGCGCGTCAGTAAATCCTACGGTCTCGGAAGGGGGGAGGAGGGGGAAGCCCCTTCCCGTCCCTCAGAGACCCCAGCACGGACGCGAGAGGGCCGGTTCCCGCAGCAGGGGTGGCGGCGGCTGGCCGTGGCGGTGCGTCCGCTGCGTGCCTACACTGCTGGGACCCCGATCAGCCCGAGCTACCGAGCAAGCGCATCGGCAGATGGCGCACAGAGTGCGCTGGACTCTGCGCTGTGTGCTGCGGCTGCCAACGCTGGCAACCGGAAGGTGCAGTGTGTGCGGATCTACTCGGACGACATTAACGCATGGATCCTGGCCGGGAAGCTGAGGCGGTTGCCTTGGTGCCACATTGTGGAGTTGGACCTGGCTGATGACTATGCACAACTGTTGGTTGAAGTATGTTATGCCTGACGGCATGAAAGGACGACAGATGAGTAAGCAAATGCGACAGCAGCTAACCCCGGAAGCAGGTAAGAAATACCTAACCCGAGAGGGTGCGGTGGTTGAGGTGCTGAGGACCGGGCTGCCTGACGATCACTCAGGTGACTCGGTGGTCGGTGTGATTTTCAAACCCGGTGAGCCTGAGCTATGGGACACCGGCAGCTGGGACGCCCAAGGTAGGTGGGACCAATACAAAGGACCGATGGATTTGGTGGAGGTGTACCTTGAAGATTGAACGTGTGTATTTCGAAAACGGAGTGAAGGTTACCCGCTACGAAGCCAAGCGAAGGACTGACCTGGTGCTGGGGATAACCCAGTGGCCAGCTACTGACCCACTACTTGGCCCAGACTGTAAGGTCACTGTGTCCACCAGCGGTGGTCCTCTGTACTGGCTACCTTACTGGGCAAGGCAGGTGCGGCATGACTGAGTTGATCATGAAGCTGATGCTGTCCATGTCGCTCACGTGTCCGCCCGCCCAGCCCACTGATCCGGCTGTTGCAAAAGCGTTAGCCGGTCAGTCGGGCCTGGTTCGTTCGGTTGCATGGGTTGAGTCACACTGGCGCAGAGGTGCTGTGTCTAAGGCCGGGGCCATTGGCCTGATGCAGATCATGCCACGCACTGGGAAGTGGTTGGCCAAGCTGTGTGGTGGTCCGCCCACTGTGTCGCTGGCTGACCCAGCTACGAGCGTGAGGCTGGGCAAGTGTTATTTGGACTACCTAAAGGTGAGGACCGGCTCCGAACTGGAAGCCTTAATCTGGTACAACGGAGGACACAGACAATGGCAAAGGTATCGCAAGGGGAAGGTGTTGGTACGGGAGACAGCCCGGTACGTGGCCAAGGTTTACTGGACGCAACTAAGATGTGCGCCTTGAACTGCTTAGCTGTGGGGTTGATAGCTTCCCCTTACTTAGTAGCCCTTTACTTAGTATACTTACTTAGTACTACTTAGTTTTGCTGGCGTATCCAAATACATTGTATCATGGGAAACACCAACCTGTCAAGGAGAAACTGTATGTCCCTGGAATTCTTAGCGGAAGTAGCGGCACCCTTGGCGGTGCCCTACTCCTTAGTTTTATTATGCATAATAGGTATAGCAATCTCACTGTATAGGAGTTACAAGAATGACGATTGACAATCCAAACATTCGGCTTGACGAATACGACGGAGAACGGTATCCTGTATTTGAGGTGGGCAGTGCACTCTTGGCACTCGGTTCTTCCCTGCTGAAACAGGGTGAGTCAGTGGTAGTGCCTGCCCCCAGTGCGGTAGTCGCACACCTTGTGTCGAACCTTGGGATCACAGCAGTCAAGGTTCAACAGCATCCAGCTCACGAAGACTGGGCATTGGTTACTGCTGAGGATGGAGTGAAGGTTTGGGTTCCATAAAGGGTGGACCGACCAAGCTTGGCTATCTTGCAATCTTTGTGGCGTGTGCTTTCTGGCTTGGGATCCTGGGCTATGCAGCATACACCTGGGGTAAATCAACTCTCGCTTCGAGAGTTACCGAAGGCCTGCACAGATACTGTGAGGCTGTACATGGACAAGAATGTTGGCCCGAGCGCTAGCTCGGAAGGGAGTGTTGACCAGATGGTAAGTAAAAGTTTAGCAGCGATATTGGTAATCATGTTTGCGATGGTTGTATTGACTGTTTATCAGGTGTTGGAATTAACTAGAGTATCCCGACAACATGGTCTAGATATTCACCACCTTAATCAAGAGTTAACCCCAGGTCCTAGTATATTTAGGAGGGTCAAACATCTTCAGTGGAAGATAGATCACCGAGAAGCTAATGAGGATTGTGCAAGACTGAACGTGCTGTTTGAGGATGCTGATTACCGTGCAGACGCCTTCAACTCAACATGTAGGTCGAGAGGTAGGCCGAACATTAGTGTCGCTGATATAAATAAAACCATAAAACTTTACAAGGAGTTTACTCGTGATTGAAGCATTACTAATCTTTATCCTTGGTGCGTGGAACGTGCACCTTGGAACTGAACTGATGGAAGTGGAGCAAGAGCTTGAGGCTCTGCACTACTCAGACATCTACGAGCAGTACGCTCGGGAGACTGACGTGTGTGACCTCAAGTATTCCAAGCAACGTGTGAACTTAGAACGCTGTCACTTGTTGGCGTATGCTAAGTTCTGTGCACTGACCAAGGCGGCCGATGGGGTCGGCGAATGTGAATAAGGAAGGGGGAGGGAGATGACTAGGATCAACTGCATCGAGGTGGAAGACTTGGCTGACCAACACCTACTGGCTGAGTATCGTGAGATCACACGGGTGGCCAAGCTGGCCCGGCCGCTGGACGACTATGGTCAGTACTGCATGGGCCGTGGTCACGTGAAGTTTTTCTACGACAAAGGCGCATGGCTTGCGCTTCGCACCGAAGCGTTGTACAATGAATGCCGTGCACGTGGGTTCAACGTGACCCACAAAACATACCACCCACACCCGAAAGGACTGAACAATGACTAGAACCCAACTGCCCAAGACATCCTGGTTAACGCGGCACGCCTGCAGGCTAAGCTTGATGCTCGCCCTGGCTGGTACCGCTGGACTACACCTAGGGTGTGGCGCACTGGAACGAGTAACCCCTAACGATGGAGAGGACGGGAAGGATGGAACAGCAGGCGAACGGGGAGCAACTGGAGCAACTGGTGAACAAGGTGAACCAGGCGAGCGAGGGACTGATGGTACTAACGGAGAACCCGGAGAGCCTGGTACTGTCGGACCTCAAGGCCCTGCGGGAGAGTCTTGCTCACTCATCGAGGATGTTGATGCAGTGTATGTGCAATGTGGAGACAGCGTGGTCAAACTTGCAGACCGGAAAGATCCCGAGCCAGTCTACGTCGGCAACTACTGCAGCCGAGTCGTCATCCGAATAGGTGACGTGCACTACGTGGCGTACTCCGGACTGGTCAGGCTGACTGGCAAGTGGTACAAAGTTTCGAACACGTGTAGTGTGAGGGTAGTTGATGGTGAAGTACTTACTAAGTAGCCTCCTCCTCGCTATGCTGGGGGGCTGCGGCCCCTTGGTGTACGTGGAAAACTATGACCCCCGCACTGTCCGTGGGATCCCCGAGGACGTGCGCCCCTACATCCAGCTGTTTGAAGATGCGGCCGGCCGGGCGGTTGCTGACATCCCGTTCGGCTGGCGCAAGTTCAGGGGTGAGCGGATCGGAGTGTGCACTAAGCACGGAGGGGCATACCCTGAGGTGCACCTGGATCCTGAGTACTGGGCTGAGGCTACCGACGTGGAGCGTGAGATGCTGGTGTTCCATGAGCTTGGTCATTGTGACCTGGGCCGCAGACACTGTGAGGTAGGATCACTGATGGCTGAGTATGCGTTCGACGGTGACACCTACCTGGAGTACCGTGAGGATTACCTAGACGAATTGTTCGGAGGAGTGTGTGATGATGCTGACTAGACTACTAGTCCTGATCGGACTGATTAGCCTAACTGGATGTACTAAGTACAAAGAACATCACTATTCTAATTACGATCATTCATTCTTAACTAGCTGCCTGTACGGTGAGAGCTTTGAAGGTGATCGTAAGTCTCAGGTAGCTGCTAAGGCTGAGCTTCTTTGTCCGGGTAAGATGTTTGAGTGGGAGTGGGAATGGAAGGGGCATTGTCCTATAGATCGTACAGTAGGATCTATCCATACTATTTACCTTAACTGCTTGGGAGACCTGCCATGATCACAACAATCCTTAACTTTTTCTGGCCGATCAAGGTCCACACCGCACCTGGGGTACGGCCGCCACGCCGTGCCACGGCCGGTGCCTTGGGCTATGACCTGATGGCTGCTGACCTCAAGTATGGTGAGGGCTACGTGGAATACGACACCGGCGTGACCGTGGCCCTGCCCTGGTGGTGTGGTGGCTTCGTATTCCCCCGTTCGTCCATCAGCAAGACGCCATACTGGCTGGCCAATGGGGTGGGGGTGATCGACCAAGACTATCGGGGCACGATCCGGGTTCGGTTTGCCACCGGCAAGGAAGGTGCGACCAACTTGATCCGTTACCGGGTCGGGGACTACGTAGCCCAGCTGGTATTCATGCCAGTTTTCTTACCGAAATTAGGGGTTTACAAACACGAGGACTTGTGCGATACTGAAAGAGGAAGTGGCGGTTTCGGATCAACTAACTAACAGGAGCCTAACTTGACTACACCATGGGGCGAAGTCGGATACCTAACCTACAAACGTACTTACTCACGCGATGGCGAAGAATGGTCGGACACTGTTGACCGTGTACTCGGCGCGGCCCAACGACAGTTGGGGGTTGGGTTCACTGACGCGGAGTTGGCCCGTGCTCGGGACCACATGCTGTCGCTGCGTGGCACCGTGGCTGGCCGGTTCCTGTGGCAGCTGGGTACCCGCACAGTCAAACAACTGGGCCTTGCGTCCTTACAGAACTGTGCGTTCACGGTCGTGGACGACCCAGTGCGGCCGTTCACCTGGGCCTTTGACATGTTGATGCTTGGCTCGGGGGTAGGCTATAACCTACAACAGGAGTATGTGTATGCTCTACCTAAAGTTAAGCGTGCTAAAGTTGTACGCAAAGATACTAAGGATGCGGACTTCATTGTCCCTGACTCTCGTGAGGGCTGGGTACGCTTGCTCGAACTTACCCTTCGTGCGTTCTTCGAAGGTAAGAGCTTTACCTATTCGACTGTCTGCGTACGTAGCAAGGGGGCACCGATCAAGGGCTTTGGCGGAACTGCCAGTGGTCCGGAAGATCTATGTGTTGGCATCGAACAGATATCCAATGTACTTGCCGCACGAGTCGGAAAGAAAGTCAGACCGATAGACGTGCTCGACATCATGAACATTATTGGTTCGGTAGTTGTAGCCGGTAATGTGAGACGGTCGGCACAGATAGCCATCGGGGATATGCACGACCCTGCGTTTCTCGGTGCGAAAAACTGGGCAGCTGGAAACGTACCGAACTGGCGTGCCATGTCCAACAACTCAGTTGTGTGTAACGACATCAACCTACTGCCCGAGGAATTCTGGGATGGATACCTGGGCAACGGAGAACCTTATGGACTTATCAACCTCAAGCTCAGCCGCGAGGTCGGACGACTTGCTGATGGCAGTCGCTATCCGGATCCAGATGTGTGCGGCTTTAACCCTTGTGCAGAACAACCTCTTGCACCATACGAAACATGCTGCCTGGCAGAAATCTTCTTGCCTAATATTCGAAGCCAAGAAGAACTCTTCGACGTGGCCAGCATTCTCTACCGAATTAACAAACATAGTCTCAACCTGCGGTGCCATCATCACGAAACCCAGTCAGTTGTTCATCGACATCAGCGGATGGGGATCGGAGTTACAGGTTACTTGCAAGCTACGGCCGATCAACGAGGATGGCTCAGTGAGTGTTACCGCCAGCTTAGAGCTTTCGATGTTGAGTACTCTGCTCGAAATGGTTGGGCTGAGTCAATCAAAATCACCACCGTCAAACCAAGTGGTACCCTCAGCTTGCTTGCAGGAACAACCAGCGGCGTCCATCCAGCCTATGCACAATACTTCATCAGGCGCATCCGAATGGATGCAAGCTCTGGGTTGGTCCAACAATGCCGTGATCATGGGTATCACGTAGAACCAGTTAAGCGATTCGACGGGACCTTGGACCACTCAACCATGGTGGTGGAGTTCCCATGCAGCTACCCGGAAGGTACCGTGCTGGCGAAAGACCTGACCGCAGTACAGCAGCTGGAATACGTGAAGGAACTGCAGACCCAGTGGTCGGACAATGCAGTCAGCTGCACGGTGTACTACCGTAAGGAAGAACTACCTGAGATCCGTGAATGGCTGAAGCGCAACTATAATGATTCGGTTAAGTCTGTATCATTCTTGTTGCATTCAGACCACGGCTTTGAACAGGCACCGTACGAAGAGATTACTAAAGCCAGGTATGAAGAACTGAAAGCTGAGGTCACCCCAATCACAGATGCGGAGGTAGCGGAAGATGACTTCGAAGTCGAAGAGTGCGAAGGCGGGGCGTGCCCGATCAAGTGATACAGCGAAGCGGCGGCGAATCAGCAGGTGGGCAGTGGTAAAGCTGGATGATTTCAACAACATACTGGAGATCGAACACCTGACCGAAGACTACAAGGAGGCGTTAGTTGAGTGGCGGGGCAGGAAAACTTACGTGGTTCTCAAGTTAAGACTTGACTATACTCCGTAACCTTGGTAGGATATAAGTAGGAGGTGAAGGATGGCTCATTGGTTAGACGAACTGTTAGACAAAGGCCGTGCCGCTGAACGAGCGGAACGTGCCGAAGGTGAGGATGCAAAGCTGGGCACCATGCGTGGTGGTAACACCGGTGCGCTGATCAAAGGCAAGTTCTATGGCAAGTGTGCTCGTCTCAGCTGGCTACGTTCGGTAGGCTTGGAGTTGCCGATCGAACCAGAAACCTATGAGATGTTTGACGCAGGCTACGGGAACGAAGACATCGTAGCCAGGCTGCTCGAAGCTAGTGGTGTGGGGATTCTTCAGGAAGAACAGTGTCCGATTGAATGGGAGTTACCTAACGGCACAAAAGTGCAAGGCAGACCTGACATTGTGATTCCGACTGAAGAGTCTGATGCCGCCTACAGTCACGGTATAGAACTCAAACTGGTGTCCTCGATCTGGACGGCCAAGTCGGTGCACTACGATCTGCGTCCTAAGTCAGACCACCTGCTGCAAGCTGGACACTATGCCTACCAGCTCGGGGTTCCTTACACCCTGACCTACATCAGCCGTTGCTATTGGCACCTTTCGACTGCGCCTGGCTGGCTACGTGACAAGTTCAGGGGTGACGTGTACAACGTCAAGTACCGTGAAGACGGAGAGCCACTGAGGATCGAGCCGTTCCGTAGGCACTACGACCTGGAATGGCGGGATGACGTGCTGTGGTATACTACTGAAGGTATTGAATGGAGACAAACACGCTTGACATGGGATGCCATAGTGAAGTATTATACAGTAGCATCGGAGTTGGGTGAAGCCGCTGAGCTACCCGCGCCACCTTGTGGTGTGTCGATCGACGGGTCCAAGTCCTTCAAGGCTTGTGACTACTGTGACCTGGCGGACGTATGTAAAGAACACAAAGAGGCCAGTGCATGGCGTGATCATGCACGGGATTTTATCAATGCACTCAACGCAGAGGAGACGCAAGATGAGTGATGCAACCAGGGATTGTTATTTCCTTAACCCAAGCAAGTACAACCAAGGTAGCTTCTACAAGAAGATCGGTGAAGACCGTGTAGAAGTTACCCCACTTGCTGACAACACTTTGGCTTTCGAAGTAAACGGAACCAAGGACGTGCTTCAACAGCGTACTGGAGAATACGGCCCGTATTACATCGGTACATACAGTGGCGAAAAGGTAGTGCTGTCACAGATCAGTACTAAGTTTGGTCCTTGTGTTAAGCTGAAAATCCTTCCCCCACGTGAGGAGGATGAAGGCGTGGATGCCGGTACTGAGGCTCCAGCTACTTACGGCACCAGATCATAATTGTTTCGCCTTTCATTTTGGCCCGGGGTTCTTCGGAGTCCCGGGTCTACTACGTCTGGAGCGGGGGGAACAATGAGGAAGTGTAGGGATTGTCATAGCTGCATTACACCATGCGGGAGGGAGGAAGGCTTGAGTGATACTTATGAAAACCGAAACGGAAGTAAGGCTGCCGCCAGCGGCGGGACGCTGAACACCACAGTCACCGGCTTGACCGGCAAGCTACCACCAGGCACCCATGACCTTGAGGTGATGTCTGTGATGAAGTCACAACGAACCATAACGGTAATGCTTCAGTCCCCTAGTGGGCACATACACATGGAAACCCTGAAGCACTGGCCTTCCAACTTAGGGGTGGGTCGAAAATGCAAGGGCGTGGTTGGCCCCAGTACCACCGGCTACGTGGTACAACGACACACTGACCGATACCGTGCTGAACGTGCGGACACACTAGAGCCACTGACTGACTGGTGCGACTCGATCAACGAACTACTAGCCGCCATCCCTAAGGGGTGGTCGTCAGCAACCACTGAACTGAAGGAGATCATCCATGACGGAGGGAAGTTTCAGCCGAGAATACATCGGCCTGGAGACAGCGCCAAAGGGACGGTATCAACAGCTGAAGCCCAGACACCTTCGAAACCTAGCTGAAGCCCGTGCCTTCCTTGGTGACGCTGAGCCTGTGCACTTCGATTTCGAAACCACAGGCGTGGAGGCTTGGCACCCAGACCAGCGAGTGGTGTTGGTTGGACTGGCCAACTCTCGTGGTTGCTGTTCAGTTGACGCGAGAGGATGGCAACAGTCCGACTGGGACCAGCTGAAGGCGTGGTTCAAGGTGACCAGCTGCTGGGCATTCAACGCTGCCTTTGATGGGTCGTGGTGCTACCGTTACTTCGGTGAGCTGCCGAACCTGGGTGGCTGTTCCATGGTGGCGTTCAAGTTGTTGGCTAACGAAGGATACGCGGGACAGTCCCACTCCCTAGCTAAGGCTGAGCGGGTGATCAACTGGCCGGGGTCCAACAAAGCTACACTCGAACAGCTGCTCGTTCGACACGGACTAGTAAAGTCGAACGGCACCAGTCCGGACAAGTCTCAGATGTGGAGACTGCAGGACCTTGAGCCTCAGGCGTTCAACGACTACTGCGCTTGGGATGCTTTGGCCAGCTACCAGCTTACTGACTGGCTCAAGCAGGAGTGCGAGCGGTTGGAAGCACCAGTGACGTGGCAGTATGCCACTGACGAGTGGCCAGCTATGATCCTTTCGATGATCGAAGCCCAGCACGAAGGGCTGACGGTGGATGTGGACCGCCTACGGAGGTACTACGACCGCCTTCAGACCGCCCTGGTGGCTGCTGAGGAGGCGTTTCGCACCCATCCTAAGGTCCAGCCCTACATCCAGGCTTACGAGGCTGGAAAAGCTGAGGACTTCACGGCAAACTGGCTGCCGCCTAAGAAAAAGATAGCCAGCAAAAAGGAATACGATGCAGACCCAGACGCTCACACGCTTGAGGACCTGGACCCTGCCAAAAAATACCCAGTGTGGATGAAAGAACTAGGCTCAAGGCCTTACCGGATGGTTACTTCGGTGTATCCCAAGCTCAAGGCGGACGAGACACCCAAGTTCAACCTGAACTCAGACGTCCAGCTCAAATGGTTGCTGTATGGTTGCCTGTATGAAGCGGAATTCATCCCACCCAGACGCGAATACTTCAGTGGAGACTATCGAGTCCAGCTGGAAGACGACGATGAGGTGATAGTTTCGGCCACCAAGTCCGGTGCACCACCGGTCGGCAAGGATATCCTGCCCGCACTGGGAGAGGTCGGTGCGTTGTTGACTGAGTACAACCGAATCGAAAAGCTGTTGGCCTATGTCACGGCTTACTTGGAGGTAGCTGCCTCAGGCACCCTCCACCCCAGCTTCAAGCCACACGGAACGATTACGGGACGTCAGTCCGGTGGCGCAGACGCAAGCGAGGGGGTCAGCACACAGGCTGCGGTAAACGTCCAGCAGTTACCGAAAGACGTAGAACTGCTTGGGTGTTTCCGCAGCCGCCCGGGGCATGTGTTACTTGACTATGACTTTCCCAGCTTGGAGCCAAGGGTGCAGGCGCACTTCTCAGGAGACAAGACACTATGGGATCTGTATGGAAAGGGGATCCCCCATGACGTTTATCTCTATGTTATGTCTAAGCTCGCACCGAACGCCACGGAGGTCGCTCAGGTGTATCGGCCTGACTCAGACTCCCCAGACATCAAGGGAGCTAAGGCAGCGTTCGGTAAGGAACGGCCGATCTACAAGCAGCTGCACCTTTCGGCAGCGTACAAGGCAGGGCCTTGGAAAATCTACACCTCCCTCCGAATCCAAGGGGTGAAGGTTACCCTCGAAGAAGTCAAGACCCTGCACTTCAAGTACTGGCAGCTGTTCGGTGGGATCAAGCGGTGGGAGCAGCGGTTGCTGAAGGAACGTGAAGACCGTGGTGGTTGGATCTACAACGGACGTGGCCGGTTCCAGGCAGTGTGTGACCGTAAGCTCAAGGACATAGTCAACACCTACACCCAAGGCACTGGACACGATTTGCTCTTGACATTGAACTGGTATGTGCGTAAGATAAAAGATGAGAGGGGTGTTAAGATGCGGGCATGGTTGCCCGACACCCACGATCAGATCACCTGGGAGGCACCCGAACATGAAGCCGAGCGAGCCAAGCAAGTCATTGACGATGCAGTCGAAGCATTGGCAGCTGAGTTAAAATCTAAGGTACCATTCCCACCTGGGGCGGAGATTGGAGAATGTTTTGCAGATTTCAAGTGAGGTGAAGTGTGTTATTTACTAAGAAAGATATAGCCAATGATCGTTATCTAAATGCTAAGAAGCAGGTATCTAGCCTAGTCTCTATCGGTCCTATCGGTACAGATACTAACTTTATCTTTCGTGAAGGATTTAGATCGGGTTGGAACTTAGCTAGACGACTGATGATAGAAACTCTAAGAGAGGAAGAGTACAAATATCGATGGAGCCGTAAGTCCTTGTCCCAACTTCTGTGGGAATTAGAAAGGACAAACCTTCCATCCGGTATCTTTGAAGAACATCCTGAGAGATGTAGGAGCTGTAATGGCTCGTAGGCGCAAGGGATACGCGAGCTTTCGTAAGAAATGCGAGCGGGCCAAGACGCTGATCACTGGGGGGCGGATCCTTTCGGTTGACCCAGCCCTTGGCACTGGTGAGTCCATGCCTGGCTATGCGGTGTACAAAGCAAGCAAGCTGGATGAATCAGGCAGTTTGTTCTACGATGCAGAGACAGCAGCCGAAGGGCTACGTGCCCTACGTAAGTTTGTGGAAGAGATTGGACCAGTGGATGTCTTGGTGGTTGAGGAACTCCGTGGCAGTATGGTGCATCCGCACCTACACTGGGTAGTGGGGGTCTTAGTTGAGGCAGTGGAGGCCAAGCTAGTGCTCGAATGTCCGATTCCCTTGTGGAAGCGACTTGCAAAGGAAGACCCTCACTACACCAAGTCCGATGAAGAAGACGCAAAGAAGTTCGGAGAGACGATAATCAAACTAGCAGAAGGGAGCTATCCATGCGAAGTAAGGTCAGGGACACCCGCTTCGTCGCGGCGACGACGAAAGACGACCGGGCGGCCCTCCAAGCGATCAAAACGGTCCTCGGCATCACGACGAACCAAGAAGCGTTCCAAGCGATGATGGCGATCACGATCAAGCACTTAGCAGAACACCAAGAGAGGACGGAAGATGAAGACAGCGTTGTTAATTCCTGATTGTCATTGGCCATACGCAGACGGCGAGGCCTACAAGATGATGCTGGCCGTGGGTCAGGACCTACAGCCCGACTATGTGTACGTGCTTGGGGACTTTGCAGACTTCTACGACGTCAATGCACACGGCAAGGACCCTGGCATTAAGACCACACTGAAGGCGGAGATCCGCTGCGTACGTGAACAGATCCGCAGACTGGAGCGGTTGTTTCCGAAAGCTGAGTTACACTTTGTTGAAGGCAACCACGAGTACCGGCTGGCCCGGTTCATTGCCAGCAAAGCTCCTGAACTCTATGGATTGTTTGATGTGGAAGACTTGCTCGGCCTGGAAAACTGGACAGTACATCGTTATGGTCCAGCCCAGCTGGCAAGGGTCGGGGATTCGAAACTATTCGTTAGGCACGAGCCATACGCGAACGGGGTGCACGTAGCGCACGGATCCGTAGTGAAGGCTGGGTGTTCAGTCGCGTTCGGCCATACCCACCGGATACAAGAAGCACAGGTGGTTATGGCGAACGGAGACAATCATCGAGGGATTAGCTTAGGTTGGCTTGGTGATGAGTCGCACCCAGCATTTGGCTACGTGAAGGCCCACCACCAGTGGGCCAAGGGCTTCGGGGTGGCTGAGTTGTTTGATGACGGGACATTCCTTCATCACATGATCCACATTATTAAACGCAAAGATGGTGGCTACAGGTGTAGTTATGACGGCACGGTGTATGAATCTTAGGAGGTGACGATGTTAATTGACATGACACAAGAAGCAGAAGAGACAGCGAAGTATCTTGAGGAACTAGCTGATGACGTCCGCAACGGCAAGGTGACACAGTTCGCACTGTTCGTGGACGCGAACGATCGCCTGACTCCGGTTACCTTCAGCACCGCCGGTGACATGCTTTCCATGCTTGGCCTGATGGAGCATGGGGCGTTCATGATCAAAGCAGGGTGGGGGCTAAATTGACTGTCGCTGTGCTTGAGTACAACTTCAGCCCCGGCAAGTTTCACCAGCTGGTAGTGAAGATCACCACCACGTACGTAGACCGGGACACAGCCGAGGAAGTGACCCTCAGACCTGGGGTCTACTACGTCTGGTGGTGTCAAGGTAACCTAACAATTAGGAGATGGAGATGATTTATCTAATTTCAGGGGACGGACGGGGGGCTGGGAAGTCTACGTTGGCGCGGAACCTGGTAGGTGAAGATAACGTATACTCTTTAGCTAGGGAAATCCGCCGCGAGCTAAAGGCTAAGTATCCGGACTACGATTGGTACTCTAAGGACCAGGCAGTGAAAGATACCACGATGATTCCTGAGTGGGGCAGCGTCTCTATGCGGGAGGTGATGGTACGCTATGGTCAAGCTAAGTGCGAAGAGGTACCTACTTACTGGGTAGATAAATTGACCGACGAGTTTGACGAGTGGGGAGTTCTCGATTGGCTACGAGATCGAGCAGCCGTAGATGATATCCGCAAGCCGCTGGAGGCAGTAGCTTTGCGGATGTGGGCAGACATGAGGGAGATCCCAGTCCTCCACATTCACGTAGTAAACCCCATGGCTGACGATGAGCCGTTTGCGAATGACGAACTACGAGGCATGGCCGATTACTTGATAACTTGGCAAGCCCGTGACTAAGTATAGACCACTAACTAATGAAGAGTTCTCAGAGGCCCAACAGACTGTATACAGACGGTGGGTTGAGGGAATGCGGGAGACTCAGATGCCGACTCATGAATGGAAATGCAACCAGTGCGGTGAAGTGACGGCCGTGCTCCGGAAGATCGGAGACCACAAAGCGGAGCCTAAGGAAGACGAGGCGAAGTGTGACTGTGACGACCATTGGACCAAGATCATAGGTAAACCTCCTGCCGCCAGCTTCTCTGCTGGTTGGGCTGGGGGCGGTGGGGGCAAAGGTAAATGGTAGGGATACAGAAGAAACTAACTAAGCATCGCAGGATGTACGGAGCTGGAGTGAATCCGGTAGGAATCTTAGCACCCGCATCCTTGGTACAAGAACGTTACAAGGATAATGAATACCCCGTAGACGGACTGAGGGGCCTATAGTTTTTAGCTATGTGTTTGCAGAACTACGTCTCCCTATCTACATATCAGACGAACTTAAGGAAGGGGAGTGTATGCTTTTGTTTGACCACGAGGATTGGGCACAATTATGTCGATCTTAGACCATTTCACCGGGACCCCGCGTGACACGCAGGTCCAGGTGCTGGAGCAGGTGGCGCGGTGCTGGCGAGACACTGACGTAGTGATCATCCGCGCACCAGTAGGTGCGGGTAAGTCCAGGATCGCTCACTGTTTGGGGTCCTGGGCCGGGGGTGCCTCGATCTGCACGCCAGACAACGCCCTGGTACAACAGTACTTGGATACCTGGCCTGGGTTAGGGCACCTACACCGCCGGGCACGTTACACTCGGGAAGCAGACTATGAAGCAGCTAAGGCCTCGCTTCGTGCCGAGCCTGTGAAGGTCTTTAACTACATGAGCTACTTGGCGCACCGCAGGAACGGAGCTTACTCGCCTACGGTGGTGTTTGACGAAGCACACCGGTTGATCCCTACTCTGCAGGACATGGAGGCGGTCAGGCTTTGGCCTCACCTGAACCCTGAGCTACACGGGATCCGTGACCTGCTGGACCTGATGGCCTGGGCTGAGCGTGCTCAAGCCTCCAGTAGTGAGTCGCTGGCCAAGCTGGGCGGCCGGGTTCACAAGCTCCTCAACACCAAGTCGAAAGACTACGTGGTGGAATCGGAATGGACGGAGTATCGTGGCCGGGAACGTGAGTGCTTGAGGGTCAGGCCGCTGACGCCCCGTAACAACAAGCCCGTGTTCTGGCCGAAGGGCCGGGTAAAGAAGCTGGTGTTTATGTCAGCCACGTTTGACGAGGAAGACCTGTACGACCTTGGGCTGGATGGTAGGAGAATTCAAGTAATAGATTCTCCCTCACCCATCCCGGCCGAAACGGCTCCAGTGGTCTATGATCCCGTAGGTTCGATGTCTTACCGAAACCGAGAGGACACCATCCCTAAGCTGGTCGAGTGGCTTGAGGCTAAACTGCAGCAGCACCGGGGACAGCGGGGCTTCTGGCACGCCACGTACGCGGTGGCCCGGGAGCTACGGAAGACCCGGTTAGGACAAGACCCCAGGATCCGCTGGCACGCACGGGACACCAGGCTTTCCGCGTTTCGTAGGTGGCTCAACGACGGGTCGGAAGACTCAGTGTTTGTGGGTTGTGGCTTGACAGAGGGCATCGACTTGGCGTATGATAGGGCTAGATGGCAGGTGGTGACTAACATCGCCTACCCCAGCAAGGCAGACACCGCAGTGGCAGCCAAGCTTGAACACCGCCCCCGCTGGTATTCATGGTGTGCAGTGCGGGATTTGCTTCAGGCAGCGGGCCGGGTGGGCCGTGCAGCTGACGACTACGGGGTGACCTACCTTCCGGCTTCCGAGTTTGGTAGGCTTTATTCAAGGAACCAGGACATGTTTCCTAAGTATTTTAATGAGAGGCTAAGATGGAGTACATAGCATACATAGTGGCTGGGGGCCTGCTGGTCACGTTGGGAACGGTCTTTACGTTGATCCGTTTCATAAACCTGAAGGCAGACTTAATCCGACAACAGGTCAACACTACAGTGATCGCACCGATGAACGACAACAACATTCGCTGGTCTCAGCTCTACCAAGAACTGGACACCAGGATTCGCAAACTCGAAGGGGAGGACGCCAAATGGAAGACGGATCTGCCGAACTAGGTGCTGGCTACGCCAAGCCTGAAGAACGGTACTATCTGAAGGATGAGCTGTATGATCTGGATGGGGACTGGGCAGCTCACATGCATATAACTGAAGCTTTGCCGGAGTGGATCTATGAGCCGAATCAGCGATGAATACCGCTGCGAATGCGGATGGGCCGACATCAAGATCAACCGCAAGGACTCACGTCCAGACTCTGTGGAATGTCCTGAGTGTGGCGAGCAGGCGGGCAAGATCTTCGGATGTGCGTTCATGACCACCGCACTGCCTGACGGGACCAGGCGGTTCGATGGGATCCGGGAACAGCGGGTCCTCGAAAAGGCCAAGCGCAAGGCATGGAAAACCAGAGACAAAAAGGAAGGAGCCAAGGTGGCTTCTGAGATTAAGAAACTAAACAGCTAGGAGACTGACATGTCATTTCTTAGATTCCGCGAAAGCAACCAAGCACTGTCATTCAAGCGTGCCCGCACAGCAGGCATGACGTTTGACGTAGACGAAGGTCAGGGATTCACCCCAATCAAGGCAGTGGATTCTGGATTCGAACTGAAAGGGATTAACTACGCCGACGCTGAGCTGTCGACTGGGGTGGTGGTGAACCTACGAAAGCATGCCGCCATCGTGACCGTCAACCCACAGGTGTGTGATGTTTTACAAGAACCTGTAACATCACCCACCACGTTGGTTGCGGGCTGGTACGGCGCGATCCCTTTGTTCCAACGGGACGAACTGGACATTGCACAGTTGGCCAAACTCAACGATCTGGACTGGGTGGTTCGAGTTCACCTCGTGATGGTGGACACGCCTAGTTCCGACCAGTGATTGGTGTAGGCATCATTCCAGGCTCGAACTCGTCTTCTGGTGGTAGTGGTTTTCCGTCTGGACCAAACAACGGCTGATCCTCAGGTTCCAACTTGGGAGGCAGCTCGGGGCGTTCGGCTCCGAGTTGCTTCAGGATCCCCTGGACTCGCTTGTCTTTGCCCGCCTTGTTCTTCGAACCTTTTGGACGTCCGGCTTTACTTTTCTTCTTCTTTGCCTTTGACACGGCTTCTGATCCCTTCAAGTAGTTCATCATCCCAACGATCATCGGTACTGGCTACGAGCTTTTCAAGGCCCCACCATACCAACCATTCAATCACTTCCTGAGTAAGCATGGCTTTCACCAGACTCAGGCCTACCTTTTGTAATACACTTAACACTGGCATCTTAGTCTCCTTCGAGTTTCTTGCCGACGTTATAAAACATGCGCTCCAAGGAGCGTTCAATCTTACGGGAAGGTTGGGGTGTCTTTTTGTATCGAGACACGAAACGGTCAGCTTCATTGATTGCGGAACTACCGACTGGGAAGTAAGATTTACCTAACTTAACGGCAGCCCTGGCAGCTGCTCTCCTTGGTTTTTCCTTACCACTAGCGACCTTACCTACCGACTGTATGGTTTCAGATAACATCTGTACAGCAGGTCCCTGGGTACTCCAGGTCCAAGTAGCTTCAAGAGGCGATAGCCTGGTAGGCTTACCTACAGCGTAGTCTAGCTCGGGGAATACCCGACTAGAGTCCTGAAGGGCCTGATCCACAGCCATCAGAGCCATGTATCCGTAACCGTAACGCTGCATCAACTTAGAGGCAGCCTGATGTATAGGCTTAGAGGTGACAGTATGAGCCACATCGGACCCGATCATCACTGGCCACTTAGTAAACATAGAAAACAAAGGACCAGCCATCCGAGCGAAGTGAGCTTGCTGTGTAGGGCCATATTGGAACTGAGTTCTGGTAATCATCCAGTCAGCCAAGGAGTCTGTCAACTCCTCACGAGCCTTCTGGGATCCTTTCAATACTGTAGGATCCAGTAGTTCGGGGGTTTCGACCCTAAGTTGTGTTTTCTTGCCGGACCCTAGCTCCTTTAACGCCTTGATAGCTGCCGGGTCTCCTTCTGAGATAGCCTTTACCCAACGTCCTGCTGACTTGTAGGTAACAATACGGTTAAGCTCATCAGTCATTGAATAAGCAGACATCAATACGTCATTGGTTGCATCGATTGCACGTCTACCTGTGTGTGCCAGGTCAGCTGGCTTAGTCATAATATCAGTCTTAGTGATCTGTCCTAGTATCCCCTTGTTTCGGAGGGAGTCTAGCTCCGCTCTTAGCCCACCTTTTCGAATTACGTTCAGAGTATCAATAGCACCGCCGGTCACCATCTTATACCCAAACTGGCCACCTAAGGTGGGGGCTGTAACCATCAAAGGCTGGGTCATGTTACGTAGTGAAGCCTGTAGGTTAGCTCCAAGGTAGGCAGGATAGACCAGGGAGTTAGTCCAAGATATCCAATCCCCAGTTACATCTGCCATCTTACCTGCTTGCTGCTTAAAGTAAGAGTCAGACTCCATCCACCTCTTTCCGATCAGCCTAAACTCCTGGTTCCCAATGGAGAACAGTGTACCTAGTCCTTGGCTGCCACCTGTTTGTTGCTTCAGGTAGGCTTTCAGCCATGCTGAGGTAGCCCCTTGGCCCATCAGATCGGCAGTACGCTGGTATGCACGGATTTGCTTTAGCCCCGCGTCCATGTAAACTGAACGTAAGTTACTGTTTACGTACTGAACAGCCAGTTTACCTGCGTCTCTTTCCCGGGCAAACATAGGTATCTCACCGCGACGGGTAAAGAGCGAGCTTGGAACAGCGATATCACCGTCTTGAGCAGCTCGTTGTACAATCGCCTTGGGTAGTTGATGGAGGTGTTTGATCTGTAGCTCGTCTGCGTTTATGGGCAAGTACCTGGCAGCCAAGTCACGGAGGAATCTAACGTCCTTATCGTCAGGATCCAACCACCTACGCTCAGCTTTGACAAGGTTTTCGGTTATATCGTTGACTTTGGTCTTAACTGCATGGGCCAGGTCGGCCCCTTGTAACTGCTTTGCAGGCACGTAGGCCTGGATGTAACCAATATTGTACCCGTTACCTCCAATGTCTTGGTGAATGGTGTCGTACACCTTACGCCATTTACCAACAGCCTCCTGAACATCTTTAGGTAGTGCCTTAAATGCGTCAGGGTCTAATTCCAGCAGCTCAGTTACCTTAGTATTATTAATCTTAAGCTTCTTGGTAGCCTTCTGGGCATCCAAGAACTGCTTGTAGTAGGTCTTTGACACGTTGGAATACTTAGCTTCGGCTTTTGAGATCTCGTTGATTGCGCCTTGGAGGTTGGTTCCCATCTTAGCATCATAACTTTCGGCTATGAAGTAGGCATCCTTGAACCATTTACCCCACCAGCTAGTACTCTCAGCCAACTCACCGCCTTCACCCAACTGCTTAGCATACTTTACATTCATTTGTTTAGCTGTTTCTTCCTGTACTTTGAATGTCTTATAGGACTTCCAGACTTCTTCCTTGTTGTCTAGCTTCTTCCACACATCAGCAAACCTGGAGCTAACGATCTTAGGGTCAGCTTCCATGGCAGGAACATTTAACAGCCAGGACTTGAAATCAATGTCAAGTTTGTTATCCTTAGGAACTTTCCATTCCTTGGCCGGTACTTTCTTTAAGTTAGCAGTGAATGCGTTAGCCATGTCTGCATTTTGACCGGGCAGTGCTACGGAATCTAAAGTCTCCTTGGCTACTTTAACTGGTGGTTTTGCCTGGTTAGCGGTCATTCCACCACGGAAAGCGAACGTAACTCCGGTAGTCATAACCCCAGCAACTGCGGCAGCTAGTGGGTCCTCTGTGTAATCATATTCCAAAGCCGCGGCTCCAGTACCTTGACCGATCACCCTACCTGCCATAGTGATCTTAGCGCCCTTTTCGCCTATCTTAGCCGCTACTTTGCCTGGGGTTTTAAGGATGGGGTTTAGAGCTAAGGCTACCTGTCCTGCAGCCCTGGCTCCGCTGAAGTCTTTGTGTTCAATCTGGGACCTAAGGTATTCTTCACCTATGCCTGAGTAGATAGCATACAGCCCCTGTCCAACCAGAGCACCTACCGCTCCGATGCCCATACCGAGCACCGTGCCAGCTCCGGGAGCCACTACAGTACCGATCTCAGCCCCTAACTTAGCTCCTATGGCTGCAGACCCAAGACCGGCAGCTATGTTAGCTCCTAAGTTACCTGCTATCTCAGCCAAAGTTTCAGTGCCTGAACGCTTCTTACGGTGCTCTGCCGGGTCCTGCCAGTACGGGAGAAGTTCCCGTGCAGCTCCACGAACGAAAGCTTCTCCCGCGCTTGCACCTTCTTCCTTAACCACGTAGTCTTCATCTACGTCAGGCATGGCTTCGAGTGCTTCGAGAGTCAGCTCCTCTTCTGGTTGTTCCACAGAAGGTAGGGCTTCAATGTCTTCTAAGGTAAGATCACTCAATGATCTGTACTCCCTTGGATCTGAGTAGTTGTCTAGCTTCTAATTCGGTATAGTTGGGTTGTGCTTTTTGTCGGTCTTTCACGAGCTGATCAAATCTAGCCTTAGTGATAGTCCTAGTAGGAGTCGGTTTGTCTCCGGTTGAACTTAGAGCACCCCTCTGAACTCTTTCCATAACGAGCTGCTGAGCGCCTGCAGGGTCATCTTCGTACTTTTTAATCTCAGCTGGAGACAGTAACTCGATGCCGGTTGCGTCTTTGAACTCAGCAATTGCTATGGCAGCCTTACGGAAGTTAGATGCACGGCTACCATATAGTTCTTCGTTGCTGGTTTCTGACAAGAACTTGTTGATATCCTTAAATCTCTGTAAGTTGGCTTTGTCAAGAACACCGGTCTTAGACCTTTTAGCCAAAGCATCCATTATGTTCTTTTGCTTTTTGGCCCCCAACTCTTCCCAGTTAAGTAGTAGTTTTTCACGTTGAATGTCAACACCGGCGGCCTTTAACATCATGTCATTGTTGTAGTTATCTACCTTGGCTCTGAAATCATTGCGCTTCATGGCGTTATCAAACACAGCTTGCTGAGCGCGGTTGTAGCGGTCGGTGTCCGCCTGCTTCATGGCAGCCGATTCCTTAGCTGTAGCAAACTTAGATTTGGCCGCTCCGGTTTCCTGTTCCAGGTCTTGACGTAAGGAGTTCATTTCCTGGTACCAGTCGGTTTCATGAAGCTTGGTACTAGACATATCCAGGCCGCGCTTAATACCAGACGCACCTACTGCAATCATTATCAGACCGTTGGCTATTCCTTCCCACAAACGTCTACGCCTCAAGAGGTCACGCTCCTCTTTGTAGGTACGCATAGCGGCATCTATTTGTTTGTTCATAGCTAACATAGCTACAGCCATATCCTTGTGGGAATCGTAGGTCTTGTACTCAGGATCGGCTATTTTTTCTAACTCAGCTCTGACGGGCTTGAATTTAGTCTTTTCTACTTCCTTTACAGGGGCAGGCTCCTGCTTAGGTTTAGTTTCCTGCTTCTCTTCAGTAACAACTGGCTTTTGGTCTTCTTCAGTGGGCGGGGGAGGACCTGCTTGCTCCCTGGGCGGTCCCATTTCTTCCTTAGGAGGACCCTCGTCTCCCGTCATAGCCATAGTGGTTCCTGCCACTACGGTACCCCCACCTATTTTCTTACCAGTGTCGGACAGGACAAACTTCTTACCAAGACGTTGGGACTCCTCGGGAGATACCGCACCCCGGTAAGCTCTGGGACTTGCGGCCCCAGGGCCGCCTGATACAGCACCAGAGTCTGCAGATTTAACGCGCATTTTCGGAGGCTTAGGGGCTTGTTTCTGCTTTCCTGCCCCAATCCTGCCTAACATATCCAGATCGTCTTTTCTAAAAGCAACATCATCTTCCTTAGCTTTAAGCTTAGGATAGGCAGTCTTGGGAGCTTCCTTTTGATTACCTTTAAGGATACGGTCCAGCATATTAAGGTCTTCTTTATTGACCGCCACGTCGCCTTTCTTGGCAGTAATCTTAGGTGTGTGTTTGCGATCATCAGCTTCTTTAATCCGCTGAAGAAGATTAACGTCCTCTTTTTTTACAGGAACACGCTTACGGTCAGCGTCTCGAATAGCTTTCAACATCCCAGCGTCTTCACCTGTGAGTTTAGCCTTCACGGTCTTGGCGGGGTCTGATCCTTCTATCAGGCGTTTGCTTACTTTCCTTAGGTATTCTGCACCTTTTTTGCCAGCACTCATCGTTCAGGCTCCGTTTCCTTGGGTTCGTCTTTCTTAGTATCTCTGTACTGGGCTGCGGTGGTTACTACCTTAGACCCACCTTCGATCATCATCTTGTGGTTAGCTGCCTCAGTAGCGGTAAGTTGCTCATAAGACTTGAGTTTACGCATCAAATCTTTCATATAAGCTACGGATGCATGGCGCTCACGTTGCCATTCATCTCCAAACTTACGCTTCATTTGGTTAGCCAGATTATCATGCAACAACCCCAACATCTTAGCTTTACGGTCATATTGTAGCTGAATGTCTTGCATCTTGTCAAGATGTTCTTGTTGCGACTCAAAGTTAGACAGTTCCCAATCCATCAACTGACGCATATTCGAGAACTTACGGCCCTGCTCATCCCGCTCAAACGAAAGTCTTGAATCGAAAAGATTAGCTTTGATATCTCCACCAAGCTTAGCCAGGTCTTCACGTTGCTTTTGTGAAAGGAAGGAGATGGTGGAATCAGTATCATAGCCCATTTTACGTAGACGGTCTTGCTGCTGTAGTTCCTGGTCAGTTAGTTGAGAGCGTTGCTGCTGCTCAGCATCCTGGATCTGCTGCTGAGTTTGCAGTCCAGCAGTCTGTTGTTGCTCCTGTTGAGTCATCTGTTCACGGGCTAGCTGTCCTTGGTCCTTCACAGCTTTCTGTTGGAGGCCTGCTTGCGCGATCCTACCTAGCTGATTAGCCGTCGCTTGGCCTGCCTGCAAGCGCGTACCAGCAGCTGCCTGTGTGACTGCTGGTGCCGCTGCTTGTGCGGCTCGGGTGGCCGACATTCCCTGCGGGGCCTGCGCTAACTGCTGGGTTAATTGAATCCGTTGTGCCTCACGTTGACGCTTAGCTGCTGCTTCATTCAGGGCCGGTGCTTGGGCGGCCATTCCCTTCAAGCCATTACTCATGTTGTTCTATCCGCCATTTTGTCCCCTGCCCATGCTCCCGCTGCACCACCAGCGGCTGCGCCTGCTGGGCCTCCATAGATCCCGCCTACGATTGTTCCCACAGTAGACAGTCCACCTACCCACGCAGCTCGTTTCTGCGCCTCAGCAGCAGCCTCAGCCAGCTCTACAGCCTTTTCAGCGTCCAGTTCTACCATCCATTCTTCGAAGTCACGGTCACGGGATTTGTAGATTGTGTCCCAGTTTAGTTGCTTTAGTTGTTCATCTAGCTGTGCGCCAAGCACTAGACGTTGACTTGTGTCTTGCCACTCGTTACGGTCAGTTAGTCTACGCTGCTCTCCAATTCTAGCCAACTCAGACATATAGGCCTTATTACTCATAGAAGTAAGAAACCCAGCCTGCTCAAGGGCAGCCCCGTCCTTACGTAAAGCTAAGGATTCAGTTCCTTGCCTGAACTCCTCAAACAACTGGTCTTCGGCTATTCCACGATCACTTAGTAGCTGCTTTTTGACCTGGTCAACTTTGAATGTAGACTCATCTACAGCTGCTTGTTCTCGCGCTCCGAGTCGCTTTTGAAACTCTTCACCTGCAGCTTGGCGTTGAGACGCAGCTCCAGCCACCTGAGCACCTAGTTGCTCCTGGGCCATGCGACCCCTAGCTGCCATACCTTCCCGGGCTAAGTCAGTTTGCTGCTGTTGCTGGGCGGCTGCTGTGCCTATCTGCTGACCTTGTAGGATCTGCTGTTGGTTTTGTTGACGCTGAGCCGCTACTGCCTGTCCTTGGGCTACTTGCTCACCTATAGCACTGGCCCTTGGGGCTACTCCAGGACCGCCAGCCTTACCTGTCTTAGCTTGTAGCTGTTGCTGAATAGCCCTAACATTAGACTGCTGAGGGGCCTGTGTCTTTAACGACTGCAGTCTTTTTTGGATGTCATCACTTAGCGCCATACTTTTTGTTCCATTTTGCTAGGTCTTCTTTATACAATTCCATCTTACGTTTCCAAGCCCTTACTCTCTTCTTACTGCCAGTAGTGTCTCTGATGCTCCACTTAGGTTTAGGAGGTGCTACAGGCTTGGGCGGCACTTCTGCCTTAACTTTTCGTGAAGGTATGATTGCAGGCTTGGCTTTCTTAGGACGTAAAGCCGCTGGATCCTGGAAAGCTTTCTGCAGGGCCATAGCAGCGCGTTCCAAAGGTGAGCGGTAAGTCTTACCATAATCATACTCGTTACTCACCCTGGACGCCGCTTCGCCCGGGTCTTGCACCTTTCCACGCATAGCTTGCTGAACCCTACGAAACATGTCTCTGGTGTCTGCGTAGTCCTGGATCTCGTTTGTCCGATGTTTCTTAGCTAATTCTGGGTAGAAGTCAGCGGCATCGATACGACCATCTTTATTCAAGTCAAGCATTGGAGCTAAGGTCTTCATCATACGCTTAGCTGTTGGAGTCTTTTGAGAGTTCATTACCTTGAAAGTATCAAAGAACTTCTGCTGAAAGTTATGTGGATTCATCGGCTTACCGAACAGCCACTTGGAAATCTTAGCTGAGGACGGCTCCCCTTCCCAGACTTCCTGCTCATACATTTGTTCTTCCATGTCCTTAAGCATGCCGGGGTATTCGGTAATCTTATCCAAAGTGCCTAGGTCAATCCATCCCTTGTCAATAAATTTCATTACGTTTGGAGTCTTATGTGGGAATTTACCCCACTGAGCTATGACTCTCCCCGCATCAATAACATCTTTAGGAATACCTAGCTTGTCAGTAGTGTTTATCCACTTGCTAAGTACAGGATCATCCGCTATCTTCTGGGCGTTCTTCATCAGATTTTCTAAGTTACCTGGAGAAAGGTTAGCATAATCTTCTAGTTCTGTCAAGGCTTCTGGGCCTACTGACTTGATTTTATTATAGACAGCAGGAGAATATCCTTTGATAGAAGACAATGCCGGTGCTAGTTTTAATACCCTAGCTGCCTGAGCCGGGTCTAGGATCAAGCCTGCGCCCATCTCTACGCCAAGAATCTCAGCCACATCAGCATCAGTGCCTAGTAAGTCTGTGGCGGCTTTAAGTTGATCCAAATCCTCCCGACTAAGGTCTTTAATCTGCTCAAATAACTCAGGATTATCCTTAAACTGAGCAAGAATCGCCGGGTTTTCAGTAAGGAATTGGTATGGTTGATTCGCCGCCAGCTCTGCTTTCTTAGCCGCCAGCTGTTCAGAAGTCATCAATCCGACGTCTTCACCCCACAACGCAGGCCCAAGTCCACCCAATTCTTGTTGAACTTGTTCTGCTTCCTGTTGGACAGTTTGTAGGGCCGTAACGTCGCGCCCAAACTGGGCGTTCATTTCCTTGATGGCTTCTTGGTTAGTCTCAATCCACTGTGCAAGCGCGGGTTCGGTTTCCTTCAGACGTTCCAGGGCTGCTGGGTTTTCGGCAGCCAAGCGGATCTGGTCCGAGATTGTCTCATCAGCCAGTAGCTCAGACAGACTACGCTGCTCTCCGGCAAAGTCTACCTGTAGGTCACGGTCGACTTCTTCCTGGATTGCTTCAACCTCAAACTCCGCAGCCGTAGCTCCGGTAACATCCATAGCCCGGATTTCGTTCATGATCTGGGTACGGCGGTTAGGTGAGGCTGTGGCGTACTCAGCTTTCAGGGCTTCCAAGGTGTTGGCTTGTGCTGCTTCGAAATCCTGCAGGGCTTGCTGGAACTCTGCCGGTTTCATGCCGCGCAGCTGCTCCTCAGGGATCCCCAGGTCCATGGCCAGCTGGGCTACATCAGTGATTTCGTCCAGTCCTAGTTCGTCAACCGACACCTCAGTAGGCACAACACCCTCTGTAGCGCCCGCAAACGCCCCCTCACCGCCTGTGTACAGGCTGGCTAGGCCTCCCCCTTCCAACTGATCCAGACCCACACCGAGCGTGTTAGCTAGGTCTACGAGGTCCTGTTGGGTTGGGGCTTCAAGTGCAGCGTACTGATCAAGGGCTGCCTGCTTCTGTTCGAGCTGGTCGACCGGAACACCTGTGAACATCGTTTCTAACTGTTCACGGTTTACGGTTCGGCCGAGCATCTTAGAGCCGCCACCTTCAGCGGTAGTGATCTTTGACTGATAGTCTTGGATTAGATCCTGGACCCTGGTGTTCAGGGATCCAAGCTGCTGTAGTCGGTCTGCCTTTTCGGTGGCCGACTGAGCTAGTTGTTGGAACTCAGCAGGGCCTTGCTTTGGTGTGAGGCGTTGTTGTTGTTGTAGGGTTTCGGGTTGACCGGGCGCAGGCTCTTGTGCCCGCTGGAACGCAGCTTGCTTCTGAGTCTTGGTCCCAGTCATCTTGGCTTGGTCTGGGGTAGCTCCCTCAGTTTTCGCGGCAGCAGGCGACAAAGGACTAGGAGTGCCTTTCAGCTGCTCCAGTTCTTCCTTAGTCGTTTCGAACAGTGACCGGCCTTGTTTTATTCCGAAAGCCATTCTATTCCTTCTTCCTCATCTTCAGTGTCGGCATCATGTCCACAGTATGGACAGTGTACCCACTGCTGGTCTTGGTCTACTTTAAGTTCATGTTGACATCTAGGACATTCAATCAGAGGCATTACGTGTCTTCCACTTCAGTAACAAGCGCATCAGTAATCTGACCCACTTTATATACCACGCCAGTAAGCCTAAGTTGTTCGTCTTTTGCTTGGTGTTTGAACCTGAGCTGGACGTGGGTACCCCGCCTGCTGGGCGGTGTGGCTCTGACTGTGGCTTGTCGTTGTTCATCTTTGGAGAGGGTGACATCCCCCGCATCTTGATACCCATTTGATAAATCCATTGCAATCTGGACCTCCAAGTCGGTGAGGTCCGTTTCTGGGAGTTCAAGCAGAGCCGTAGCTCTGCTGATGATTTTCCTGATTCCTGGTAGATCAAAATCCTCTGCCCTGAGTGTGATGATGGCTTCTCCCACTGGATCGGCTTCATCACGATAGTCGGAGGCTTCAGCTCGGTTGCGTACCAAGAACACATCTCCAGACTGGGAAGCGAAGAAAGCATCCCGTTCAAGGTTACACCATCCTGTAGCCTCATGGTTAGTATACAAGGTCCAGGCTCCAGGTTGTGCGGGCTCCCGATCATAGTCGTAGACAAACACAATGTTCGGGTATGTGGCATCTGTACTCGGCACTGAGAGTTTGTATCTACGCCCGGCAGCATAGTGATGACCCACTGCTTCGGACAACTGCTCAGAGTTTACCTCATTTTTCCATAGTTCGTCAACAGGTAATCCGATGTGTTCGATCTGCATTTCGCGGGAAACACGGTAAATCCCTGATTCGTTTGCGAAAATAACCCCATTGCGGGTGTAAGCCACCGACCTGGGAGCGGTACATCCGAGGCCCCTGGAGTCCAGTTTCTGGACAAACCTGGTCTGAACGTTCACTGCGTAGATCGAATTGGGCTTGAAAACCAGGACTTCTTGGGCCAAGGCCTGGTCCTTACCGGTGGTTGCGGTGCCAAAGAAGGGCACTGCAGTCACGATCCGCTGGCCGTCAGCTGGGTTGACATCGATCACCGAGTCGGAATAATCAGCTGAGCTGGCAAACGGAGAGTCGAAAAGCTCAGGGTAGTTTTCGTATGATCTGAGCAGGCGGCTTGGGAACCTACGTACCCGGAAGCCTACTTGAGCGGAGGCAGCTCGCTTGAGGTCTTCGGCAAACACCTGCATCCCAGTAAGATCACTAGGGAGGACTACTTCAGGTAGCGTACTGCTTGCGATCGGTGAGCGGATCACGATTTGTCCAGACTGAAAATCGTTACCGCCACCTGCAGCAAGCCATGGGGTGAACCCGTCCGTAGCACACATCCGTTGGGTAGCGTTGATCGCACTGGCCAAGCGGTAGGCTGCGGCGGACTCAGAGTTCGCGCCTGGGTTTCCGTCCCGCTGCATTAGGTTACCGTCCGTTGAAATCCAAATCGGCACATCGTTAGGGTCTGTGGCAGTCAAGTACGCGTCAACATCGTTTGCGGTAGGGGTGTAGCTTCCGTTCTCATAGTTGATCGTGAACGTGTTAGCGTCCGCGCTGGCTATCTGCCACCAACCTGCAAACTTCAGCTCGTTATCAGTGCCTTCGATGGTGTGGAACATGTACACCCAGTTTCCGGCTACCAATCCATGGGCAGTCTCAGTCACGGTGAAGGTCGAGTCAGTGGTTGAAATATCTGTGGCCGGGGTAATCAAGGTATGTGCCCCAAACCCTTTGTATTCGAAAGCTACCCGGTTGGTATTATCAGTGGTGGTACCTGTGTCACTGGAATCCCTGCGAAACAAAAACCGCTTGTCTTGGAGGTTACCGGTGGTTAGGTATGCGTTTCCAACCGCTGGCTTCAGGACGAGGTTAAGTTCAGGATACGACTTAATATCGTACAGAAGCAGGCGGTTGTCAGCGGAGGTCACACCGGCAGCCCTGGGAGGTTCGTCCCACCCAGTGCCTAGTTCTCCGCCTACCAGAATATTCGTGACGTCAAGGTTAGCAGTCTGTTCAATAGTGGAATCTTGGAGAGCATCGTTGATATCCAGATACCCTTCCGCCTGATTGAAACTGACCACTTGCCGGTTGACCAAGTAATACAAGGCCCCGTCCGCCGTGGTGCGGTAGGTCTCAAGTTCGAGCCGGTCATAGTCGTATGCTCCCCATGCTGGCATTCCCACACACCTGAGCCTGAGCTGTCCAGACCCAGTTACGATCATCGCCTGGTCTTCCGAGTTAACGGGCGCTGATACGATGATGTTGTCGTTCGCATCAACCGCATTAAGTCGGTGGTAGTACTTGTAGAGGACTGTGCGGACAAGCGTGCCCGTCGCTGGCGTACCCGAGATGTCGTCTTCCGGCCTAACGATGACGTGATATTTGTCTGATCCAGACTTAAAGTCAACGGATGTAACAAGCCATCGTTCGTCAGCTGTAGCTTCATAGATCCAGTCTCCTGGTTGAACAGAAGGCGTATCCACTTCGAAATACTTGCCAGCATCCGATTTCGCGGTGTAAGCAAGGTCAAGCTTCGGGTTGAGTACGGCGGATGCCGAAGCTGCTCGCTGAGCGAAGAGGCCCAGCTGCCATCTGGGCAGTCCTGCTCGGTAGAAGTTGGCTCCGTCAAACTTGTACACCTCATCTTCATGGTTGGTGAAATACATCGAGTCAGCGATCGTGGTGGACCTAAGGATCGCCTGTTCATCATAGTCACCCTGATCAAGATACTTCGGATACGTAGCTGGTGTCAAGTCATAGTTGTCAGTGGGCGCTTCAACCGGTACCCAACGGCCGTCTACGGTAAACGTGACGGCGTTGGTTCCGTCTTGAACCGTTAACCCTTCGTCCAGGTGCAGGGTGTAGCCGAGCACGGTGGTCGTACCTGAGGTCACGGTCCCAGCGAAGGTGAAGGTTTCCGAGTCGGGAAGGCTAAGAATAGTGACAATGGCGTCCACGTCCCCAGTTAGGGCTACCCGCTGGCCTACGTTGAACCCATGTGCGGTTCCCACGTCGGCGGTAACGGTCGTCCCGTCTCCGATCAGGGTGGCGGTCAGGTTGGGGTTTGAGTTGACGCACAGGACCCTCACACGCCTGGATAGCCCTGAGACGCGCAAAATGTCCCCTTGAACGAAGTTTTCTACGGTCGGGGTACCCTGGGCATCCCTGAGGGGTAAAACGTCTCCAGTGCGCTGTACGTAGACCGCAAGGCCATCAGGTACTTCAAAGGTGCTGGTGACTCCATCCACGTAGTGCTCAATCCCATCCACTGCTATGATCTTACGTGAGCCGTCTGAGAACGGGCCAGAAATCGGCACGTCATCTGGCACAAAGTTGGTGGAGGCTTCTGTATCGAACTTGTCAGTGAATACGCCAGCACGTCCGAGAACGCCTGCCTCATCCTGGTGGGCACCTACTGCGTTGGGGTTGGATACCCTCACCACTACTTCGGTGGGACCATTGTCGGTGATGGCTAGGATAGGGAAGTTACCGTTGTTAGCTGACTTAGTAAGTAACTTAGTACTTAGTATATCTAACTCAGTTGCTTGCGACCCCAAGGTCAAGGTATCATTCTTTCCGGAAAACGTCAAGGTAAAATCTTGCACACCGGCTGAAACGAACGTAACTGCCGTACATTGCGCGGAGTTTTCTCGCACGGTGGAATCAAAGATCACGCCCCGAGAACGGGTGTTTGCCCCTGGATCGGTGGTGTGGAACAGTGGGGCCAGGTATTGATCACCATCAGCACGTGCACGGAGGTTAGCATATCCAAACCCCATTCCATACTGACTTGATCCTTCTTCATAAGCCAGACTACGGAACACGCAGCCTCCCAGTCCTGACAGTACCCTGACATCTCCAGTAGTGCGATATCCATCAATGTGGTTTACGTGACCGCCGCGTTTGGCTGAGCGTTTATAGATCCCACCGTGATCCACGCCCCACAAAGTAACCTGTGGTGCGGTGTCGACATAGTTGGTGGAAGTGCCGGTAGAGTCTTCTACCTCGATAATGTTGGCTACGATCTCACCGTTAACCCAGTAGAATTCCACAGGCTCACCGGAAGTAGCAGCCAGCCAGTAGTCGATAGTTAGTTCATCAGCTGCAGAATCATACACCAAGTCATCGATTATCACTTGCTCATACCGTGCAAGTGTGGCATTATACCTGTAGCCTTGGACGAAGTTGAATGCGGAACCAGGCTCGGAAATCGTAAACTGGTTTAGTGTGGGAGTTGGCCCGGTAACAGCGGCATCTGCCACAGCATTAGTAAGGGGTGCAGATTGAAGATACAGACGTCCAGTGAAATCCTCAGTGAACTCGACAAGCACAGTTCCGGATGTGTCGACCGAGACTGCTTCTGGTGTTACTACAGTCTGCTTGCCCCCCGTGAGCGTAGTGTCCTGCGCTTGAACCAGAATGTTGAAGTTACGGAGTTGATGAGTACCGGCCAAGATTTTGTAGCTACGCTGAGTGAAGGTATGCGTCCCACTGCCGGTATCGGTAATGTCTACCGCTACGCCCCCTTCAGTGGCAGCGACCTTGAACGAGTTGACTGCGACGTCACGGACATAATAACTTACGTCGGTAGAGAGTCCAGCAGGTAGGGTGCCGGTGGTAGTGAATTCAACAGCTTCCCCATCCTCAAGCCCGTGCCCTGTAGCAGTGATCACATCAGTAGCGTCATTGGCAGTGAAGGTCCCGGTAGCTGGAGCTACGTCTTCACGATACACGATAGTGGCTGTGGGAGTTACATCCTGATAAAAGAAGTAAGCTTCCTGGACCTGGTTGACTTCATAGTCAATGTCGACCTGATACGACGACGTGTCGATTCGAACTTCATCAGGCCATAGTCTGGTGTTGTCCCGAGTTTCGTCCGAATCGGATCTCGTCAGGCCAACCCAGATGTCTGAGGTATCTGCCCCGACCTGGTCATTGGTTTTGGTCAGTGTACCTGAGGGAGGGGTTAGTCCATCTTTTGCGATCACATCAAAAGTGGGATAGTAGTGTACAGAATCTGAGTCTGTGAAGTCCCCAGACTGCGCTGAAGACAGTTTCCCATAGACTACGATGGGTCCCTTTTTGGTGACTGAAAAGTCGATCACGTTGGCGGAATCTAGTTTGAACCGGATTTTAGTACCTAGATGCTCGACCTCAGTGACACGTAGTGGCAGCCAGCCGTAGTATCCCTCATACCCCTTACGGGTGGTGAGCTGACCGTTGGCATTGGTGTCTACGTTTTCGAGCCGCTCGGCAAACCCAGGAGGAATGGAACCTTTCGCTGAAAACGAATCGATCCCTTTTCCAAGGTCTTTGCGGGTAACTTGTACATAATTGGTAGGCACTAACTATCCCTTAAAGCGTATAGATATAGTAGACTTAACTAAATGTGTACCCTGTAAAAGGTATACTTACCGGTACTTGTAAATCATTGGAGTCCGCTGACCCCAATAAGGATTGTCCTTCTGGATCCTACGTGTAGACTGTTTACCGGCCCACAACGCGAGGACATCAGACTCAATTTCCTTTGAAGCTGCGAACTCTTCCTGAGTGGGAAGACCCAGGGAACGCTTGATTTCGAGAACTGAAAACACAACAAGGTAATCATAGTAGTCCTGTAGAAGCGTAGGTACGTTAGTACCGCTGGCCAGCGTAACGTAGTCATCAAGAGCTACGTCATCTGGAATTGCGGTATCGACGGTAAGTCCGAAAACAGTACTACGATCCAGTCCAGTTGTCTTGAATTGAAGTGTGTTGTTGGTGGAATCAATGTCCACTACCTGCAGAGTAGATCTGACTTCACCAGTAAACCGGTCGATCAAGTTGACGAAAGCGTTGAGCGAATCCACTTCAGTGGTAAGCTCGGACCCTACGGAATCCACATAGATCAGGTTGTTGTTCTGGTCAATGGACGTAATCCGTGACTGGGTCTTGACCAGAGGAGGTGGCCTAAACTGGTATCGAATTCGTAACCGAACATTCGATGCCGGTTTGGGGTACAGCTTGATCTTGTTACCTTGTTGGGTGTAGTACAATGGGATCGCTGAGCCTGAGTTCTCTGACTCAAACTTGGTGACATCTCGCTGCGCTACGGCTTCTACGGAATACGCAACCCCACCCTGTAGGACATTTACCTCATTAACAGTAAGGGCAAATGTCAGGTCGGGGATGCTGATCTCGCGTAGATTTTCAATGTCTGCTCCGGTTTCAAACTCCCGCTGGAAGGCGGGCACAAACTTACGACCAGCCAGCCGTGTCAGTTTCATCCTGGCACGATTCAGCACCCGAAGAATACGCTCATCAGTCAGATCAGCAGTATTGTCTTCGTCTATCTGGTCCCTGACTTGTTGAATGAGTTCTTCGGTTACGATCATTAGTTAGATCCTATCATCTGTGCAGATTCTTCAGCAAGGTAGAAGTCGTCCTCGGACCCTTCTTCCTTCTTGCTACGCTTGGGCTTCTTGTCTTTAGGCGGCCCTTCTTTGGCCAGGTCTTTGTAGACCTTAGACTTAGGCTTCTTCATGCCATCGGCAAGGAAGGAGGATCATCCATGTCTAGGTCTTCCTCATCCTCGTCCTCTTCGTCTTCGGGCATGTCGAAGTCGTCAGGCATCTCAGGCATATCGCCCATGTCTTCTTCTTCGTCCATGTCTTCGTCGTCGTAAGACATGTCAAGCAACTCGTCCAGTCTTGGATCTTCTTCCAGTTCTGGGTAGTCACGCTTCAGTGATTCTAGGATTTTCTTTACGTCTGCAGGCATTGTAAGGTTCCTTAGTTTAGATTAAAGTAGGTTAAGATGGCTGCCAACACGACTGCCATGAACAAGCTAGTTGAAATCTTTAGGTGGCCACGGATCCAAATAATGGACTCCTCAGCCTTGGAAAGACGTTCCAAGTGGTTGTCGATCTTGTTTTCCACACGGTCAAACCGAGAGTCTACATGGTTTTGGAAGTCTTTCATATCGGTCATCTTAGTGCTCTTTCCATGAGTGCCCAAACAAACAACAGATCCCCACCAGTGTGGACGTGATTGCGGTCACAGGGCAGATAGTTATCAGTGTCCGGATCTCGCTCTGGTAACCACCCAGAACATCGATCACGGGATGTAGGCAGCCTGTCTGAGGGATACCATTCTTCCTTCAGCAGCAGCCCAGCTGTGTGGTTCAGGTTCCCGGTGATCCAGCGGCCACGTGCATAGGCTACCAGGGGATTTTGGGAATGGTCTGTCCACAAGCTAAGTATAACACCCTGGTCAGCGGATGTCAAGTATCCATCAATGTCGGCCCGGAGCAGGATATGGAGCAGCTGCAAATGACGCTGGAACCCTTCGAAAACTGTGCCCCATACCGCAGGGGTGTGGCGAATAGCGCGGCACTTCCCACCCAAGGCACAGATAGCCTTGGAAAGCGTGCCCACCAGGACCGGGGTCATCACGGTTCGGGACGGAACGCCCTCACCCATCACCCAGGAGTTGGCTGCTCCGTATTGGTAGATCCCCTCAAGCTCGTCTAGGTTCTTAGACGTCCAAGCCCACCAGATCACCCCAAGAAACATGTCACGGGAGATCGAGGACTTGGAGCGTTCAGGGTAGCAGTCCTTAGCTGGCGTGCGAAACCACCGACCAGCTTCGTTTCGGTACTGCTGGACGGAATGGTTCGCACCGCCGACAACAGACAACGAATTGAACAACAACGAGTCACAGCTAGTCTCAGGACGCCAACGAGCTTTGTAGTCTGTAGCCTTGGCCTCAACGCGGACCCGAAGTTCAGTGGAGATACGAACGTCATCGGGCTGGTCGGCTTGACCGCAAGCAAGTAAGCTGAGTATAAGTAATGTTAGTAGATATTTCATTATCCATCCACAAAGTAAGTGAGATGTCCCTGAGCGTTACTTGGGTCCTGGGTTACTCCATTAGTAGGATACATGTAAAGACGAAAAGCTCCTCCGCTTGTCCTCTCCAATGCCACAGCACACCCCGTATCAGATACTCCAGCGCTTGTACTATCACTGTCTGCAAAGTGACCACACCCGTTGGCAATCCAGTTACCTCCTGAGGTTGAGTTGAGAAGAGAGGTACCTGGGACAGGTGCATCTCCTGGGAATGTGATTCTTAGAACGGTGATTGCCGAGCCGGGGGTCGCATATTCTATATTCCAGAAGAAATCCACACGATTCCCTACACGTACCCATTTATACTTTTTGACCTGAAGTGTCGTAGGGCCTGTACCAAACCATTCAAGAGTACCTAGATCTCCACTTCCTTCATCATAGTGAGAAATCAGCCCAGCTTCACCATTCTGCGCTATCCCAAACCCGACCGGTGCCCCGGCTGCGTGTTTGACTACGCGCCATCGAGTTCCAGCGTCTATAGTTGACCACAAGGTTGTAGCCTCAGTACGATATTTACCACGTATCATATAGAGTTCAGCAGTAGAGGACTGATACATGCTAGCACCTATCCAAGCACCAGTACCTCCTGGTCTTTTCAAGTCGGAGATGTTAACTTCACCTGTATCCGTCCAAGCTCCCTCACCGCCTATCTGAACCTGCAATCTAAAGATATCTGTAGGCTGTATATTAGGAAATGCCGACGTGATGATGTATTGTTCGAAATCTCCCGAGGGAGTAGTGGTAGGTATCACTGCACCGGAAGGGCCATAAACTATATTAGTCCCATCATGGGAGACATACTCCACCTGCCCAGCACCGAGGTTCACCGTGCCTGACCCGACCCATTCGGCTACGGTGACCATGATATCCATTTGAATGGTATCAGAACTTAAAGGGTAAGATCCCCCACCTACAGCCGACCCTGCCCCCCAAAATGCAACTGTATTAGAGTCAAACCTATATACTATAAATATTTGACCTGTATCATCAATACTGAAATCCCCCTGCACGAGCGGGGTTGTGCTGGCCAAAGACAACCCATCTGGGAGAGTAAAGTTCACAGTACCCCCACTTGAAGTAACAGAATTAGCTCTAATACGGATTCCTAACTTATCACCGACCCGCCAACGTACTGCTTCTTCCACGGTTATAGCTGATAAATTAGAAAATAAAGACCCTGCGCTAGGTATGCTGGTTTCACCAGATATTGCCGCACCTGTAATAATCTTACCGGGACCTACGATCACATTGTCTACATACAGATTGAACGCAGTAGATGCGGTAGCTACCCGGAACTCAAGCCGATAGTCCGAGGTTGAGGTACTGACCCAAGTAGCCAGGAACTGGCTGGCTCCAGAGTCACTCGCTCCAAGCGCCGTCAGGCTAGGCGTGATGTCAGTGGCTGCGCCTGTGGGATCTTCGACGATGTAGACCTCAACATCCCCATCCGTGTAGTTAGCATCAGCCAACACGTCAAACTGGATCTTGAGGAGCTTGTTCTGGTCAGCCTGATCGATTGAAAAGTCAGTGTAGATTTTGTCAGACGTAGTAGCCGACACAGTGGTAGCAAACTTAAAGCTGGCATCATCTCGCAAGATCTCAGCAGCTGTGGTAGTTCTAGTCACAGCAAAGTTGGCCGACCCGGTCCAGTCGTCAGCATTTAGCTCAGCACCTGGATTGGTGATGTAATTGATCTCACCTGCACCTGAGCCAGACCCTGCTGGAATCCAAGCCGAAGCGGAAGTGGAGTAGGTCTCAAGGGATTGAGTGTCGGTGTTAAACCGGGTGTCACCATCTGTAGGTGAGCCGGTTTGCTGAGCAGTAGTACCAGCCGGGATCTTGACGGAGTCCGTTGAAGTGAACTGAGTACGGTCAGTGAAGGTCTTGTTACTCATGGACTGGACGTCCGAGGTACCTACAATGTTACCAGTCGTCCCGTGAGTAGTAGTATCGGAAATGTGGTTTGAAAGATCGGTAGACGTAGCCCTGGTATCTATGTCTGTTTGTAGTTCAGCCAGTGCAGCATCCAGTTCAGTAGCGGTCAAGTTACCACTAGCTGCTGTGGTTATGGTGTTATTGGCTGCTACTATAGTTTTGTTGGTCAAGGTCTGCGTGTCTGAGTCCCCGACAACGTTACCGGTTGTACCGTGGGTACTGGTATCTGCGGTGTGTGTGGTTAAGTCGGAGTCAAGTGCTCTGGTATCTACATCAGTCTGAAGCTCAGCCAACGCAGCATTCAATTCAGTGGAAGTCAAGTTCCCTGAAGCTGCAGTGGTTATGGTGTTGGAAGCGGCCACCACAGTTTTGTTAGTTAGAGTCTGAGTGTCTGAGGTACCAACGATATCACCGGTAGTACCATGGGTGGTCGTGTCCGAGATGTGTGTGTTGAGGTCTGAGTCTAAGGCTCTGGTGTCTACATCGGCCTGTAGCTCAGCCAGGGCGGCGTCTAGCTCAGTGCTAGTTAGATTACCAGAAGCTGCGGTAGTGATTGTGTTACTTGCAGCAACAATGGTCTTATTGGTTAAAGACTGAGTGTCGCTGGTGCCAACAATGTCACCTGTGGTACCGTGTGTAGTTGTGTCCGCGATGTGGGTAGTTAGATCTGAATCCAACGCCCGTGTATCTATGTCAGTCTGAAGCTCGGACAGTGCAGCATCCAGCTCGGTGGACGTGAGGTTACCCGAAGCAGCAGTGGTGATTGTGTTGTTCGCCGCAACGATAGTCTTGTTCGTCACGGTCTGGGTGGAGTCGGTCTTAACCAGCTCGTCGGTCGCGTCAGTACCAGCTGAATCTAGTTTTTGGAATTCAGCATTACTGACTGACCCGTCAGCCAACTTAGTAGTGTCGATAGCAGCACCGGCTTTGATGTCTGCGTCTTCGATGTTGGTTATGGTGTTGGTGTCCGCGTCGATGGACTTGTTGGTGAGGGTGTCGGTTGAAGTACGTGACACCAAGCGTTGGGTACCAGACTCCGCAGGAAGTTCGTGCGTAGAGCTGGCCCCAACGCCATCAGGGTGTTCAATAGTAGCTTCGTCAGTCGCCCCATCCCGGAGCACGATCTTTTTCCTAGCCTGGCGGATTCCGCCTTTGACTTTACTTGAAGACATCAGTTCTCCTTAGGGACTGTCTAATTAACCTACGAATTCTACCCAGCAGCTGAATTTGCCAGCTGTCAAGGCTGCAGTGCCGATCTCCAAAGAGAGTTCGCCGGAGCACTTAGCGGGTGCAGCGGCTGAAACATCGTCAGCAGCAACTGCTTGTGCTTCAGTCCAGAAGTCCTTAGAGACAGAAGTGCCTCCACACTTAAGAGTCAAGGTAGGAGTTCCGCCACTGGTAGCAGCAGTTTCTACGTCGATCCAAGCGTTAGTAACTACAGAACCTGCAGGAAGCTTAGCACCGAAGTCGATGTCGCCAACGGCTCCACCGTCTGCATCGAAGTCGAAGCGCATCTTCTGAGCCTGCTTAGACATCAGACGAGAAACTGCGGATTCGCGTGCATTGGAAAGGTTTGGGTCCAGTTTACCTGGTTGTTTACGGTAGTCTTTCATAGCTGTTTAACCTCTACTATGGGGGTGAAGAGGACGGCCCCGAAGGGCCGACCAGAAGGATTGCGAATTAGTCCGCAACCGAGAAGTTTTTGATCGCAGCGATGGCAGCGTTGTGCTTACAAGTCATGATGCCATGACCTTCCATGTACTGCTGGATCTGACGCTTGTGGCCGCCACCAGTGCTAGAAGGACGCAAGTGGAACTTCTGACCTGGGTTTGGCTCAACAGTTTCAAAGTCAGTTCCGTGGTAAGTCAGAACATCTTTGGACTCTGGGAAGAGGTAGATGCGCTGCTTAGGAACAAACTCGTCAGTAACGAACTCAACGAAGTCGTTAGCGTGCTGGTAGCCCAACATCTTAACACCACGTTTGCCGTCATCAACAGACTGGAAACGACGGTCAGTTTCACGAGACTCAACGAGTGCATCGTAAACAGTGTCGTACATGAAAGCAGTCTTGTACTGGTAACGACCTTTGCCGCAACGACGCTTAACCTTGGACAGGACTTTCTGGAAGTCACTGGAGTCAAGATCGTTTCCGCCAACGTCACGAGTAGAGGACTTGAAAATGCCTTCGTGAGCGATGTTGTTCAGAGTGATACCGTCAGTGATGTTAGCACCCCAACCTGGCATCTCTTCAGTGATTGCGTTGTAATCACCAGAGTATGCAGTCAGATCAGCAGGAGTAGTACCGATACGATACATGTGAGAGCTTTCCTGAGGGTCAGTAGCACCAGCGAAACTGGAAACAGTGATCGCAGAGTTAGAGGAGTTGTAAGGAGTAAGGATAACCTTGTCGTTATCTTCGTCCTTCTCAGTGACACGCCAGTAAGCAACAGTATCAGCAGTGTTGTTGATAGTGTTGTTAGCAGTTGCGTCAGCTTCAGCAAACTTGATCTTGTCTTCTTCGTCAAACCAGCCTACGTGAGAACGCTCAGCGTCTGCAGAAGCAGTGCTCAGAGTTACAGCAAGCTTGCCGCCTTCGATGGCACGGCCAGAAGTAGCGACCTTACCGAGTGAACCAGCACCGTCACGGAATGCTTCACCAGACTTGATACGAGCTGCGCCGATGGCTTTAGCTTCGATTTCTTCAGTCAAGGGATCAGCGTACTGAAGGAGTTCAGGACCGGTCTTGTTCAAAACAGTGCGAGGAACATTGATGGTCAGTGCAAAGTCTTTGTACTGAGCAACACCTTCCTGCTGATTTGAACGGTCACCTTCAGGGTAGTCACCGTCATCTACGGGCAGTGCCTGGTATCCGGCAGAGCCGTAAGACTTACGGAGCAAATAGCGAAGTTCACGGCCGCCAGCGATGGAGCCTTTTTTCTTGAGCACGAGCTTCCACATTTCGGAGGCAGTGCTGAGGTTGTTGTAAATACCGTTGGTTGAATAGATCTTGAGGAATGTTCCCAGATCGACATTAGCTACAGTCATTGTGTTTTCCTTTTAGTGAATGACTTAGCCCCACAGGCGCTTCATGAGATCTTTAGCGTCAGTGCCGTCCCAGCCTTCCAGCTTGTTCTTGCCTTGACTGCCTTGCGGATACCTTTCGGTTGCCGCTACCCGAGCTTCCTGCTTGGCTGATTGTTTTTTAGCTTCGATGGTTTGAGCTACCGTGGCCTTAGCGACCTTGCCCATTCCACCTCTCATAATCTTAGCGTTGCGAGCGAATACCTTACGTACCAACTCTGGAGTTGCTTCCCGGCCTTGATCGACTAGATCTTCAAGGTCGGTGAAGCTGACTTGCCACAGCTTCTTGTTCAGGGCTGCAGCGGTATCTTGATCTTCTACATGGCTACGGAAGTCATACTTAACCAGAGCATCAGTGCCCAGGCTGCGTAGGCGATCCCTTTCGATGCCGTCTTCACGACTCTGCTGACGAGCTTCAAGCTCTTGGATCCTACGCTCATACTGTTGTTCCTTCCAGGACTGCTCTCGCTCCGAACGCGCCTGTTCCCACTGGTAGCGTTCGTCAGGGTCACCGCCTTCAGTGATCCTGTAGCCCTCAAGGATACGGTCCTGTAACCGTGAGAAGCCTTCTTGTCCAAGTACAGCTTGAGCGGCTAACTCCAGCTGATCCCCTTGGACCAGTTCTTCTAGTTGTCCCCAGACCTTGGCTTTATCTTCGAGTTCAGGAAGTTTCTCCTTGTACTCTTTGAGTGCGCGGCGGGCTTCATCTCGCTCAAGCTGCCAACCTCTAGCTCCCAGGCCTAGCTCGATGGCTTTCTTCAGCTTGGGGTCTTCCGAGTCTAGGTTAAACTCAATGGCCTTGCCTTTGTGCTTGACTTCGATGGTTTTACCGGAAACTGGGTCCACCGCTTGCTCATTGGACTCTGAGGGGGGCTGAGTCTCTTCTGAGCCTTCACTGGCTGTTTCCTGGTTAACGTCTTCAGTCTGCGCGTCAGCTGACCAGGTGTCCGCTGTTGGCGTCTGTTCTGCTCCTTCGGCTGCGGGGGCCTCAGGTTCTGGTGCTGGCTCGGGAGCCGAATCTCCACCCTGAATCAGGGCTGTGAACTGTGCTTCCGAATTACCACCAAGATCTCCACCTGCTTCAAATTCTGATTTCATGGTTAAACCTCCAACGGCGTCCCTGTAATCATGGGGATGGCCTGACAGTGCCTAGCCGGGTCCTGAGACATTCAGGATACCATTTAGGCGTTATGCGTATATTAACATACCTTGACTACATTGTCAAGTACTTTCTACCAGATTCGCTAGAATCTAACCCATCATTCCGCCAGGTCCAGCCGGGGGAGCCACGGCTCCCGGGGCCTCAGCTGGGCCAGCCGGGGCTGGTGCTCCGGGCATTGGACCGGCCTGAGCCAGGTCACCGGTGGGGCCTGCTCCAGGGGCTGCGCCCTGGGCTGCCAGCTGCTCACGTTCCTTGATGTGCTGGTCGATGAGCATCTTCAGCTCCTCATCCAGGACGTTGTAGGCCTGGGACATCACGAACTCATAAGCTGCCGATAACATGCCCTGGTGCTCCTCAAGCTCCCTGGGGGCGATGTAGATCTCGATTCCATCTTCTTCGTACTTGGAAATGATCTGGTCGAAAATCTCCATCTGGCGACGCTTGGCTGCCTCAGCCATGTCAAACATCTCTCCGATTCCATTGAGACGCATCAGGCTCAGGATTTGCTTCATGGTGTAGCCAGCTTCCTTCAGATAGCCAACCATCTGCATCACAGCCTCACGACGGGCGTCTGGGTCAATCGGAAGGGAGGTACCATATTCGGTATCGAAGTCAAACCCGTCCTTGACGTCAGCTCCGGAATAGTAAGCCACCTCAAGGGCGTTCTCTTCACCGACTACCAGCACCTTGCGAGGGTCGGTCCACTTGTCTTTGATCAGCCCAAACACCTGACGATAGATCGACTCCATACAGTCACGGTACTTGTTGAAAAGCCGCTTGCGAACCATGTTGCCAGCGTTGATTGCAGTCTGAAGCGAAAACCCAGACATCTCACGCTTAACTTGTCCGAACATCGAATCGTTCACGCCAGCCAACTGCTCCATTGCGGAAAGCAGTTGGTCGCGAAAACGATAGATGTCAGGCATCAAGGTTGGGGGACTAACGAACGTAGGCTGTTCGTTGGCGACTCCGTCAACGTGGATGACCTTCCAGGCGGAGTTGGACGGTAAGTCATCTTGTACTTCGGCTCCGTTGTACAGCACCATCCGCACGGTACCGTGGGCTTGAATGTTGTCGAGGACGGTTGAGTCCAGTCGGTTGAGGACGTCTTGTAGGCGAATGATGTAGTCGACAAAAGTCCTTCCATACACTTGACCTGGTACATCGATGTCTGTGAGTATGTGGTAAGGAAGACAGGCATTTGGATTGGGATTGGGAGCAACATTACTGAGGGACGTACCGTCATTGAGAATGAACATCCTTCGTCCGGCCATTCCGTTCCAGGGGAGTCCTTTTTCCACGTACTCCCAAACTTCAACACGTTCCTTGGGTTTATTTCCATCCTGGTCTCGATCCCAAAAGGTTGATCTACGGATCTCACGATCCACATACTTCTCGATTAGCTCGCCTTTGTCTGGGAACCGCCACTTAGCTTCTTCGGCTGAGATTACGTGACGTTCGAAAACATAGCGCATCTCGTCCCAGTGCTGAGCTACCGGATCCAAGAGTACGTCCCAGATTTGCAGGGGACGTAGGTGCATGTCACCGGTCATGGTTAGTTCCTGAGCTTCACGGTCAACTTCTAAGATCTCACCCGCATTAGGATCCCACTGAGTTTTGAAAAACCCCGAGCCATAGGTCAGGGTCTGGAGACACAGTAGGTCAATGCGGTCTTGTAGTTTATAATGACGACGGATGTAGTGACCAAGGCGGTCAGCGGCTTTGGCAGCCATTCGGTCGTTATAGTCAGAACTGGTGGGTTTGGGGATCACCGCTGGGGGGTTAGCAGACATCTGTGCGTGGATGAATCTTAGGTACTTGAACGCATAGTTCATCGACACCCAGGAGTCCCCGGAGTTCTGGTCGCCAGCAAAGAGTTCTTGCAGAGCTTCAAAGGAATAAGATATTGACTCACCACCTGCGTTGCCGCTGGCTGTGAACAACACCTGCTCGTTAGCTATCCAGGACCGTTCGAACTGTTCTTGGTATTTACGTGCTTCTTCAAACCGCTTGAACACGGTCTCCTGAGCCGTCTTCTGGTCCCAAACTTCATAACGCATGGCGACTTACCTCCGGAGCAAATTCCTGCCTAAGTTCTTTAGATTTTATACTTCTTGCCTCCAGAGCTTGTTCCTCAGTATTGAAGATTCCTAGATAGTAAGATTTTCCCTGGAAAGATATTCGAGCTTCCCACTTACCTCTTTTGAATCTAACACCCTTACCTTTCACGTTCTGCATGTTCTGGAAATGTGAACAGATACGTAAGTTTGAATTCCGGTTGTTGGAAGGATTCCCATCCTTATGATCAATACACCGATCTGGAGGACAGTCTGTGATAACTCTATGTAGAAGTATAGTCTTTTGACGGGACTTACCTTCTGAGTTTTTAATTGTAGCCTGGATCACTCCACGTTCTTTCTGATAATACCACTTATAAGGTTTAACCCTAGCTAAGTGCTCAATATCAAAAGTAGTAAAATGCCCCGAGGGTAGCGTTAACAAGACAGTCTTGCCTTTGTTAATTACCTTATAGTTCCTCATCTACGCCTCGCTTGCTTAGCTTCATGAATTAGTTTGATCAAAAACCGCTCAACCCGAGCAGCCGACCAGGCAGCATAGCCCGCAGCAGCCAAAGTCAAGGATTGGATCACCAACCCCGCTATGATAAACGCCTGGAATTCCACCATCTCTGTCTCCTCTCGACTACCTGGGCCGCCGCTTTGTCGCGCTTAGCTCGACGTTGGTGCCATTGTTGTCTGATCTCTTGGGTTGGAGTGAAGGCTTTGACTTCGACCCGCTTAGGTAAGCGATGAAGTGAATCAGCAAAATACCTAAAAGGATCGGCCAAGTGATACTTACTAGCATGGATAATACGATCAGGATTTCGTTCATCCCAGCTACACTCCACAAATTCGTCAGCAAGACGTCCAGCTTCAGGTGTAACATAGACCTGAGCGGTTGTCAACAGTTTATTTGCCTCATCAATAGTTTCTGCCTTACGGTTGGATTTATCCGTATAGGGCAGCCACTTTAGCCGCCTGCGGTGTGCTTCTTTGTAGAATCCCGCAGGGTTACAGTCACACATCTTAAGGACCACGTTTAGGCCAGCTACGTGTTTCTCGACCTCAGTAACCAGAAGGTAGGCCGCATCTCCGTTTAGGTACTCCGCCTTGGTCACGTACCAACGCTCAGTCTTAGGGTCTTCTGCTAACACTATAAGACCCGTAAGGCCTGAGGCGCTAGGGTCACAAAAAGCCACGTGTCGCCATGTGACATCATAATCGGCAGGTAAGTTGCGTAAATTACGGTCTCCGTTATAACTGAATACCCGAAGGTCGCCCATATACCACTCGCCATACATCCTGGCTCGAAACTCCTGCTCGCTGGCACACAGGGCACGGATCTCTTCTTCGATCTCCTCCTCGCGTCCAGCATACTTGGGATTGTCCAGAACCTGAAGCACGTGCTTGACCTTGGATCGGAGGGGGTTGTCTACGATCTTTCGGATCTGCTCGTTTCGAATCAGGGGAGTAAAGGTAGCATAGAACATACCACCGTCTGAGATCGTACGTAGCATCAGCTCAGAAAGCAGGCTGGAGTCGTCTGGCATCTCGTCAAGCCACACCACCTGGGCGGTGAAAGCCTGTACCTTTTCCCGAGCGTTCTTCGCATCGTGGTGTGATTGGAAAATGATCTTGTTGCCAGTAGGGCGGTGGGTTACTTTCTTTAGGATCCCTCCGGTACGGTCTGGGTCGATCTCAGACATGTCCAAAAAGGGCTTGAGTTTCTTTTCCCAGATCTCGTCTTCGAGTTGGGAGGTGGTTCGACCTACCACCAAAATCGTCAAGGGCTGGTTGCCCCAGAGGTCTTCTGGATTAATGTAGGGATGGTTGTCTCCCAGGAACCAGCTGACAATACGTCCCCCAGTAGCGGTCTTCCCTGACCTGTTGCCCGCGATCACAAAATGCGCCCGGTGCTCGATATCCTTCATGATCTGGAGTTGTTTCTCGGTCGGTCTAGAAGCAGGATCAAACGGATCGAAGGCTAACGAAAGCTGATGCTTGTGAAGCCGCTTGAGTTTAGCCAGTTCGATCTGTTTGCGTTGTAGTGCTTCGTGACTCATACTAGTTTGTCTAGTAGTCCTTTAACCTGTTCAATGATCTTAGCCCGATCACATGGAGCTGCTTCATGCTCGTCCTCAAGCTGGTCAGGGTGAGACTGCCCTGTCTCAACTGAAGCTTTGCGAGCACGATCAAGTACGGCGTTGTCAGCTTCACTTGGAGCTGGGGCCTTACCTTCGATCTCGATCACAAGCATCCCGTCCGGGTTGGCAAACTTACGCCATTCCTTACCGAGCTTCTTGTCCATTGCCTTGTTAGCCAGACGATTCTGAACCTTAGCAGGAAGGTTCGGGCGCTTGCTGCGCTCGTCTTCCTGTAGGGCCTTCATCGCCTTAGCCTTGCGTAGTTTCTCTAACATTAGCGTCTATCCGATTTACGTAGACCTTCGATGTCACAAGTGCCAGCACCTTCAAGGACGATCCTACCGTTGCTTCTCAGTGGAAGGTAGGTAGCGTCTGAAGAGTCTTCTTTGGTGATCTTCAGTTCTACGTTACCGTCAGTAACAGTGACTGACTTAGCGTCGAACCAAGGTCCTTGTGAAGTGTAAGCAGTCTGCAGCTTCAGGGTTACTGACCCAGAAGTGTTGGCTGCTACCGCATCAATCCTCAGATCAAGCGAGTCTTCGTGTGACAGCTTGAAGCGGATTGAAGCTTGTGTTGACCCAGAGCCTGGGTGTGATTGAGTTGTGTCATCCTTCAGGATGTCCTTTGACGAGTGTCCTACTGCGCCCATTAGCGTAACCTTTCATAAAGTTGTTCAGGAGTTAAAGTTTGCTCTGTTCCGTGCAGCGTCCGCGAAACCCACTCAGTACACAAAAACATTCCAGTTACCTGCCACAAGTTAGCCTTAGGCAGTTTTAGTCCGGCCTTCTTCAATAGTGCCCTGATGCCCAAATGTGCGAACGCCAGGAAATCATACTTCGAATGCCAGTACTTATTAAATGTAGTCATTAGTTCACGCCATGTCAAGTCTATTTCTACCACTTGAATCACGGTGGCCTTCTGGAGAAACTGCTCAATCGGCATGGCGTGCACACCCCAGAAGTTTGAATGAAACACCAGCCCGTGATGTTCGATCACCACATGGGACATCTCGGACTCTAAGGCCCAGGATATTAGGCGGCCGATTGGGCCACGTCCTTTGGTGAACAACAATCTCATTTCAACTCATGCAGTACAAAGTTAACACACACCTCATCGGTATGGTTACTTGGATTAGTTAAAGTCACTTCGACTTTCATATCTTGGATTAGATCAGCGTCATAGTTCGACGACTCTGAGTAGAAGTCTTTAGCCACCCCCGCACCAAATCCAAACTGGTTTAGCATGAAGTTAGGGATAGCAGTATATCCAGTAGCTGCCAGAGTTGAAGTGATTGCTCCGGTAGGGGTATCATAGATCTTTAGATCTGCCTGAAGTCCAATAGGTGCCCATACGATTTCAATGGCATTGATCTTACACTGAACATAAGGTATAACCAAAGATACTGTAGTATCTCCGTTGAGTATTTTCTTGACCCCATGTACCCGGCGAAATAGCTTCTTATCTCCTATCTGCTTATCTGCAAATGGAGATGGTTGGTTTTTTATTTCAGAAGGATACAGTCCTTTAAGTAAGTTAATGCCTGCTGAGATATCCAGGTCCACACTACCATCATTGACTATCAGATCTCCATTGCCTACCTTAGTAACTATGTCACTGGATGCAGCATACAGAGAATACTCAGCAGGGTCTATGGTGTAGCTTGCTTCGGCAGCGATCATCTGAGCACCGACGTCATTGATTGTGACGGCATCGGTAGTGCTTGGATTCTTGAGTATCTTACTCATACAGTAGTCCCTTTGATCTGAAGGTCAACGCCGACATTCTTACCTGAGTTAGGTGAATCAGAAGCTACGCTGATAGCAATTTGTTTGCCGGTAATTAGTGTGAAGTTAACCGTGGCTGAATAAGTTCGGGTACCGTCTGTAGTAACCGAACCGATGAACGATAAGTTACGCCCGTTTCCATCATGTTCCCAGATATCGATCTTAATCACTTTTGCGCGTTGATTACCGATGGACACGTTGGAAATATAAGGATCCACGATACCAATCGGAATACCTGTGATATTACTGGGCACTGAGCCTGGACGATAGAGGAACGCTCCTTTGGATACATTACCAGATCTACCGTAGGAATACCCGGGACTGGCTGAAACTGCCACACCGCCTGAGACGTTTTCCAGGGCTTCCTGGACGTTGTCTGCAGGATCGGTAAGGTTAGTATCATCGACTGGTACAGACGATGCTACCTGCGTTATCCCGCCTTTTCCTGAAGTAGTCACCCTACCTCCTGTATCCTTACATCAGTGTCTTGTGCAGCCACTAACCAAATAGCCAGCAGGTCAGAACATTCGATCTGCATCCACTGACCCTTGAAAATCTTGAAAGCATTAGCCGTAGTCGGAGCTGCCGTAGAGTTGTCTGTGTCACGGTAGCACCAGTAGATGTCATAGTTGATTGGCTGTACAATGACAACCCTTCGTTCGCTTAGCCTGTTCGCACCAACCTTCAACTCAACAGCTGTAGTACCGACTGTTAGTGAAGTTGGTGCGGAAGGTGGTCCGTTTAGTACCGTTAAGTCAGCCACTATTTTGCTGCCTTCTTACGAGTAGTTGGTTTCTTTGGTGGTGCAGGTTTTACTTCCTTCACCTCAAGCACGTGCTGCTCTACCTTGGCGAACAGGTCACGCTGCAGCCAGCCCATGTGCCGGGTCCACTCAATACACTTGTTGAACGAAGCCCCTTGAAGCTCCATGTTCTTGGTGACAAAGTTGATGGCGTCTGCCAGCTTCTTGGTATCTTCTTCAGTAAATCCGTTCATAGTCCCTCCGAAAAGAAGGAGGCCCGAAGGCCCCCGTTAGGTTTAGCTATACTCAAGCATACGAGCGTCAGCAGTTCCAGAAAAAGTAACAGCCTTAAGGTCGATAGCAGCACCGAGCTTAAGATCCAGGTAAGCACCGGGAGCAAGTGGGAAGTCGTCAGTAGTGGCAGTAGTCTTTCCAATGAACATGGTCTTATTGCCGTTGTTGGCAAGCAGAAGTCCTTTGCGGTTGGAAAGCGCAGTAGCAATCAGATCAGTAGAAGTAGAAGTAACAGAAGTCTTGGTAGTGGCGAAGTCAGTGTTAGCAGTGGAAGGATCATTCAAGTTGTAGACGTCGAGACCGTTGTCAGAACCAACAGTAGTGACAGTAGTGAGGGTAGTGCCATCACCAAGTCTTACTGAATCGCTGGCGTGAGTCAGGTCACGGATGTCAAGGTCAGTAGCTTCAACTGCCCATGGAGAGTCAGAACCCTGGATAACAGCAATCTCAGTGTCTGAGATGTGAACGTCCAGTGCCTGGTCACTGTTGACCAGAGTTGAAGTCAGCGCAGTACCAGCACCATCGTATGCCCAAGCTTGGACAGAGTCACTAGCTGCGGTCAGATCACGAATGTCCAAGTCGACAGCATCAACAGTGATTGAGCCGCCGCCGTCGCCGATTACCCAAGGAGAGGTTCCCTGAGTGACTTCGATGTTAGAGTTTGACAAGTGCACGTCAAGTGCGATGTCGCCGTTTTCAGAAGTTGAGGTTAGGAAGTTAGTTCCGTCACCAAGACGTACAGAGTCATCGATGTGTGACAGATCTACTTCGAGATCTACACCACCAGCGACGTAAACGTCCAGGGCTTCTTTTGCGGAAACCGTTGTGTGAGTGATTAGGGTACCGTCAGAAGAACGGACGTACGCGCCAATGTTGTCGCGATCGTCGTCTGTGACGGTAGTGTCAAACACGTTACGTTGTTTCATGTAAGGCTCCTTTACCTAGTTAGACCAAGCTAAGACCTCAACGACTTGTGAGGCCTTACTCGTTTGAAAATAAATCGTACGGGACCCTGGAGTGAGTCCCTCTTCAACTACCTGGTACCCGGTGGGGACTGTGAGGTAGTTAGTTCCAGACTGTCCAGACACATAAGCATACTGGATCCTGGTTGAAACGCTACGTGCCCTCAGCGCAAAAGCTACTGTGTTGGCCGGAAGCGTCACTGAGTATTCGGTGTCAGCGTCAGTGGCTGTCACATTCTGTACATCGGGCGAGTCTTTGGCGGTCGATGCGGTGAAAGCAATCGAACCGTCTGCTCGGCCTACTGCGGTGCTAAGCGATTTGGCACGCACCTCAAAAGTGGCTGATCCCGTCCAGGTCGCTTCGATCCGAACTTGCGACATGACGGGGATCGAGCGTCTGATCACCAGCTCGGACGTGGGGGTCGTGATCACTGGGAACGTGTCCACCAGCTTGACCTTGTTTGGTTCGTCCTTGTTGACCTGGGCGTAGACCTTGATCAGTAGGTCTCCACCTGGTACCGCGTCAGCCCATACTGAGATGTCCAGAGCGTCTGCGTCATGGGTTACGGTCTTGGACAGGCTGCCTGAGTTATCAGCCTCCACGGACATCACAGTTCGGGTTTTACCCTCAGGGAGGGGACTTACGCCAGGAGGTGTCATTTTCGCTTGACCTCCGGCTCATTGTGTGCTATACTATGCACTGTCCCTTCCTGGCCCTGCTTGCCTACTTCCGTTCTGGAAGATGGTGAGTGGGGCTTTTTCCTA